>FLNY01002106.1_pt1 | contig 14745 bp, 13 predicted proteins | sample 1140381 | NCBI WGS metagenome assembly FLNY01 (sample SAMEA3878172, study PRJEB12797) | bioreactor metagenome | biome: Moose rumen | place: Sweden | collected 2011-10
GCGTCATTATCCGTTTCAACCTTTGCGGCGTCCGCAGTTTCGTTATAGCCCTCGGGATAATCCTTAACGGGCGTGATTTTTGCTATATCGCCGCCGACCTTACCGTGAATATACTCCGCAAGATACTGCGTTGAGGCAACGCCGTCAAAATACGGGGTAGCAGAGGAGGTCGCGTCAACGGTGTTGGCGGAGCTGAAATAGATTGTCAGAATCTTCTTTTCTGCATTTGCCTGTGTAACCGCGGCGGTTGTATCGGCAGTTGCGTTTTCGGAGGTTTCGGGAACGGTGGTCTCCTCGTTACCGCCCGCCGAGCAAGCCGAAAATGCAAAAATAATTGTTATGATTAAAAACAGAGAAATAATTTTTTTCATAATGCTCACCAGCTTTTCTTTTCTTTTCTTTTGAAGCGTCCTGCTGCTGTCTGCTTGTAACTACCATATTTGAAAACCATTCGACCATATCGGGATTTTGGTGATTGAAGAAGAGCGATTCCTCAACGGAGGCGCTGCAACCCTCGTAGCCGACGGAAATTACGTCGAGCGCCGCCTGTTTTGTCTGCTCCTGAGGAATCTGATATACGCCGAAATTCACCAGGGGCATTTCAATACCGTTTCTTAATACGATGTTCTTCATTGTTTATTCCTCCTGATTAATTAATATTTAATGCTTTAAGCCATTTTGCTACTGCCTTTTCGCTGCCGCGCTCCGCCTCGGACATCTCCACGGGCAAGCCCCTTAGTACTCTTGCGTTCGGCTCAAGCTCGGCAATGGTTCTGTAGGTGCCGCCGTCGGAGCTTCCCATATGAGTATTAAACGGGATAATCGTCTTACCGCTGAAATCGTATTTATCAAAGAGCGTGTAGATAATCATCGGGAAGGTGTACCACCACATAGGATAGCCGATGAAGATATTATCGTGGCCTTTAATATTAATATCGTTTTTGATTTCGGGGCGCATATCCTCGTCGTGCTCCCTCTTTGCATAGGCGGCGAGGGCGTTGTAATTTTCGCGGTTGCTGTCGTAGGGCAGGGCGGGCTGAATTTCAACAAGGTCAGCGCCCGTCTGTTTTGCAATTTCCTCCGCCACCGTCTTTGCCGTGCCGTATACGGAGAAGTATAAAACAAGATTTTTCGACATTGTATTACCTCCGAGTTATACATAACTATTGATTACACCTATATTATATGCTAAAATATAGACAATGTAAAATGCAAATTACGCATAGAGCTATAACTTTTATTTATAGGTGATAGAATGATAGAGATATATTTGCTTGAACAGTTTACAGCCTTTGCAGAGTACGGCACGCTCTCAAAAGCGGCGGAATCGCTCCATATTTCGCAGCCCGCCCTCAGCCGTTCAATGAAAAAGCTTGAGGACGAGCTCGGCGTTTCACTCTTTGAAAGGGACAAGGCTAAGATTTCGCTCAACGAAACGGGGGAGCTTGCGGCGCGGCTTGCATCAGAGCTCCTCAGCCTCAACGGCGGTATGGTGCGGCGCATAAAAGCGTTCGACAGGAGTCAGCGCAGTATAAACGTAGCCTCCTGTGCGCCGTATCCTATGAGCGCGATGATGCCGCTGTTACAGGAACATTTCGGCGATATGCTCATAACCTCCGAGCTTGCAGAGCTTGACGGCATAGAAGCGGGGCTGCTTGATAATACCTATCAAATCGGCATATTAAATAAGCCGGCAGAGAACGGGGCGCTTTTCTGCCAGCGCTTTATAAGCGAGCATTTATTCATCTCCGTTTCGAAAAACCATAGGCTCGCAAATAGGGAATATATAACCTTTGATGATTTTGAAGGGGAGAGCTTCCTTCTTTTTGAACACGTAGGCTGCTGGAAGGAGCTCTGCCACGATAAGATGAAGGGCGCGAATTTCCTGATTCAAAACACTATGGACTCGCTTGAGGAGCTTGCAAGAAGAACGGACTTCCCATGCTTCACCACCGACGCGTTTATGCAGACCTCGCCGATAGGCGAAAACAGAGTTGCAATTCCCATTGAGGAGCCGGAGGCATACGCAACCTTTTATATCGCCTGTCTTAATTCGTATAAGAAAAAATACGCTTCGTTCTTCAACTCAATACGCTCCCGTTCAATTCAGAGCTGAGAACGCTGCGGAAGCCACGGAAAAGGATATGTACTATGAAAGGTGTTGAAAGCAGGAAGGCTTTATGCCTTCGTTATCTGTTATTTATTATCGGTTTGTTTATCGCCTCGCTCGGCGTGGCGTTTTCGACTAAGGCAGGGCTCGGCACTTCGCCCGTAGCGTCGCTGCCTTATTCCGTTTCGCTCGTAAGTAAGGCGCTGACCTTTGGCGGCTGGCTTAATCTGTTAAGCGTTATCCAGATAAGTATTCAGGTTATTCTTCTTCGAAAAAGGTGCAAGCCTCTTGAAATAATTATTCAGACCGTGCTCGCCTTTGCGTACGGTTACCTCACGGATTTTTCCTGCTATCTTATCAGGGGAATAACGGTGAAATCGTATGCAGAGCAGCTTATGTATATGCTCGTGGGCTGCGTTGTACTCGCCTTCGGTATTTGGATTCAGTTCAGGGGCGGGGTGGCAATGCTGCCGGGCGAAGCGATGAATCGTGCTATCAGCGAGGTCTGCGGTAAAAAATATGAGAATATAAAAATTCTTTTTGACGTGATTTATATTGCGCTGTCGGCGGTAATCTGCTTAGTATTTTTAGGAAGATTAGAGGGCGTGCGAGAGGGAAGCATTATCGCCGCCTTAGCGGTGGGTAATATCGTAAAGCTCTTTAACAAATTATTTGAAAAGGTTAAAAGCTAAGCCGGTTAACATTTAAACATCAAACGCCGCAGGCATTGTGCCTGCGGCTGTTTGTTGTTTGTTTACAGCGCGTCCTTCGGACAGCTTTTAACACATTCCATACAGAGTATGCACTCCGTTGCGTTTTCTCTTACAGTCATACCCTGAACGGATTGTCCTCCTGAAAAGGAAAAGCCGTTAGTGAATTTGCTCAAGCAACCTCGCTTTTTTCAGTCAAGCTCAAGGCGCATATAGATTACCTCCTGATAACCAGATATGCGCGATTTAAAATCCCGCGGATTTCTTCCGTATTCAACGAAGCCCGCCTTTTTGTACATTTTTACAGCGCGGGTGTTATCGGCTACGACCTCGAGCTCCATCTGCTTATAGCCCGCTTCTTTGGCGCACTGGATACAGGCGTCAAGGAGTGCTTTTCCTATACCGAGCCCCCAGTACGCCTTATCAACCGATATGCCGAAATCGCAACGGTGGCGGAGCTTTATTTTCGGGCTGACCTGCTCAATTCCCGCCGTTGCTACAATAACTCCGTCGACTACGGCGAGCATTTCCGCCTCGTTACCGCTGTCGGTTTTCTTTTGTAAAAACTGTCCCTCCTCCTCGGCGGTTAGGGTCATTTCTTCGGGGTAGGTGAGGAGGAAATCCGTCTGCGTATGAACCTTTATGAAAAGCTCAAGCGCCTCTTTCCCGTCGCTTTGAGTGCCGTTTCTGAGGAGGCAGCTTCTGCCGTCGCTCAGGGTTATTTCCTCATAGTATTTCATTTTATCTCCTAAAATTTTGCGCCGCAGCTCGTGCAGAAGTTTGCACCGTCAAGCCTTTTTGCTCCGCAGTTTCCGCAAAAGGAAACGTTCATAGCGGGGGCGGCGGGCGCTTTTATGCTTTGAATACCGTCGGGGTTATGATTTGATACACGGCTGTAAAGCTCGGTATAAATTTCGTACGACCTTGCCGACGGCTTAAATTCGTCTATTTCCGCCTCGGCAGTTACTCTGATATTTGCAAGCTCCTTTTTTATCGCTTCGCATAATATCGCGTTTTTGTCGCTGCGCATAACGGATTTGCCCTTCGGCCAGTTGACAAAGCAGTTTACGATTGCAAGCTGTATTCTGAGCTTTGCTATCCTTTCAACGTCCTCCTCGCTTCGGTAAATCGTTGTGTCGTAATCGGACACAACCGCCTTTCCCGTAACGCACGCGTCCATAGTCATATCAATTTCGGGATATTCTTCGTCCTGCTCCCGGAATATTATCGAGCTTTCGGTGATGAATGGTATTGTAAAATAGTCCATAGTCTCGCTCCTTTTGTTTGATAGTAAAATTATACCACATAAGAAGCAATAAGTATATGTTTTTCTTGAAATACGCGTGTGAATTGCTATAATAGTATTATAATTTTCGGGAGGTGTGCCAATGGAAAAGATTTTAGTGCTCGATTTCGGCGGTCAGTATAATCAGCTTATTGCGCGCCGCGTACGCGATAACAGGGTGTTTGCGGAAATATTACCCTATACCGCCGATATTGAAACAATCAGAAAGAATAAATACAAGGGCATTATTTTTACGGGCGGTCCGAACTCCGTTTACGATATGTCGTCCCCGCATTACAGCAGGGAAATACTTGACCTCGGCGTGCCCGTTTTGGGTATTTGCTACGGCTGTCAGCTCATAAGCTTTATGGAGGGCGGGGAGGTAAGCACAGCGCCCGTGTCCGAATACGGAAAGATTGAGCTTACGATTAATACTTCGCCCCTGTTTGATAATATCCCCGAAAAATCTGTCGTGTGGATGAGCCATACGGACTATATCTCGTCCGTACCCGAGGGGTATGAGGTTATCGCTTCAACGCCCGACTGTCCCTGCGCGGCAATGCAGAATAAGAGGAAGGGTATATACGCCGTTCAGTTTCACCCCGAGGTTACCCATTCCGAATACGGCGAGCAGGTTTTGTATAATTTCCTTTATAATATCTGTCACTGCAAGGGCGACTGGGTAATGGACAGCTTTATTGACAGCGCGGTTGAAAAGCTTAAGGCTCAGATTGGCGACAAGCAGGTAATACTCGGACTTTCGGGCGGCGTTGACAGCTCGGTAGCCGCGGGACTTCTCTCCCGTGCGGTCGGAAAGCAGATCACCTGCGTATTCGTTGACCAGGGGCTTATGCGCAAGGACGAGGGAGACTTCGTTGAAAAAACCTTTACGAGCCTTTTTGATATGAATTTCGTAAGGGTTAACTGCGGCGAATACTTCCTTGAAAAGCTTAAGGGCGTTACCGACCCCGAGCAGAAAAGGAAGATTATAGGAACCGAATTTTTTAACGTTTTCTGGAACGAAATCAGAAAGCAGAATGGTAAGGGTTACTTTGCTCAGGGCACGATTTATCCCGATTGTATTGAGTCGGGCAAGGGCGATGCCGACGTTATCAAAACCCACCACAACCGCGTAAAAACTCCCGACGACGTTGAATTCCTCGGGATTATTGAGCCGCTTGCCGATTTGTTTAAGGACGAGGTAAGGCGCGTGGGCGAAAAGCTCGGCATACCCAGGGAGCTCGTTTGGCGGCAGCCGTTCCCGGGACCGGGACTCGGAGTCAGGATTATCGGCGAAATAACCAAGGAGAAGGTAAAGCTTCTCCAGGAGGCAGACGCTGTGCTACGCGACGAGATGAGTAAAAACGGCTATGAAAGCAGGCTTTCCCAGTTCTTCTGCGTTCTTCCCGACGTCAAAACCGTAGGCGTTATGGGCGACCACAGAACGTATGAGAATCTTATTATAATCCGAGCGGTCACAACCGACGACTTTATGACTGCGGACTGGGCGAAAATACCGTACGATATTCTCGCCAAGGTTTCAAACCGTATAACCAACGAGTGCAAGGGCATTAACAGAGTTGTGTATGACATAACCTCAAAGCCGCCCGCCACCGTGGAATACGAATAAGGATAAAAGAAAACGCCCGAGGCTTATGCCTCGGGCGCCTTTTCTATTATTGTGTAAAAGGTTTAGCCTTCTACTTCGCAGTACATGAAGTACTTGTAGCCGAGCGGGTTGGAGAAGAAGCCCTTAACGTTCTTGCTGAGCATATACATATCTGTATAGTAATAGATAGGTGTTACGCAGCCGGAAGCCATAAGCATATCTTCAGCTATGTGCATCATAGCATAGCGGTTAGCCTCGTCAGTGCAGGACTTGATAGCAGCGATGAGTACGTCATAGGTCTCAGCCCATGTGCCGTTTTCAACCTTGGTGTCAAGACCGAACTTTGTGAGGTCAAGGCTGTAAGCCTTAACGTCCTTATGAGCGCCCTTGCCGAACTGAATGTCGTTGTTACCTGAAGCGGTGGTCCACATATCAAGGAAGCAGATAGGATCGTTGTAGTCGGCAAGCCAGCCGTTACGAGCGATAGAATAGTTACCCTCTTTACGTGTGTTAAGGAAGGTTGCCCACTCCTGATTTTCCATGCTGATTTCGATACCAACATTTGCAAGAGTTGACTGGATGTATTCGCCGATAGCCTGGTGAGCTTCGCTGGTGTTGTAGAGGTAAGTCATCTTCGGGAAGTTTGTGAACTTGCCGCTTGCCTCGTCATACTCATAGTACTTCTTAAGAGTTTCAACTGCTGAATCGAAGTTAGCCTTAACTGCGTCAGCAGAAGCGTCAAAGTAACCGTCATAGTCAGCGCTTACGCCCGTGTTCTTGTAGAACTCAGTCTTGCCGTCAGCGTCTGTAAGACCCATAGCAACGAAGGAGGAAGCGGGAAGCTGTCCGCCCTGTGCAATCTGGTCAACGATGTAGTTTCTGTCGATAAGGAGAGAAACTGCCTTTCTGATTTCAGCCTTAGCTGCTTCAGCCTCAGCTCCCTCAAGGGTGTTGCCCTCGGGAAGAATGTTCTCGTTGATGTTCCAGCATACATAGTATGTACCGAGCTGACCAACGTTGAAGAACTCGTCGGGATAATCGTTCTTTAAGGTTGAGATTTCGTTTGTCGGAACGTCGTCGATAAGAGCCCATTCGCCGTTCTTGAAGTTGGAGAGCATGTTGTTGGCGTCGTCGGAAAGATAGAACTTGATTTCGTCCATCTTGATTGTGTCAGCCTCAACATAGTCAGCGTTCTTTTCAAGAGTGATGAGTGAGTTGTGCTCCCATGCGGAAAGCTTGTAAGGACCGTTGCATACGTAGGTAGCAGGGTCGGTAGCCCAAGCTTCGTTAGAAACTACGTCCTCACGTACGGGGAAGTAGGTCGGGAAAGCAAGAAGCTCGTTCCAATAGCTGATAGCGTTAGCAAGAGTAACCTCGATAGTTTTGTCGTCAACAGCCTTAACGTTGAGCTGTGCGTCGGGGTTGATAGCATTGCCTTCATCGTCAGCCTCTGTAACCTTATCGTAGCCGTCAACTACCTCGAACATGTAGCCGTAGTCAGCAGCAAGCTCAAGAGAAGCAGCTCTCTGCCATGCGAATACATAGTCGTTAGCAGTAACGTCTTTACCGTCTGACCACTTAAGACCGTCCTTAAGGGTATAGGTATAGGTTACGGTTCCGTCAGCGTTCTCAACGCCCTCGGGAAGTTCCTTTGCAGCGTCAGCAACGATTTCAAGAGAACCGTCGTCAGCCTGTGCCCACTTAGCAAGACCTGAGAAAAGGTGAGTGAGAAGTGTAGCACCGTCAACTGCAGAGTTAAGTGCGGGGTCGATTGTGTCGGGCTCGGATGCCAGACATACTGAAATAGAAGATTTTTCAGCAGTTTCGTTTCCGTTGTCCTTCTTAGCGCATGCCGCAAAGCTGAATACTAATGCAAGCGCGAGAAGGACGGCAACAATTTTTTTCATTTTCATAGTACGTACCATCCTTTCAAAAATGAAATGTTTATATTATGTGCTTCTTCTTTGCACATATTACCAAATTAATTAATCGTTTATCTCTTCCGTTCTGAAGCAGGCAACGAAGCGTCCCGTTGAAACCTCTTTCAGCTCTGGCATGCTCTCGGCGCACCTGTCGGTAGCATACTGACAGCGCGTTCTGAACGGACAGCCCGACGGAGCGTTAAGCGGGGAGGGGATGTCGCCCGTTAAAACGATTCTCTTGTTTGCCCTTGCAACCTTCGGGTCGGGCACGGGAACTGCGGAAAGCAGGGACTTTGAATACGGGTGCAGCGGACGGTGGTAAATATCCTCCGCCGAAGCAAGCTCAACGAGATGTCCGAGGTACATTACCGCAATCCTGTCGGAAATATGACGTACAACGAGAAGGTCGTGCGCAATGAAGAGGTATGTAAGCCCGAGCTTATCCTGAAGCTCGTCGAACATATTGATAACCTGCGCCTGAATTGAAACGTCAAGCGCCGATACGGGCTCGTCGCAAACTATGAAATCGGGGTTTACCGCAAGCGAACGCGCGATACCGATTCTCTGGCGCTGACCGCCCGAAAATTCGTGAGCGTATCTTGAAGCGTGCTCGCTGTTAAGCCCTACGTAGTCCATGAACTGAAGGATTTTTTCTTCTCTTTCCTTTTTGTTGCTGTAAAGCTTATGCACGTCGAGCGGCTCGCCGATAATATCGGATACGGTCATTCTCGGATTAAGCGAGGAATACGGGTCCTGGAAAACCATAGTGGCTTTCTTACGGAACTCCTTAATGTCGTTCTTCGTCTTAATCTCCTTGCCGTCGTACCAGATTTCGCCGCCCGTCGGCTTGTAAAGGTGGAGGAGCGTTCTGCCCACCGTGGTTTTACCGCAGCCCGATTCGCCTACAAGACCGAGTGTTTCACCCTTGTTGATTGCGAAGGATACGCCGTCAACCGCCTTAAGCGGCTTGGAACGGAAGAGTCCTGTGTTAACGGGGAAGTACTGCTTTAAATCCTTTACTTCAATAAGCGGGTGCTTATCACTCATTTTCCTCACCGCCTTCCTCGTCTATTTCAATCTCGCCGTCGTCAATGCCTTTTTTAACGTTCATCCAGCACGACGCCGCGTGATTTTCGTTAATAACCATTCTGTCCGCGCGGTGATGAATACATATCTTCATAGCGTTTTCGCAGCGCGGTGCGAACGGACAGCCCTCGGGCATATTGAGAAGGTCTATCGGAGTGCCCGTAATCGGGTGCAGCTTCTGTCCTGCGGTGTCTGCCGTAGGGATTGAGCGCATAAGACCCTTTGTATACTCGTGGCGCGGATTGTAGAATATCTCGTCCGCCGTGCCCTGCTCACAGATGGAGCCTGCGTACATTACGATAACCTCGTCACAGAGCTGAGCCACGACGCCGAGGTCGTGCGTAATCATAATTATCGCCATACCGAGCTCTTTTTGAAGGTCGGTCATAAGCTCGAGAATCTGCGCCTGAATTGTTACGTCGAGCGCCGTGGTCGGCTCGTCGGCGATGAGAATATCAGGCTCGCACGCGAGCGCCATAGCAATCATTATTCTCTGTCTCATACCGCCCGAGAGCTCGAACGGATACTGCTTCATACGCTTTTTCGGCTCATTGATGTTAACGAGTCTTATCATCTCAACCGCGCGCTCATACGCTTCCTTGCGGTTGCGGTCTGTATGGAGCATAATCGCTTCCATAAGCTGTCTGCCTATGGTGTAGGTCGGATTAAGAGAGGTCATCGGGTCCTGGAAAATAATGGATACCTTATTACCCCTTACGTTTTTCATTACCTTTTCGTCTGCGCCGACAAGCTCCTGTCCGTCGAGCTTGATTGAGCCGCCGACTATTTTTCCCGTCGAGGCGAGAATCTGCATAATGGAATATGCGGTTACCGATTTACCCGAGCCGCTTTCACCCACTATGCCGAGCACTTTACCGCGGTCAAGGAAAAAGGAAATATCGTTTACCGCTTTTACCTCGCCTGCGTCGGTGAAAAAGGAGGTGCTTAAATTTTTAACTTCAAGTAATGCCATTTCAGTCCCTCCCTTAGTTATTCAGCTTCGGGTCGAACGCGTCGCGCAGACCGTCGCCGAAAAGATTAAGACTGAGTACTATCAGCGAAATTACGATAGCGGGGATAACCAGACGGTACGGATAGCTTGTCAGACCGTTGAGCGCCTGGGACGCAAGCGAGCCGAGCGACGGCATCGGAGCGTTTACGCCGAGTCCGAGGAAGGAAAGATAGCTTTCCGTGAATATTGCCGACGGAATCTGAAGCGCCGCGGAGATAATAACCACGCTGATACAGTTCGGGATAAGGTGCTTAACGATAATCCATTTGCCCTTAGCGCCCGTAACTCTTGCGGAGAGCACGTATTCCTGCTCCCTGAGCGAAAGTATCTGTCCTCTGATTAAACGGGACATGCTTACCCAGTAAAGCAGGGCGAATACAATAAACAAGCTTATTATATTTGCGCCGATTTTTTCAAGCACCGTGCCTTCGATAACGGGCGTGAGCGTGAGCTTTAATACCGTCGAAAGCAGGATTACCATAAGCATATCGGGAAGGGAGTAGATAATATCTACAAACCTCATTATGTACAAATCGACCTTCCCGCCGAAGTAGCCCGAAATTGAACCGACAAGCGTTCCTATTATAAGAACGATAACGCTTGCAAAGAAGCCTACCGCGAGGGATACTCTCGTACCGTATACGACTCTTATGAAGTAGTCCCTGCCCGCAGCGTCGGTACCGAAGATGTGCGGAAATACGGTTTTGCCCGCAGCCCTTTCAGCCTGCTCGGTAGAACCGTAGGCAAAGGGCTTGAGGTTGTTATATGAAGCGTCAACCGTCTTACCCGGCTGTACGCCGAGCTGGTTGTCGTACGAATACGGCCAGAATATCGGAATTACGATGCTTGCAACCGTGATAAGTACTATTATGATAAGGCTTATGAACGCAACCTTATTCTTATAAAGTCTTTTTACGCCGTCCTTAAAGAAGGTTGACGACGGTCTCATCTGAACCATATATTCCTTTTCCTTATCGGTAGCGGGAATAAACTGGTCAAGGTCAACGTGGAAGGTGAATTTCTTTTTATCCATAGCTTTCTCCTCCCTTATTCAAAGTTAATTCTCGGGTCTACGACCTTGTAGAGAATATCGGTAATCAGGTTCATAATTACGATAAGCGCCGCGAGAATAATGGTAGTACCCATAATCATAGGATAGTCACGGTTAGTAATCGAGCTTACAAAGGCACGTCCGATACCGGGTACCGCAAAAATCTGTTCAACAACGAGCGAGCCCGTTACAATATACGCAAGCATGGGTCCGAAATATGTAAGAACGGGGATTAACGAGTTTTTAAGTGCGTGGCCGAAAATAATATTCTTGCCCGAAACGCCCTTAGCCTTTGCGGTACGGATATAATCCTGCCCGAGCACGTCGAGCATAGAGGAACGCGTAAGCCTCGTAATATACGCCATAGGATAAAGCGCAAGCGTAACAATCGGAAGCACGAGTCCTGCGGGCGTTGAGCCGTTCGCGGGGAGCAGATGAAGCGCGATTGCAAACAGCGCGAGCAGCAGCGAGCCCATAATGAAGGACGGCATTGATACGAACGCGGTAGTTATAACCATTATAACGCGGTCAATGAGCTTATTCCTTCTGAGCGCGGCAATAGCGCCGAGCACTATGCCGACAATGGCTGAAAGGATAGCCGCCAGAACGCCTAATTTAAAGGAGGTTTTCATTCCGTCAAAGATAATATCTATTACCATTCTGCCCCTCTGCTTTAGCGACGGACCAAAATCGAATTTTGTTACAATATCCTTAAGATACGTTGCGTACTGCTCCATAATAGGCTTATCGAGCCCGTACTTTGCCTCCATCGCCGCCTGTACCGCTGGCGTGGTCGCTTTTTCGCCCACGAAGGGACCCCCGGGTACGGCGTGCATTACGAAGAACGTAATGGTGATAACCACCCATACCGTGAATATTGAAAGCAATATACGCTTTGCAATATAAAGTAGTGTTTTCGAGTTCATACTATACCTTCCTTATTGGTTATTAATATATAAAATAACACGTGAAAATATATTATATTATAACATAAAAAATTCGTTTTGCAACACTAAATTGTTAAAGCGCTAAAGAAAAAACAAAAAAACCCGCATCGTAAGATACGGGTTTGGGTTTAAGCCTCTTGTGAATAATGGTGCGCCTGTTCAAGCAGCATATCCTTGACCTTCATAAGCCTTGCCTTTGATGAACGGTCGTTTTCCTCAAGCTTCATTGAAATATATTTAATCGTTTCCGTATATCTCGGAATGAGAACGTGCTCAAGGGAGTTAACCCTTCTGCGCGTTTTTTCGATTTCCGCGCTCATCATCTCGCAGGATTTTTCAAGCTCCGCGAGCTTGATTAAATCGAGCGAAACGTCGTTCAGCGCCTCAACAGCACTGTCAAGCTCAAAGGAGGTGAACGCAAAGCCGTAGGGGAAGAGCGCCGCCGAATCCTCTGAGCCCTTGGAGCAGGTGAAAACGGGAACGTTAACGCTCATAATATTCTTATACGACGCCTCGGCATATAGCTTCTGTTTAGTCGTGATAAGGGACTCGTCAAGCACCTCGCTGCTCATCAGCGCGCTTGCGCAGGCAAAGCCCGCGTTGCAGGTTTCGAGCTTTTTCTCTATGGTTTTCCTAAGCTCCATATCCTGCCTTACAAGCTCGAGGAACTGCCTCATAAGCTCGTCGCGCTTGTCCTTGAGCATCTTATGTCCTCTGAGCGCGGTATTCAGTTGTTTTTTCAGCTTTGAAAGCTGCATCCTCGTGGGATTAACGTTCATTACAGCCATGATTATTCCTGCTTTTCGTAATACTTGTCGAGCAATACGTCCTTAATTCTCTTAAGCTCGCTCCTCGGAAGGATTCTGAGAAGCTCCCAGCCGATTTCAAGCGTTTCCTCTATCGAGCGGTTCGCGTCGTAGCCCTGGGATACGTATTCCTTTTCGAAACGGTCTGCAAATTCCGCATAGAGCTTGTCGATATCGGTTAGTGCAGCCTCGCCTAAAATTACCATAAGCTCCTTGGCGTCCTTACCTCTTGCGTACGCCGCGAAGAGCTGGTTCATCGTGTTAGAGTGGTCCTCACGCGTTCTGCCCTTGCCTATACCCTTATCCTTAAGCCTTGAAAGCGACGGAAGCACGTCGATAGGAGGCGTAACGCCCTTTCTGTAAAGCTCACGGGAGAGGATAATCTGCCCCTCGGTGATATAGCCCGTAAGGTCGGGAATCGGGTGGGTTTTATCGTCCTCGGGCATTGAAAGAATCGGGATAAGCGTAATCGAGCCGTCCTTGCCCTTGATTCTTCCCGCGCGCTCGTAAAGGTTAGCGAGGTCGGTGTACATATAGCCGGGGTATCCGCGTCTGCCGGGAACCTCCTTACGCGCAGCGGAAACCTCACGCAGAGCGTCGGCATAGTTAGTGATATCCGTCATAATAACGAGTACGTGCATACCCTGCTCAAAGGCGAGGTATTCCGCCGCTGTGAGAGCCACACGCGGAGTTGCGATTCTCTCGATAGCGGGGTCGTTTGCAAGGTTTACGAACATAACCGTTCTGTCGAGCGCGCCTGATTCGGTAAAGGAGCTTATAAAGTAGTCAGCCTCCTCAAAGGTGATACCCATAGCGGCGAATACAACGGCGAACTGCTCGTCCTTACCCCTAACCGTCGCCTGCCTTGCAATCTGGGCGGCAAGCTGCGCGTGGGGGAGACCCGAGCCTGAGAAAATCGGAAGCTTCTGACCTCTTACGAGGGTGTTAAGCCCGTCAATTGCGGAAACGCCCGTCTGGATAAATTCCTGGGGATAGTTTCTTGCGGCGGGGTTCATAGGTCTGCCGTTGATATCCATTCTCGCCTCGGGGATAATCTCGGGACCGCCGTCAATCGGGTTGCCGAGTCCGTCGAATACTCTCGAGAGCATATCGCCCGATACGGGAAGCTCCATTGACCTGCCGAGGAAGCGCACCTTTGAGCCTGCGAGGTTAATACCTGCCGAGGAATCAAAGAGCTGAACGAGGGCGTTGCCGCCGTCTATTTCAAGCACCTTACAGCGTCTGAGCTCGCCGCTCGGGAGCTCGATTTCCGCAAGCTCGTCATATTTTACGTCTTCTACGTTGCTGACCATCATAAGAGGGCCTGCAACCTCACGAATTGTACGGTATTCTTTCGGCATTATTCCTCACCTCCTGTGCAGGTGTTGTTTGCTTCGTCCTCAAGCTCGAGCATCATTGCCTCGAACTCTCTGTCGATTGAATTATTTTCTTTTCCTATCTCGTCCTCAAGGCAGAACTTAAATTTTCCTATGCGCTCTCTTACGGGGAGTGAAATCAGCGCGTTTACGTCCGCGCCGTTATTGAGGTTCTTCATCGCAACGTCGTAGTAGGCGAGAACCGTTTTCATCATAAGATACTGCTTGTGAAGCGATGCGTAGGTGTCTATATCGTCAAATGCGTCCTGCTGTAAGAAGTCCTCACGGATTGAGCGCGCCGCCTCGAGCTTGATTCTGTCGGGAGCGGAGAGAGCGTCCATACCTACGAGGTTTACGATTTCCTGAAGCTCAGCCTCGTCCTGAAGCATAGCCATAATCCTGCCCCTCATATCCGACCAGTCCTCAGCGACGTTCTTTCTGAACCATACCGAAAGGGAGTCGGTGTAAAGCGAGTATGAGGTGAGCCAGTTGATAGCGGGGAAGTGACGCTTGTAAGCAAGACCGGAATCAAGTCCCCAGAACACCTTAACGATACGCAGGGTAGCCTGTGATACGGGCTCTGAAATATCGCCGCCCGGGGGTGAAACTGCGCCGATTACCGAAAGCGCGCCCTCGTTGTCGCCGCTGCCGTTGATTATTACTCTGCCCGCGCGCTCGTAGAACTGAGCAAGACGGGAGCCGAGGTATGCGGGATAACCCTCCTCGCCGGGCATTTCCTCAAGTCTGCCCGACATCTCTCTGAGCGCCTCCGCCCAACGCGAGGTGGAGTCAGCCATAAGCGCTACCGTGTAGCCCATATCCCTGAAGTAT
>FLNY01002107.1_pt1 | contig 14733 bp, 14 predicted proteins | sample 1140381 | NCBI WGS metagenome assembly FLNY01 (sample SAMEA3878172, study PRJEB12797) | bioreactor metagenome | biome: Moose rumen | place: Sweden | collected 2011-10
TATGAAGCGTGCGGTAGAGGGACTTAAAGTAAAACCCGATTTTGCGCTCATTGACGGTAACAGAATGCCGCCGCTTTCAATTGACGGCGAAACTATTATTAAGGGCGACGCAAAGTCCGCCTCTATTGCAGCCGCTTCAATTCTCGCCAAGGTTTCAAGGGACAGATATATGCTCGAAATGGCTGAGAAATATCCTCAGTATCAGTTTGGAAAGCACAAGGGCTACGGAACTAAGCTGCACTATGAAATGCTCGATAAATACGGCGAGAGCGACATACACAGAAAGACTTTTTTAAAGACCTGGTATGCTAAGAAATGATTGATATGGGTGCGCTTGCAGAGCGTTATACTGCAAATTATTTAAGAAAGAAAAATTATAAGCTCCTTGATTATAATTACCGCTCACGTTACGGCGAGGTAGACTTAATACTGACTAAGGGTCGCTATATCGTCTTTGTTGAGGTCAAGGCAAGAAACTGTAATTCCATTGCTGAGCCTAAGGAGTTTGTTGACGAATACAAGCAGGAGCGGATTATTCATACTGCCATGACATATATTCAGCGCAGCGGCAGCGAATTACAGCCGCGCTTTGACGTCGCTGAGGTGTTTTTTGAAAATAATGAGATAAAATCCATTAAATATCTTGAAAATGCTTTTACTTTAGATTAGAATATAATAACTATATTTTAGGAGAACGGTTATGCTTTATACATCTACGAGGAATAACAGCTTAAGAGTATCTGCGGCACAGGCAATCGCACAGGGAATAAGCGAGGAGGGCGGACTTTTCGTACCCTGTGAAATACCTGAGTTTACTCTTTCCGACATTGAAAAAATGGTTAATATGCCCTATATCGATAGGGCTAAGACAATTCTCAAAACCTTCCTCACCGATTTCACCGAGGAGGAGCTTACATACTGCGTTGAGGGCGCTTACGGAGGAAATAAATTTACCTCAGAGAAAATCGCGCCCGTAGTAAACGTAAACGGTAATGAGAACATACTTGAGCTATGGCACGGACCTACCTGCGCATTCAAGGATATGGCGCTTCAGCTTCTGCCGTATTTAATGACTGTTTCGGCAAAAAAGACGGTTGACGGCAAAGAAATTGTTATTCTTGTAGCTACCTCGGGCGATACGGGCAAGGCGGCTCTTGAGGGCTTTAAAGACGTTGAAAATACACGAATCTTAGTATTCTATCCCGTTGACGGAGTATCTCCTATGCAGAAGCTTCAGATGACGACGCAGGAAGGAGAAAACGTCGCAGTATGCGCGATTAAGGGCAATTTTGACGATGCGCAGACCGCGGTTAAAGCAATCTTTACTAATGACGAAATAAAGGCTCAGCTTGCAAAAAAGGATATGATGTTTTCCTCCGCTAATTCAATTAACTGGGGACGTCTCGTACCGCAGATTGTTTACTATTTTTCTGCATACGCGGATATGGTTGAACAGGGGAGAATTGAGCTTGGGGATGAGATTAACGTCGTAGTTCCTACGGGTAACTTCGGAAACATACTCGCAGGCTATTATGCAAAGCTTATGGGCGTTCCGATTAAAAAATTAATCTGCGCCTCAAATTCAAATAATATTCTTACGGACTTTCTTACCAAGGGCGAATATAATAGGAACAGAACGTTTTATACAACGACCTCGCCCTCTATGGATATTCTTATTTCGTCTAACCTTGAAAGGCTTCTTTACCATATCAGCGGAAATGACGACACGCTTGTTAAGGAACTGATGTCACAGCTTAATGAATGCGGCGTTTATAAGGTATCCGAGGAGATGCTCGGAGAGATAAGACATTATTTCGACGCAGGCTTTGCAGATGAATACCAGGTCAGAAAGACCATTCAGACTCAGTTCAATGATTATAAATGCCTGCTTGACCCACATACTGCGGTCGCTGTCAACGTTTATTATTCTTATGTAAAACGTACTGATGACGACGTTCCGACAGTTATTGACTCAACGGCTTCACCTTTTAAGTTCCCGAAGAGCGTGTATTCCGCCGTTTTTGACGGTACGGAAGTTAAAATGACAGAGTTTGAAACGATTGACGAAATCAACGAGGTTTTAGGCGTAGAAATACCCGAGCCTATAAAAGCTCTTAAAAATAAAAAGGTCCGCTTTACCAATGTATGCAGTAAAGAGGATATGAGCGAAATGGTATTTAACCTTTTGAATTTATAAAATAAAGGGCGGAGAAATCCGCCCCCGAATTTTAATTATTCGCCTTCACAAGCAGGTGAACACTCAAAGGTTTCGCATTTTGTTTCGCTTTCGTGAAGCGCGTTGGGATTACCTACCTTAATATGACCTGCGTTGCAGTTTCCGTTTACATCCTGATAAACGCAGTTTTCTACCTCGCACGTAATTCCCTTAATTTCTTTAAATTCCTTATTCAACTTATTCACTCCCTTCATTATTATTTTTGCTGTGATTAAAGGAGATATTTATGTCAGTTTTTGCCATTGCGGATACTCACTTATCCTTCGGGACTAACAAGCCGATGGATTCCTTTCCTGGCTGGAAGGATTATGTGAGCAGGCTTGAAAATAACTGGGAAAAGTTAATAAGCGAAAACGACACCGTTATAATCGCGGGCGACATAAGCTGGGCTATGAATTTTGACGAGCTTTATAAGGATTTTGAGTTTCTTAATAATTTGCCCGGGCGTAAAATCATTATCAAGGGCAATCACGACTATTGGTGGAATACAGCTTCGAAGATGAATAAATTTACCGCCGATAACGGTTTTGATTCAATCAGCTTTCTTTATAACAATTCGATTGAAGCCGAGGGTATTTCAATTTGCGGCAGCCGCGGCTGGATGTTTGAAAGCGAAGAGGCGCATGACGAAAAGGTACTCAGCAGGGAGGTAGGGCGTATAAGGCGCTCGCTCGAGGCTGCAAAAAGCAACGAAAAGGTACTATTTTTACATTATCCGCCGATTACTACTGAAGCCTCCTGCGAAGAGATTGTAGAGCTTATGAAGGAGTTTAAAGTAAAGCGCTGCTATTACGGTCATCTTCACGGAGCGGCTGCGAGGTTTGCCGTAGAGGGGGATTTCGACGGGATTAAGTACAGGCTTATTTCCTGTGACAGATTATCATTTACACCCCTATTAATAAAATAATTATTGTAATTTATTATTAGTTATGTTATAATGCTTGCGTTATTAATTTATAAATAATTAAGGAGGTCATATTATGGCGCTTAAATCATGTAATAAAGTTGACACAAACACATACGAAATTGAAGTAACGGTTGACGCTGAAACCTTTACCGAAGCCACTAAAAAGGCTTATATGAAGCAGAGAAAGTCAATCCAGATTCCCGGTTTCCGCAAGGGTAAGGTTACTCAGGGTATGGCTGAGAAGGTATACGGAGAGGCTGCCTTTTATGAGGACGCGCTTGAAATCGTTTTCCCCGAGGCTGTACAGAGCGCTATCGATGAGGCTGAACTCAGAATCGTTGACCAGCCGTACGACCTTACAACTCCTGTTATCAGCAAGGCTGAAGGCGTTGAAATGAAAATGAAGGTTACAACCTATCCTGAAGTTAAGCTCGGCGAATATAAGGGACTTGAGACTGAATATCCCGTATCCGAAGCTACTGACGAGGACGTTGAAGCTGAGCTTAAGAATATGCTCGACAGAAACAGCCGTCTTGTTACCGTTGAGGACAGATCTGCTGAAATGGGCGACACTGCTGAAATTGACTTTGAAGGCTTCGTTGACGGAGAAGCTTTTGAAGGCGGCAAGGGTGAAAACTTCCCGCTTGAGCTTGGCTCAGCTCAGTTTATTCCCGGCTTTGAGGAGCAGGTTGCCGGTCACAACGTTGATGAGGAATTTGACGTTAACGTTACGTTCCCCGAGGAATATGAGCCGAGCCTTGCAGGCAAGGACGCAGTATTTAAGTGCAAAATCCATGAAATCAAGGTTAAGGAATTACCTGAGCTTGACGACGAGTTTGCTAAGGACGTAGACGACGAGGTTGAAACTCTTGACGAGCTTAAGGATAAGCTCAGAAAGCAGATTACCGAGCGTAAGGAAGCAAGTGCTAAGACTGAGTTTGAAAATACTCTTATCGACAAGGTTATCGACGGTATGGAGGTTGAGGTTCCTGAATGTATGAACGCTCAGAAAACCGATGATTTAATTCAGGATTACGGCTACAGACTTCAGATGCAGGGCATAGACCTTAATACTTATCTTCAGTATCTTGGACAGTCCATGGACGATTTCCGCAAGCAGTTTGAGGAAGGTGCAAAGAAGCAGGTTAAGACCGCTCTTGCACTTGAAGCAATAGCAAAGGCTGAGAATATCGAAGCCTCCGACGAGGAAATTGAGGCTGAGGTTAATAAGCTCGCTGAGCAGTACGGTATGGAAGCAGACCAGATTAAAACGGCTGTACCGACCGAACAGCTCAGTCAGGATATTATCACCCGCAAGGCAGTTGACTTCGTGGTTGATAACGCTAAAAAGGCATAAAAACAGTATTCTACGGGAGGGTACGCCCTCCCGTAAATCAGAGTATAAAAGTTACAAAACTATCACAAACTATTACGAAAGGGTGGTTTTATGGCATCATTAGTACCATATGTTATTGAACAATCAAGCGCAGGCGAAAGGTCGGTCGACATTTTCTCACGCCTGCTTTCAGACAGAATCATTGTATTATCCGACACAGTTGACGATAATACCGCTTCGCTCGTTGTAGCGCAGCTTTTATTCCTTGAGTCACAGGATAGCGAAAAGGATATTTCGCTTTATATCAATTCACCGGGCGGCTCAGTAACCGCAGGTCTTGCTATCTATGATACAATGAATTATATCAAATGCGACGTATCAACTATATGCGTCGGTATGGCTGCAAGCATGGGCGCTTTTCTGCTTTCAAGCGGAGCTAAAGGAAAGAGGATTGCGCTTCCTAACAGCGAGATATTAATTCATCAGCCGCTTGTTGGCGGAAACGGCATTACAGGTCAGGCAACCGACGTTGAAATTGCTGCTAAAAACCTCATTAAGACTAAAGAAAAGCTTAACCGTATTCTTGCTGAAAACTGCGGTAAGGACTATGATACGCTCGTTAAGGATACCGACAGGGATAACTGGATGTCTGCCGAGGAGGCTATGGCATACGGACTTGTTGATAAAGTTATAGATAAAAGATAAATCGGAGAATATATGGCACGAGATGACAATCAGCGCGTAGAGAGATGTTCCTTCTGCGGCAAAAGCGAATCAATGGTTTATAAGCTCATCGAGGGACCGAGCGGCGTATTTATCTGCGACGAATGCGTGGGGCTTTGTAACGACCTTCTTGCACCGCTTGCTAACGAGCATAGATACGGCGGCTTTGAAGGCAATATGATTCTTCCCAAGCCTACCGAAATTAAGGCTAAGCTCGACGAATACGTTATCGGACAGGAGGAAGCGAAAAAAACTCTCTCTGTTGCAGTATATAACCATTACAAGAGAATATTCTACAAGGGTGAGGGCGACGTCGAGCTCCAGAAGAGTAACATACTTCTTCTCGGTCCTACAGGCGTTGGTAAAACAATGCTCGCTCAGACTCTCGCTAAAATACTTAACGTACCCTTTGCAATCGCTGACGCGACGACTCTTACGGAGGCGGGTTATGTCGGCGAGGACGTTGAGAATATACTTCTCCGCTTAATTCAGGCTGCTGATTTCGACGTTGAGAAGGCAGAGCACGGTATAATTTACGTAGACGAAATCGACAAGATTTCAAGAAAAAGCGAAAACCGTTCGATTACGCGCGACGTAAGCGGCGAGGGCGTACAACAAGCGCTCCTTAAAATCCTTGAGGGTACTGTTTCTAACGTTCCTCCAGGAGGAGGACGTAAGCATCCTCAGCAGGAGTTTATTCAGATAGATACAACCAATATTCTTTTCATCTGCGGCGGTGCTTTCGACGGAATTGAAAAGATTGTTGAAAAGCGACTTGGACGTAATTCACTCGGCTTTGGCTCAGAGCTTGATAAAAACAAGGTAGAAAAGGAGGAGGTTATCTCACACGTTATCCAGCATGACCTTGTTAAATACGGTCTTATCCCTGAGCTTATCGGTCGTATTCCCGTTATAGCTACGCTTAAACAGCTCGACAGGGAAGCACTTATCCGCATAATGACCGAACCGCGCAATTCAATAGTAAAGCAGTATACCAAGCTATTTGAAATGGACGATGTAAGGCTTGAATTTGCGCCCGAAGCACTTGAGGCAATTGCAGATATTACTCTTGAAAGAAAAACTGGCGCAAGGGGACTCAGGACTGTATTTGAGAGCGTACTCAGCGACCTTATGTTCAGAGTACCTAGCGATTACACTATCGAAAGTATACTGATTACCAAGGAGAGCGTTACAGACGGCGCTCAGCCTTTAATAAGAACAAATAAACAGCGTAAGCCTATTCAGCTTCACGCTGAGGACTTAAAGAAAAACGCATAATAAACTGTCAGATAATAACTATTCATTTGGAGGATATTATGGCTCAGACACTTGATTATAAATGTCCGCATTGCGACGCTCGCATTGAGTTCGACGCGGGTACTCAGAGAATGAAGTGCCCGTTTTGTGACTCAGAATTCGACGTTGCGTCTCTAATTAAAAAAGACGAAATACTTAATTCTCAGCAGCCGGACAGCTTTGAATGGGAGTCCAAACAGGATGAATTTGCTTCCGACGCGTACAATATGAATGTATATACCTGTAACACCTGCGGCGGCGAAATTATGGGCGACGAAAACACCGCTGCGACCTCGTGTCCTTTCTGCGGCAATCCCGTTGTAATGAGCGGCAGGCTCTCGGGCGTTTTAAAGCCTGATTTCGTTATTCCGTTCAAGCTTGATAAAAAAGCTGCCAAACAGAAGCTTAAGGACTATGTTAGCACCAAGAGGTTTGCTCCGTCCACCTTCAAAAGTGAAAATAAGCTTGAAGAAATTAAGGGAATATACGTTCCTTTCTGGCTTTTTGATTCTGACATAGACGCCGCAGTTCAGTATAAGGCAACTAAGGTAAGAACGTGGTCGGACAGTAAATACGAATACACCGAAACGAGCTATTTTGACGTATTCCGTGAGGGTACAATGAGCTTTGCAAATATCCCCGTAGACGGCTCGAGCAAAATGCCCGATGACCTTATGGAGAGTATTGAGCCCTTTGATTTCTCACAGGCAGTGGATTTCCAGACCGCTTACCTCGCAGGTTATCTTGCCGATAAGTACGACGTTACAATGGAGCAGAGTACTGAGCGCGCTAACCAGAGGGTTAAAACAAGCGCTGAGGATACGTTAAAGGATACCGTAAGAGGTTATACCTCCGTAACTCCTCAGAGCACCTCGGTACAGCTCTTAAAGGGTATATCAAAGTATGCGCTTTATCCCGTATGGCTTCTCAATACGTCGTATAAGGGTGAGAAGTATACCTTTGCTATGAACGGACAAACGGGCAAATTCGTAGGTAATCTTCCCGTTGACGGAAAGAAACTCCTTGCGCTTTTCGCAGGCTGTACCGTAGGCTTAACGCCTATTCTCTACATACTCGGAAAGCTTTTGGAATTATTCTGAGGAGGTGCGGTTATTATGAAGAAAATTATATGCTTTACTTTATCGTTAATGCTGCTCCTCACCGTTCCGTTTACTGCACTTGCTGACGAGATATATTCAAGCAACGTTAATAACAATCCGTATGTTGTAGACCACGCAGATTTACTCTCTGCTGAGGAAGAAACTGCTCTTGAAGAAAAGCTTTCCGAAATCAGTAAAAGACAGAGCTTCGACGTTGTTATAGTTACCGAAAACACTCTTGACGGCAAGAGCCCGATGGAGTATGCCGACGATTACTACGATTATAATAACTACGGCTACGGCGAGAATCGCGACGGTTGCCTTCTCCTGCTCGCTATGGATACTCGCGACTGGTGGATTAGTACCTGCGGTTACGGTATTACCGCGCTTACTGACTACGGTATTCAGTTCGTAGGCGAGCAGTTCGTGGACGGTCTCGGAAGTGCTCATGACGACTTCTATAACGGATTTATTGAGTATGCCGAAACAGTTGACGGACTTGTAACCGACGCTAAAAACGGCGATATTTACGATATCAACAACGTTACTCCGTATACAAGGAAAGAGGAGTATGCGCCCGAAAATAATAAATCGGGTATAGCTATTTCCCTCGTTATCGCGCTTATAGTAGGTTTGATTGTTGTTCTTGCTGTAAAGGCAAAGTATAAGCCCGTTAAATTCAACAGGGGAGCAGTTAATTATCTTGTAGGCGGAAGTCTCCAGCTTCGACAGAGCTATGATAACTTCCTTTATTCGAACGTAACCTCACACAGAATTGAGAGCGATTCCTCGTCCTCGGGCGGAGGCAGCTCAACTCACACCTCATCCTCCGGTTCCTCACACGGCGGAGGCGGAGGAAAATTCTGATTCCAAAATAAATTATTGATACATAACACATAACACTATGACTGATTTAAAAGAATTTATGGAAATACCCGTCGTCGCGCTCAGAGGGCTCGTCGTTTTCCCGGGAATGAATCTGCATTTTGACGTAGGGCGCAAAAAGAGCCTTGCTGCGCTTAAGACCGCTATGGACAGAGACCAAAAGGTGCTCCTCGTTGCGCAGAGAAATTCAGCCGTTGACGACCCGAAGCTTGACGACATATACGATATAGGCGTTATCTGCGAAATTAAGCAGATGATTAAAATACCCAATACGGGCAACCTCCGCGTTATCTGCGAAGGCGTTCAAAGGGCAAGCATTGTTACCATCTATCAGGAGCGTCCCTATCTAAAGGGCGTTGTTGACCTTATTGATACAGGCGAAACTGAGATGAGTCCGAGGGATATCGCTTACGTAAGGGCAATTAAAAACGAATTTGAAATTTATGCCTCAATGGTAAGCAAGATTTCAAACGAGGTTATATCCAAGCTGATTTCCATTGAGGAAATCGGCGCACTTTCTGATTATGTTTGCGCTAACACCTTCTTTGATTATCCTATTAAGCAAACAGTACTTGAGGAAATTAATCCTCATAAGCGCGCTGAAAAGCTTCTGTACCTTATTAAAAACGAGAATACTACGCTTCAGATTGAGGCTGAAATTCAGGATAAAGTACAAAAAGAAATTGACAAATCGCAGAGGGAATACTTCCTTCGCGAAGAGATGAAGGTTATCTCCGAACAGCTCGGCGACGCTGAGGATCCTATACAGGAAGCGGACGAATACAGGAATAAGATTAACGCGCTCAAATGCTCCGAGGAGATTAAAGAAAAGCTCCTCAAGGAAACCGATAAGCTTATGAAATCTCCTGCGGGCGCTCACGAGAGCGGAGTTATCAGAACCTATTTAGACCGCTGTCTTGAAATTCCGTTCGAAAAATACAGCAGAGAAAGCATCAATCTTGACAGGTCAAGAAAGGTGCTTGACCGCGACCACTACGGACTTGACAAGGTAAAGACGAGAATTATCGAAAGTCTTGCCGTTCTTAAGCGTAACCCCGAATTTAACGGTCAGATTATATGTCTATACGGTCCTCCGGGAGTCGGCAAAACAAGTATCGTTAAATCGCTTGCGCAGTCAATGAACAGGAAATACGTACGTATTGCGCTCGGCGGTATTCACGATGAGGCTGAAATTCGAGGTCACCGTAGAACGTATATAGGCGCAATGACAGGGCGGATTATAGACGCTGTTATTAAAAGCGGAGTAATGAATCCAATTATCCTCCTTGATGAAATTGACAAGGTCGGTAACGACTATAAGGGCGACCCTGCTTCAGCTCTTCTTGAAGCGCTCGATCCGGAGCAGAATAACACGTTTAACGACCACTATATTGACTTTCCCGTTGATTTAAGCCGCGTTATGTTCATCACCACGGCCAACGACGTATCGACGATTTCTCCTCCTCTTTACGACAGAATGGAGGTTATTGAGCTTAATTCGTATTCAATAGACGAGAAGTTCAATATCGCAAAGCGTCACCTTGTAAAGAAAGCAATGAAAGCGCACAAGCTGACCGCAAGGGAATTCAAGATAACTGACGGCGCTATTTATAAAATTATCGAACGCTATACCCGAGAGGCTGGCGTACGTGCGCTTGAGAAGAAGATGAACGACCTTTGCCGTAAAGCCGCAGTAGCCCTTGAAAACGGCGAAAAATCGTTTAGAGTTACCGAGGACAATCTCTCAGACTATCTCGGCATAGAAAAGTACACTAAGGATGTTATAAGCGAATCGGACCAAATAGGCGTTGTTAATGGTCTTGCGTGGACAAGCGTCGGCGGCACAATGCTTCCTATTGAGATTTCCGCCCTTGACGGAAGCGGAAAAATTGAACTTACGGGTAACCTCGGCGACGTGATGAAGGAAAGCGCCAAAACGGCAGTAAGCTACGTAAGACTAAAGGCACAGGAATACGGTATAGATTCCGATTTTTATAAAAATAAGGACTTACATATTCACGCGCCCGAGGCTGCAATACCTAAGGACGGACCCTCAGCGGGACTTGCGATAACTACGGCGCTCGTGAGCGAACTTACGGGTATTCCTATTAAGCATAACGTTGCAATGACAGGGGAAATATCGCTTAAAGGTAAAGCGCTTGCAATCGGTGGACTTAAGGAAAAGTCTATGGCTGCGTATAAAGCAGGCTGTGACACCGTTATTATTCCTCTTGATAACGAAAAGGATTTATCCGAAATCAGCGAAGAAGTAAAAGCAGGCGTTGAGTTTATTACCGTTTCAAGCTTTGACGAGGTTATGCCGATAGCGCTTAAAAGCATTCCAAAAAAGAAGAATATAATTAAAACAGACACTTCAATTCCGAATTCCGAACTCCGAATTCCTAATTAAAAAGCTATGAATTACAATACTGCTAAATTTGAACAGTCATACGGAATATCCTCACAGCTTCCGAAGAGTGAAGCTGCGGAGATTGCGTTTGCGGGACGCTCTAACGTCGGTAAAAGTTCGCTTTTAAATAAGCTTTTCAACCGCAAGCAGCTCGCAAGGGTGAGCTCCGTACCCGGTAAAACGATAACCATAAACTTCTATGATGTTGACGGAGTAAAATTCGTCGACCTGCCTGGGTATGGCTATGCAAAGATTTCCAAGGCTGAAAAATCGCGTTTTGCTGAACTAATGGAGGGTTATTTCAATCAAAAAAGGCAGCTTAAGCTTGTAGTTCAGCTCGTCGATATAAGGCATAAGCCCTCAGCCGACGATATGGGAATGATTGAGTTTTTAAAGGATAGGGGAATACCGTTTATAATCGTTATGACAAAGTCCGATAAGCTCAAGGTTAAGGAGTATAAAAAAAGGCTTGAAGAATCGGCTACCGAGCTAAGTGCGGCGGGGGAGGTCAAAATTATTCCGTTTTCCTCCCTTACAGGCGAGGGCGCCGACGAGATAAGAAGACAAATTGAGGAGGCAGTTAATAATGTATAACGAGGAAAGGTATTTAGAAAAGATACCCTTCGTTTCGCTCGAAAAGGCAAGGGAGATTGCAAGGGATTATCCCACTCCCTTTTACCTTTACGATGAAAAGGGAATAATTGAAAACGTAGAGGAGCTAAAAAAGGCATTTTCATGGAATAAGGGCTTTAAGGAGTACTTTGCGGTAAAGGCTACTCCGAACCCGTTTTTAGTAAAGCTCCTGCATGAGCACGGCTGCGGCTGTGACTGTTCGTCAAAGACCGAGCTTATGATTGCTAAAACGCTCGGCATTACGGGCAATGAAATTATGTTCTCAAGTAACGATACTCCCGTTGATGAGTTTAGCTACTGCAACTCACTCGGCGGTATAATCAATCTTGACGACATAACACAAATTCAGAAGGTTCGCGACGCCTGCGGAGGTAAGCTTCCCGAGAAAATGTCCTGCCGTTATAATCCCGGCGGCGTGTTCAACATCTCCAATACAATTATGGATACGCCTGCTGAGGCTAAGTACGGTATGACTGCAGAGCAGATATTCGAGGCATACAGAATACTTAAGGAAATGGGCGTTAAGAAGTTCGGTATTCACGCTTTCCTTGCTTCAAATACCGTAACTAACGACTATTATCCGAAGCTTGCAAAGATTCTCTTTAAGCTGATTGTTAAAGTCTATGAGCGCACGGGAGTTAAAATTTCCTTTGTAAACCTCTCGGGCGGTATAGGTATTCCGTATTATCCTTATCAGGACCCAAACGACATTGAAGCAATTTCCGAGGGCGTTAAAAGAGCGTACGAAGGAATACTTGTTGAAAACGGAATAGAGAACGTTGCAATTTGCACGGAGCTTGGACGTTATATGCTCGGTCCTTACGGCGCTTTAGTTACAACTGCAATTAACGAAAAGCATACTCATAAGGAGTATATAGGCGTTGACGCATGCGCGGTAAACCTTATGCGTCCTGCAATGTACGGCGCGTATCATCACATTTCCGTACTCGGCAAAGAGGACGATATCGCAGTTCATAAGTACGATATAACTGGCTCTCTTTGCGAAAATAACGACAAGTTCGCCGTAGACAGAGTTATGCCTAAGATTGATATGGGTGACCTACTTTTCATACACGACGCGGGCGCTCACGGCTTCTCAATGGGCTATAACTATAACGGTAAGCTCAAGAGCGCTGAAATCCTCTTGAAAGAGGACGGAAGCTATCAGCTCATAAGACGTGCCGAAACACCAAAAGATTATTTTGCAACCTTTGATTGCTTCGACTTTTACGACGAGCTTATAAAAGAATAATTTAAGGGCAGCGTTATTACTGCCCTTATTTTTATTAAAATAAGTCTTTACAATCACGCTTTAATGTGATAAAATACGCTTAAAGTATGTTTCGGAGGTTCGGTAATGAACAGCAAGCTTGAAAATAAAAATATTGATTTCCTCTTTAAAGCAATACTTGCGCTTGAAACGAGGGAAGAGTGCTATAATTTCTTTGAAGATTTATGCACGGTACAGGAGTTAAAGACTATCGCGCAGAGGCTTGTCGTTGCTAAAATGCTTTCCGACAAATGCGTGTATACCGACATTGTTAACGAGACGGGCGCTTCTACCGCTACTATCAGCAGGGTAAACCGCTCGCTTCAGTACGGCTGTGACGGTTACGACATTATCTTTGAGCGCATTGAGGAAAAGGACAATGAGCAGTTATAATAAGTTCGCTTACTATTATGACAGGCTTACTGAGAATGTAGATTATGAAGTCAGAAGTGATTACATTTCTGGCTTTTTTAATCGGAACGAAAAAAAGCTGCTCGACCTTGCCTGCGGAACAGGAAGCATTACTAAGCTTCTTTATGATAAAGGCTTTGAAGTAACAGGCGTTGATATCAGCGAGGATATGCTCACTGTCGCGTCGTCAAAATGCGCCGCTCGCTTTATTAAAGGCGATATGCGCACACTTCAATTTAATAATGAGTTTGACGCCTGCGTGTGTCTGCTTGATAGCATAAACCACCTTGAAAGCAAAGAGGACTGGCAAAGCTGCTTTGAAAGCATACACAGAGCGCTTAAGGAAAACGGATTATTCGTCTTTGACGTAAACACCGTATTTAAGCACAATCAAATACTTGCTGATAACGCGTTTATATTCGACGAGGAGGACTTTTATCTCGCGTGGGATAACGAGTACGTGGGAAGTAATAAAATCCGCATTATCCTTGATTTATTTGCTTTTAACGGCAAAAATTATTACCGTTATTCAGAGGAGTTTACTGAAAAAGCTTATGAAATTGATGAGATAAAGGAAATGCTAAGCGGTCTTTTTGACATAAAAGGAATATACGATGATTTAACGCACAATCCTCCTAATGAGGAAAGTGAAAGAGTATTTTTTATTTGTAAAAGGATATAATTATGGGAAAACTTGTAAGATACATCACAACCGACGGCAGCGCTTTTATTATAGCGTGCGACTCGTCAGATATGGTTGCAGAAATGGAGAGAATTCATAAGCCCTCTGCAACCGTCACCGCAGGGCTAGGAAGGCTGCTCACTGCCTCATCTCTTATGGGCTCAATGCTAAAAAGCGCAGACGATTCTATAACTCTGAGAATGAACGGCGGAGGACCTGCTGGCGATTTAATCGCAGTATCCGATTATATGGGCAACGCACGCGGATATGTTCAGAATCCTATTGTTGAAATTCCGCTGAACTCTAAGGGTAAGCTCGACGTCAGCGGTGCAATAGGAAAGGACGGCATGCTCTATGTACTTAAGGATATCGGGCTTAAGGAGCCCTATATCGGACAGACGCCGATTATAAGCGGTGAAGTTGCGGAGGATATAACAAATTATTTTGCTTCATCAGAGCAGACAGCTTCTGTTTGTGCACTCGGTGTACTTGTAAACCCTGACCTTACAGTAGATAAAGCAGGCGGTTTTATAATACAGCTTCTACCTGCGTGTGATGAAGTGATAATTGAAAAGATTGAGGAAAGTATTAAGGATATTCCGTCCGTTACCGAAATGCTGAGCAGCGGATACACTCCCGACGATATTGCCAAAAGAGCAATGAAGGGGATTGAGCTTGACAAGCTCGATGAGAGCGAATTTACTTATAAGTGTAACTGCTCAAGAGAGAAAGTCGAAAACGCTCTAATTAGCACAGGTATTGAAAATTTAAGGGAAATGGCTGAAAGCAGTGATAACACAGAGGTTGAATGTCACTTCTGCGATAAAAAATACGTTTTTACTCC
>FLNY01004429.1_pt1 | contig 14704 bp, 5 predicted proteins | sample 1140381 | NCBI WGS metagenome assembly FLNY01 (sample SAMEA3878172, study PRJEB12797) | bioreactor metagenome | biome: Moose rumen | place: Sweden | collected 2011-10
CCTGCTATTACACTTGTATTGTATGGCGTTTTTTTGAGGAAATCATCAAAAATACAAATCACCTGCGGATTTTAGGATAAACTGAAATTTTAACATGCGAAACTTGTGTTATTTAATAAGATTCGTGCTTATCCGTGAGATACGTGGAGCCATATTTCGTTCCTTAGTCTCAATTTTAGTTCCTTGAAAGTACAAAAAACTCCCGGAGCGTGCTCCGGGAGTTTATCTGTATATGGAATCCTCATGCAGTCATGAGGACTGTCAGGAATCGGGCATTACCATTTAGTGCTGAAAGACGACGAGCCGCCAAACATGTTATCACCCCTCAGTTTTCCGCCGGCATCAATTCCGCCATCACCCGTTTCGCCTCCATAGCCGGGAGTGTTTCCACCTATTCCCGATGTTGGGTTGTCAGGATCAAGCGACATGCAGATCATCTCTGACACGCAATCCGTAAACACTGTCATTGACGGACGCATATATGCTTTTCTTTTCATAATATTTCCGTTTATTTAATTTCTTACTTGATAAAAATTTTCTTTCCGTTCACGATATTGATACCCTTTTGTGGCTTACTCAGACGCTGGCCTGAGATATTATAGATTTCCCCATCCGACGTGGAGATACCTTCCTCAAGTATATTAATGGAGGTGGCTTCCCCATCGACCGACATGCCTAAACGTTTCACTTCCACACCTTCAGCAGGTTTGAAATAACCTCTGGTGCCTCTGAGTGTCACCGTTGATGTCTCGCCTACCTTATAAAGATTATTGTCGGATGCGATAAAGAACGAGCCCGGCTCAAGGGTGATTCTGTCGGCGTAACTGCCCACGAAACTGATGTTGGCATCCGCTGCCACCGGCTCACCTTCTTCTATTGAAGCAAAATCGAACAGATAAGGACTTGCGTTGTTTACGCCATAAATAAACACAGGCGTATTGGCAGGGATGTAGTCTATATCCTCAAAGTTAAGCGTGTAGAGGTCGTCAGTTTCCGTTGCGCCCGTATATTTCTTCACCTGAGTATCTGCACCAAACACCTCCTTCACGTCGTTCACCTCGAATGGCAGCACCAGTGTGTTCCATGCGTTCGGATTGAAGGTGCGGATGAGGGTCACGTCCGCCACTTTTGCCTCTGGTGTGTAGGTGATATTCTCATCAATGGTGACAGCAGCCAGGTCCTCAACTTTGCTGTAGTGCACATTCTTGAAGGAGAGCCATGTTCCGTATGACGCAGACGCTATGTCGAGCTTGAAGGTGAGCGCTCCGTCTGTTGCCACATTGCCATAGACACTGTAGAGACCGCTTCTGAAATTGCCGGATGCCTCACCTCTCACATCCACTTTTCTTCCGTCATTGAGCTGGAGCGTGATGCCTTCCGGTACTCCTGCATTGTTTCCGTTCAGCTGTGTTCTCACCCATATATCCACTTTATATACGCCTGGCTCCAGATTGTCCAGACTTGCGGTGAAGGTGTGTGCGGCAGTTGAGCCAGGCCATCCGTCGGCGAACTCATAGAACGGGCGCTCGAAACCAGGCACATCCGCTTCGGTCGACCAGGTGTTGATATAAATCTTGCCATCATAGTTCTGCATCTGGGTCTCTCCTTCTTTCCAAGCGCTCAGGAGATATTCGTCAATCGTGTTTGCAGGTTCTCTGTTCACCCCATCACGGAAGGTGCGGCGCATCAGCCCTGAAGCCTCGTCATCAGTGAAGGTCCCGTTCTCATAGGCGGTGAAATAACCTTCAAACAGGGCGAGTGCCTCTGGAGTGACCAGATTTGTGTTGTCCATCTCCATACGGATACGCTGAAGGGCGTTGTAGGCCTCTGCGTATGCGGCGATTGACGACAACGCCGCCTGTGTGCGTGTCTGAAGCGTTGCTGTCGCATCCTCTATGGCTGCCACATTCGTTTTGTCAAGCGTTTCGTCTGCGGTGATGGCCTCGAGCAGATCCGCTTTCTCGAGCGCGTTCATCGGCTGGTCAGTATCAACCGCCTGTGCATTTGCCAAAGCCTCGTTGTATGGCTCCAGATAGACATCAATATCCTCCACAGAATAGTAGAGTTTGAAGTCATCTATCAGGGTCCAGCTGAACTCACGGCGTTGGGTCTCACATTTCACACCGATGGAGATGGATGAGTTGTCGTCTGCCACATATGATTTGGCGGTGTTCAGATACTCGCCATTATCCATCTGATTGTGGATGGTAGTGATGCTGGTAACATTATTGCGTAATACCTGTAATGCCACCGGTGTTCCGCCTGTGATATAAAGATAGCCGTCCACATTTTCCTGAATATGCTCAGCCGGATAGTTCTCGTTGTTGGGACGATAATGACCATTCACGGACACCTTGTAGTAACCGCCCGGCATATTCCCGAGAGTCTGATGCAGATCGTAAGTGCAGTTGAAGAACTCCACACAATGGAATGTGTCACGGGTCATATAGTTGAATCCACCGCCATTATGAGAGTAGCTCCATCCGGTGTCGCGTGACATCTCAAAACCAGGATTAATCAGCAAGGAAGTCAGATCAAAATACTGGCCTGGGGTATTCGTTGCCTTGATGAACACACCGACGGCCCCGACGATTGAGGCGCGGGCCGCATCTATCGCCTCAGACGTGAGAGATGCGTTTGCGGCTTCATTTGCCGTAGCCACAGCCGCATCCAGTATTCCGGTCTGAACGCCGCCCTCATCTGTATAGACCGATGTCTGAGCTTTGATGGCTTCCACGCCGAGATACACCTGCCGGTAGCAGGCAAAAGGAACGAGCAGGGTTTCTGCATCGGAGATCAGTGCGTTGATTGCTTCGTTGGCTTCTGAGAACTTCGCGAGTATCTCCTCTTGTGTGCCGCTGGATTCTATCTCGCTGGCCACATACGTTGTCTCCGTTCCGTTCAACGCTTCCTTCATCGCCAACGGGAGTGCGTTCTCTGCCATTGCCTTTGCACGGGCGATTGCCTCGGCCAGACGGATTTCCTCGCCTTCTATCACCTCATCCTGCGGGAGGTCACCCGTGCGGACGAGTGAATAAATCTGGATAGCCTGCCATTGGGTGGTATTATTCACGGATAAGCCCAATCCCATCTTTATCTGTCCGTTCTTCACCACCACATCACTCAGGGTGTAGGGCGTGTAGAATTCGGCTTTTGTCCATCCCAACGGATCACGTCCGCGGGCATCGATATAGGTCTGCACATGTGAATCTCCTGACTCGGCAAACACATAGGCCGCTTCCGGATATCCTGTGACGGCGGTTCCCGGCGCTGATGTGCCATGGTCGGCCCGTTCGTTATGAGAATGGGCGAACAGCCTCACCTCGTAAATACCGTTATCCAATCCTGCGACGGTCTGCGATATTTTCTCTCCTGCCTCAGAGCTGCCATAGAAAGCGGGAATGCCAGTCGTTACACCATCAGCGGTCGTTACCGTCACAGCAGTTCCGAATTCACTGGCTCCTAACCAATCTGCCTGAGCTTTGCCGACTTTGTTTGTGTAGTCGGTATGCCCTGCAATTGAAGCCTGATAATCTTCCGGTGTGACTAACATCCACTGGTCGTTCTTTCCGACCAGGTTCCCACCAGCGCTGCTTTCACGGGTACTGCGCGCATATTGCGCAGCAAGACGGTCATCCAGATTTCTCACTCCATTGTTCCTGCTGTCCATTTCCAGCCGACGTCCTTCATCAGTACCACCAGTAATAACAATATGATAAACACCAGTGGCATCCTCCACCGGTTCAAACCGCCAAGGGAAATGCATATTGTGATCATTGTTCACATCGATATAGATATAGTCGTCATCCCAGTTCTCCACCATCCACTGGTCGGCGCCACCGTTATTCCGCAGCAGATGCGTGTCGATTTTAAATGCGTCACCGTTCCCGGTACTGCCGTCAGCAGAATACTGGAGTATGACAGGTTGCAGAGGAACCGGCCCTGTTGTCGGTCGGTTGTTGTTTCCCACAAGGAATCCCCGTTTCCCCACGTTATACAGATAATACGTTCCGCCATTCTCTGGCGAGGAAGGAGTCCACTTCTGCGCAAGGGCCGTATTGACAAAGGCCATTGAAAGCAGCATCACTCCTAAGAATAATTTTTGTTTCATAATTTAATTTTTTAATTAGAATTGAGTCCACTTGAAAAAATCGTATTTAGTCTGACACCCCTACAGGGCTTGAATATAAATATCTGATTACCAAGGGAGAGGGGACACCACCCATGTGGTACTATCGACCTATCAGGACTTTTTCAAGTGGGCTCAGAATTAGAGTTTGTCATATTTGATGCAAATTTATCCTAATCATTATATAAATAATGAAACACATCATTCTTTTGATGCAACAATAAACTCAAAAATATCACCACATACATTCTTATTGCGGTTTAAATCAATAGTTCTACTTTTTGGTTCTATTGTTGCATACAGAATATCTTGACTTTCATACCTTTGTAAAAAAGAAAACAAACGAATTAAGTGACTGCAAAAATCGTATTGATAAATACTGACATCACATAACAGCAATTCAAATCATGAGAAAATTCATTGTTATCCTTTGGGTTGTGTTTTTCACCAACCTCCCCACCTTTTCAGCTGATTTCACGTTGAGAAAAAATTTCAAAGCCGGAGTGTTGACGCCGCTCTGTGTCCCCGTAGAGATAAAAGCCGCTGATTTCGACGGTTTATACGAAGTGGCAGGAATAGAAAATGGTCAGGCTGTGGTCTATCCGGTCAATTTTGTCACCCCTGCCACGCCATGTGTTGTGAGATGCACTGCAGACAGGGAAGTGACAGTCTTCAACGATGTTGACATCTCAACTCAGTCGCCTCTGGAGCGGCCTCTGTTATGGTACGGGGGCTACTGCAAGGGAGACTTCGACAATTACACCTGGACCCACACCACCCTTCTGGGGAATGTGGGGAGCGCGTCACAGCTCTCCTATACGGTCTGCGATTTCAGCGCGATGGATTTCAATGTCAGTCTGGAGAATGTGGCTGTACGACGGTTTCTCGCAAACACATATTATGATTTTGCGGTCGCAAGCGCCATTTCCGGCTACATGTCATCCAGCCAGAGATTCGACTTGCCCAATCCTGTGAGCATTCCTCTCCCTGATTCCAACCCTGGCGACATCAGCGTCTCAATCAGCAAAGACCCGGCATTCGGCATCCCTGAGGTTTTCAGGATGGAGACCGAGGGTAACTTGTGCAAGGTGTATAATCTGTTGCCTCAGGAAGATTATTTCTTCAAGGTGGAGAGCGGAGGGAACGTGATTGCGGAAGGCCAGTTCCACACCGAAGGGCGCATGAGGATGATTTATGCGCCAAGCATCAGTAATATCAGAGACTTGGGGGGATGGAGAACGGTGGACGGAAAACGGGTGAGATACGGCAAGATCTACAGAGGCGGTGAGCTCAACGGACAACACGTGGCCACTGCCGGAGATATACAGCACCTGAAAGACCTTGGTGTCACTGCCGAGCTTGACTTGAGATGGGCAGCCAGACCCGAAGAGAACCTTCAGAACTCCGCATTCGGTTTTTCTGCGGAAAGCGGCACATTCTACTATGTTGACGGTAACGACTGGCTCGGCTCGGACTTCGACTCGCAGACCACCAGAGATCATATCAAACGGGAATTCGAGCTGATCACCAACACGCTCCGCAACGATGGCTCGCTCTATTTCCACTGTGTATGGGGCGCTGACCGCACAGGATTTGTGGCGATGATCATAGAGAGCCTGCTCGGACTCACCCCCGACGCCATCTTCAAGGACTATGAGCTCACCTCCTTCTCCATCGCCGGACTCCGGTCCAAAAACGATTTCCCCGACAGAATCATCTATTTCCACGCTTACGCCGGAGCCACCCTTGCCGACAGGATGGAGAATTACCTCGTCCACAAGGCCGGTGTCGCCAAAGAGGATATTGATTTCATCCGTCAGACCATGACTGAACAGGCAGAATGACAGTGGGACGGCTATGTGCGGGGTGACGGCACCTCAAACCACCCGCTCACAAAGTCGTCTTTTGGCACGGAGAGATAGCCTTGTCTGCCGCGCACGAACCCGATGAGCTGATGGAAGGTGTGGTTATTGCAGAGCAGCTTCGAATTGCCCACCATCAGAAGATGCTCCTCCGCGCGGGTCATCGCCACGTTCAGCTTGCGGTCCACCATACATCCGTCGATTTTATCCCTGAATGAATTATCGGTGAGGAAACTCAGCTGATGATATTTCTGGATGGTGAACCCATAGATGATATATTTGCGCTGAGATCCCTGATAACGCTCAACGGTGTCGATGGTGATAGCGTGAAGGCAAGGGATGCCATAGCTGTCGATCGTTTTACGGACAGCCGCTATCTGATTTCTGTATGGCACAATCACACCCACCGTCCTATCCACATCAAACCCTTTCTCTTGCTCTATCTCATAGATTTTCACCACCATCGCTGCGATGATATCCGCCTCCGTCTGGTTCACTTTGTCCGAAGGTGAGTCTTTCTGTGGCTCTGCCTCAATAAAAGCAATGCGTCGCGTACGTAGCAAATCCTCTATGCCGCTTCTTCCCTCCCCTGCTGTCGGCAGTTGAGCAACCTGATGAGCGAGCGGCACCTCATCCAACTGGTTCTTATAGAAATGCTCATTAGGGAAGAGAGCTATCTCATGATGCATACGTCCCTGCTTGCGAAGCATATAGCACACATTCTCATCACCGCCGTATTTATTCAGCAGCCGTTCAAACAGAGAGATGCGGCAATCGGTGAGACAGATGTCGTTGAGCAGCACATCCTGCACTTTCGACACATTCTCCTTCTGCTGCACCACTGCCGGCAACTGCTTGTGGTCACCGATCATCACAATCTTACGGATGGCCGGCTTTCCGTCTTTTTGAGCACTGAGAAGACCAATAAGATGGGGTTCCAATATCTGCGACGCCTCGTCTATCACAGCCAGCGAGAACTGCTTCAGCCGGAAAAGCGGGATATTGCTGTTGAGGGCGGTGGTGGTGCCCACAAACACACGGGTGGTGAGCAGTACCCGCCTTAAATCATCCAAGTTGGCACTCTGCTCCACCTTCGACTGCAAAAGACAGTCCTTGTATTCATCGGCACAGCCGAACGGGCTGCCCATCCGGATAAAATCGATGCCCTCGGCCTTCAGCTTGCCACATATCTCATCCACTGCCCTATTAGTGTAGGAGAGTAGCAGCACCGAACGGTCCGGTTCCAGCAGCTCTTCTTTTACAGTATAGAGCATGCCGTAGGAAGTCTTGCCTGTGCCTGGAGGTCCGATAATCAGAAAGAGGTCCTTTGCCCGTTTCACTTTCAGCGCCAGCTCGTTGAAATCACCGTAATCGCCTTTCTGCCGCACCCACATGTCTGTCTCCGGTTTCCGTTGCAACAACAGCAGATCGCGACGCTCCTTCGGCGCCTTGAGGAAGGAGTGCATCCCCCTGTAAAGTGAGCTGTAGGATGACTCCATAAAATCGTGCTCAATCGCCCAAAGACGATCTTTATAAGCCACGAACACACGGTTGTCCGACTGTGTGGCACGCAGCACCAGCCGGATGGTGTCAGTCTGAATATCATCGATTGTGCATCTGAACACCATTGTCTTGCGCGCGTCGGGCTCAGTGCCATCCTGATAAGGATAGAGGATGACGATATCACCCTTCCGGAAGTTAGACATATCGTTGTCCTCTGTCTCTGAGAAGCCGAGCAAAAGCGTGCTGACTGGTCCTCTGCTGTTCTCGTCGGGAGAGATAAGAGTCAGGCGGTCATAGATGTTGCCGGCCTGCCGTTTCTCTTCCAGAGAGTCGTGCCAGGTGGCGGCAAATCCGGAGCTTTCCTTGGTCTTATTGCCCAGCTTCGACAGCACATGCTCATTGGCGATAAAAGTGAGAAAACGGTAGAAATAGGCTTTCTCAAGCTCGGAGGCCTGATGAATGGGGTCGAGCACATCGGACAGTTGAGGTTGCTGATATTGTCGCCAAAGTTTATTGTCCGCGTGCTTCAGATTCAGTTTTTCAGGTGTCAGCTCCTCCAGAATTCGGTAGCCTTCAGGCCTCGTCAGCACCATCTCCATCCATGCCAGCCCGTTTCTCACTCTGAGGGCTTTGTGTATCAAGTCCCGGGCGAATCCAAGCTTCAGCAGGCTCCGCTCGTATTTTGAATAAAGCAGAAAGGCTTGCAGATCGTTTCCGTTCCGCTCATAGATCTCTCTGAAATTATACCTCACCAACGTCATATACAACAGCATCTGCACATAGTGCTCATCGGTCTGGTGAGGGGTCATGAAATTGTCGTAGGGCCAGGCTCCCTTACCCGATTTCTGCTCCATCAGCACTTTGAAATCCAGCTGCAGGTAGTCCATACGTCCCTGCAAGCCCAGCATCTCTGAGAAGAAAGAGGGCTCCACGACGCCGTTCTTCGAGTTGAACCCCTTCACGCTCTCCGGCAGTGTCTCATGAATCGCCTGACGGATATGCCGTTTCTGTATCTGAGCGTTCTGGTGAAACTGTTCACTCACCTCTGCGGTCAGCAGACTGATGGCATTGTCCCTGAAGAAATCCCTTGCGCTCTGCGCATAAGTGCGGGTGTCATCCAGACCGTGTATCGACTCGTCGAGCAACTGACCGGCCAGGTTACCTAGTACCTTCGGTTCGGTCGGTTCTTGTGGCTCCAGTTTTTTCGTCAGTTCCACATACGGCGAGTCGGCATAATTCGTGAAACAATGTGCCACAGTGGAGATATTCACCAGATAATCAGGTTCGAAGATAATCAGCTCAGGATAAAACACGTTATCTTCCTCTCGCGGACGGACCAGATTCAATTGCGCGCCTTTGTAGAACATTGTCCGCAGATACGACCAGTCATTGCCCTCGTCTTCACCTTCCTTGGCATAACGCACGGTTTTCAGCCCGTCGCCGCCTTCTTCAGCCTGCACATACACGTTCGTCCCGTCCCACTGCTCCACAATCACGCGCATACTGTCGCCCACCAGCGCGCGCGCGTTTCTCGTGAGCTGCCCCTTCGGGAAGAGGGCAGCCAGCCGCCCGGGTACATCGCTCTTGCAGACAAATGCGATAAATTGGCACAAGTGCTTCAAATCGTGAAGACAGCAACGCTCCATCTCATCAGCGGTCAGATTGTAGCGGTTGCGCAGCCGCACACGTGTGTCGTTCGTGGCCGCCACCATCCGTCCGTCCGCGCCGTTCTCCTTCAGCAGGTAGTCAGTCTTGGCGAAATCACCGCCGAAATTAATCCTGGTATCGCCGGTCTTCAAGTTCAGAAAACGCTTGAACACCTGGTTCATCTGATTATATACCCTCACGTAATCCGGACGACGGCTCACTGCCATCTCCAGCTCCTCGAAGAAATTCGATGCTGTCTCAGGCTCATAGGCAACGGCGGGAGCCTCTGCCCCACTCTCCTCAATCGAGAACTCTTCTATCCGCAGCTTACCTGGGATATCCCTCAGGAAATCGACACCCACCACAGGGTTCTCTATACCATTGAGAATGGCAGGCAAATGACGGTGGTCACACACTGTCAGCCATTTCCTCACCGTCTCCGGCAACTGCGCGCAGTCTATATCCGCATCCTTACCGAAGATGATGGCCGCACTCACTTGCAGTGACTGCATTCCGCCCAGCATACGCCTCAGACCGGCTGACGCGCGGCTACGGTTCAGCCTCACCTGCTCGTAGGGTGTTTTCTTACCGGCTCCGCCTTCGATAATCATCTGGCCGGAAGTCCACGGCCCGTTCTCGCGTGCCACAATCCTGCCGCCCCAGTTCTTGAATTCCAGGATGCGGATACCGCCTGGGGTAATCAGCAAGGCATCGAGTTCCACACCCTCGATATTATAATTACCAATCAGGATACACTCCTCTCCGCTGCCCTCATACTTTTCTTGGAGCAGCCTGGAGATGGCCTCAAACTGATGTGTCTCAGCCAGATGGTCATAATCTGATATCTTGTAAATACGTAATGCCATTGCTATCTGATAACAACTTTCTTCCCGTTCACGATGTAAACACCGCTTCTTGTCGGTAGCCCTGCAAGGCGACGTCCGTCGAGTGAATACCAGACACCGTCTAGTTGGCTTTCAGCCGACCGCGCGGTTTCGATTGTCTCCACACCGGTTGCTTCTTCATCGGTCGTGTCATCGATCACGAAAGAGTAACGGGCATTGACATTCTGAATGAAATTATAAGTGAGGTAAGCCCGGTAAGGTTGTATGAATTCACCTTGATAGTAGAAAAATCCCAGATTACCACTGCTGTTGCGTCCGAGGGTGAGTATGCTGCCGCGGTCGGAATCACTCTGATACACACGCATACCGTCGCGCCCCACCCCGTTAAGCTGATTCTCATACATTTTCCATGGTTCCTGCTCCTCAATTGGGGTAAGACGGTACAGTCCGGCATTTTTAGCGAAAATCACGACAGGTGTCCGGTCTGGCACCTGCTGAGGCATTTTCCTCAAATAAGCCACCTTGGATTGCTCATCGGTTTCTGTCACGATATACACCTGCAAGTCAGCCGGCAGCTCCGTCGGGAAACCGATATAGAGAGTGGCCGCCTTCGCATCGCCCACATACAGCGGATAATAGCAGTGGAGTTTGCCCGCATCGATATATTCGTCCCAGGAGCCGTCATTGTAATAGGATTCCATCAGCACACTTCCATAGGTGGCATCGCTTACATACACATCAATCAGGTCGTCGTTGTCGTCGTCGCTGACGATGCCATCGTCATTGAGATACGGCACAGTCTCATAGTCTGTTGTCTCGAAATACAGTCTTTCCAGTCCGTCCACTTTATAAATGGCACCCTCCGCAATTTCCGAAATGGTTCCCTTTAATACGGCTTCATTCCCGGTACGTCCGTTAGGATAGGCCACAAGAACATTGTTTGTATCGAAAAGACTACCATCTCGTGACACAAAATATTCGTTGAACGGATCAACATAGACATTCTCTATGACCGACCCGTAGAAAGGATGCGGCTCCACCCAGCTCACCTTCGCTGGGATGGTGACTTCCTTGAGACTGGTACAGCCGTCGAAGGCATCACTGCCTATACTCTCAAGCGCATACGGCAATTTCACCACCTCCAAATTCGACAACCCGTTGAGCTGGGTAGTAAGTTCATCGACTGCCTTGAAGAAACGGAATTCAGGGAACTGCCTGATTTGCTTTGCGGTGGCAGTCTGAAAAGCGGTGAGCGTCTGCTCTGTTGTGATAGCCTTCATCTCTTCCAGTGAGAGGATATCATCGTTGTTGCTGTCGAAAGCCTCCATACAAGCCTCACGCGCATGGTCATCCACAAATGAGATACCCGGGTTAATCTCCCGTCCTCTCGTACGCACAGGGATAGCAATGGTTTCCTTTCCCAAAGTTGCTATTAGTTGCTCCTGCCCCAGCACATATCGGGTGACAGGTGTGAAGTACCCGTTATTGTAATCGTATGAAGGAACTATAGGGACGACAATACCCATGTCGCCGTCAGCCTCCACATAATCGTTGTCAGAGGAGGTCCATGTGGCTAATCCCGGCTCAAAGAGTAACTGACGGTCGAACCCCAGCAGGAACTGGTGATAATCGGGGTCCTCATAGCCATCATCGGTTCTCACGGGAATCATCATCAGTTTGGCTATGTCGGTCTGTGCGAAAGTTTTCAGTGTCGGGAAATATCCGCTGCTGCACTGCCACCGTTTGAGCTGACCCATCGTGGCCGCAAGCTCACTCAATGTATATCCTGTGGCTGTAGGCTCATAACCTTTCAGCCAAAAGCAGTTCTGGATATAGTCACGACCGTTGGCTGTATAATTATCATTGAAGTCCGCGTCACCGAAGGATGTCGGTACCACAGCCAGACAGTTCCTGACCATACCGTGATTTTGTAATTCGGCGTCATCTTCCGGTAAATTCACAAATGGGGTATAGTCTTTCAGTGTGCAGTTACTGTACATGGCTGAGACACAGTCCTCCACCAGCGCGTCGCTGTTGGTGGTGCCAATAAGCGCACAGATGCCTCCACTATAGCCCAGATACGAGTCGTCGGAATGAAACCTGTTCGGATTGGCCAGACCCTGCACAAGACAGTTCTGGACAGTACCGTTCATCTGATAAGCCAACAGACCGTCAAAAACATCGATGTAAGAGTCTATGACGCCTAGATTCATCACTTTCCCACTACTGCTGATATTGCCGAAAAGCCCCGATTCTTTTGTCCTGATCACTGCTCCTCTCACCAAATGTCCGTCACCGTCGTAATTCGCATTCCATTCAAAATCCACATCTTCCATCCATTCTTTATAAGTGGTAAAAGGGACCAGACTTATATAACTTTTATTGTACTGAATAGGATGGCTGTTGAGCGTGATGTCGCACAGTTGCTTGTACCACTCTCCCTCTTCGTTGTTCTGAACGGCATAGGCTAGCTGAGCGCCATTCTTGATGATATACGGATCCTCCTTGATACCGGTGCCAGCCGCGAGACCAGTGGCTGTCGTGCCGTCCCACACCTGGTCTGGGTTGGCTGTAAACGCCAATGTCTTGCTTCCGCCTAGCGGCATCGGCCGGTTCCACACCTCCACCGGACGGTCGGGAACCGCCTTGATCTCAGCGTAAAAGAGACCGTTACCGGTAACGAAGGCAGTGTCATTACTGATTCTGATGTAGTCATAGGTATCATAACTCACCTTACTGTTCATGGTGACAGTGCGTTCCATTTCTTCCCAGTTCGTGTTCTTATCAGGAGCTGTCACGCGAGTGACAAGGTCGCTGGCCACATCACCCTTCGGGATATAAACAGGAACCGAACAGAGCCAGGAGCCCGGCAAATAAACAGCATTCTCGCAATTGACATTATCATAACTGAACATCTCTAGTGTGAAGTCTTCCTCCAGATAAACTGAGGTATTGTTCTGGAGCACCTCATAAAACTCAATCCACTCGCTGTTACATCTCACGGCCGGGTAAAAACCTGTGGCAAATTTAAACCACGACTCCGCTGTGTCATCAGTAGGAAGCAAGCTCATTTTGCGGAAGTCGCCCGATATCATCTCCTCGGTGGTCAGCCCCCGCACACTCATGTGTGTCGTCTCTGTACCGCATACATATCCGTCGAACATCGACTTGTCGTAGTAACAGCCACCCACGTTTTCGCTGGATTTCTTGCAATAACCCACTATCGCGGCCACATCACCGGTTCCGAGCATCGTTCCCGTAAACAGGCAGTTCTCTATCCGTATGTCGCTGTCCCATTCTGAATAGCCACAAATACCACCGACAGCCTTTGTCAAGGATTCTGAGGATATGAGACCGCTGAAGGCACAATTCTCCACTTTTGCCGACAGTGGCGATGAGGTGTTGCCTTGTCTCATATAGCCCACGATACCGCCGGCATAACCACCTTTCAGAGCCTCAATCGTCACTGCGCTTGAGCAACCGCGTATCTGTGTGCCATAGCACATCTTACCACCGATGCCACCAGCACTGAAAGTCGGTGCCTGATGTATTCTTAACTTGCCCATGCTGCTGCAGGCTCTCACCGACATTTTCTCGCCAAGATATCCCACGATACCTCCTATGGCACCCATATTATCCCCGTTAAGGACAGCGCCTATGGATATATTCACATTAGCGGCACAATCCACGATGGCACCGTTACCGGTAGCCACCACACCGCCAACCACCGCACAACCATCGGCAGAAATACGGACGCTCGACGTGGTGTGTCCCACACCATTATTTTCGGCAGTGAAAGCCGCAACACCGCCGACATAAAGATCTCCTCCGCCTCCGGTCGCATCTATCTCGCCTTCCACGTGACAACCGTCTATCGACGACCTCATTTCCATAAAATCCAAGTCCAAGTTTGACTCAGCACAATTAAGATACTTATCGTCAACGGCTCCACACAACCCGCCAATACCTACTGTCGAACTGCCGTTCATCTGATACATCAAGATATAGAAATCCTTCAGCTGCACGCCTAAAACGAGTCCCATCATACGGCCGAACAAGCCGTAGTATCCCACTTCATCGCTACCAGTCGATTTGATATACATCCCGGATATCGTATGCTTCAGCCCTGTGCGCCAGCCGCTCTGTCTCATACTGTTTGTGTCCACACCCATCAGCACCCCTTGAAATCTGTATCCATTATCGGAACCGGCTTGACGAAAGCCGATAGGAATCCACTGCACGCGCTCACCATCGACCGTCTTGTAGAGATTGATGTCGGCAGTGAGCACAAAGAAATGTCCTATATGAGGTTTTCTTTCCTCGTTCACTTCATACGACAATTGAGCCAGATGTTCCGGCTTGCTGATCACGTACGGATTCATGAAGGTGCCGCCACCCCCATAAGCCTCCCGGTAATCATACCACGTAGGTCCGATGAAGCAGTCGGGAGCCGCAAGAAGGCACTCCGACACAAGGAAAAACAACAGAAAAACAAAACTTTTAATACCTCCGTCTTTCATATTTCGACTATTTTTTAATTGAGTCCACTTTAAAAAGTCGGACAAGTTAAACATCATATAAAATAGTTATCAAATCATGCTGTAATCTGGATATTTTTTCGTATATTTACGAATAAATTAAAAGTCGCTGCTTATGTTCAAAAAAACCGCTCCTAACCCACAATTGGACATGTTCACATCTCCTGTTATGCATCTCAA
>FLNY01002108.1_pt1 | contig 14698 bp, 11 predicted proteins | sample 1140381 | NCBI WGS metagenome assembly FLNY01 (sample SAMEA3878172, study PRJEB12797) | bioreactor metagenome | biome: Moose rumen | place: Sweden | collected 2011-10
ATACGGCACTATTGAAAACGGTATGGTAAGGGCTTTATTATCCCTTCCGTAAACGGTGATGCTGTAATCCGCTACGCCACAGATATCAGTAGCGGGAACATATTCATATTCGCTTCCTACAACGTACGGCAGGATAACATCAAAACTTGAATAGAACGAGGAATACTGGAAGCCTTCAACCTCTTTTTCAGGATTGTCGGTTTCGTTGTCAAGGTAGAATTTACCGTCCTTGCAGTAAAGCTCCTCATATGAGTAAGTACCGTCCAGATTCAATGTTCTTCTGACTACAACGCCCGTAGTCATATTGCCGGCGTTTTCCTCGCTTACATCAAACTGCGGGAACTGATAGTCATAATCAAACACGATTGACGGGAAGTCATAAAGCGGTTCAACAACAGGGTTTACGCTCTGTGCTGTATACGGCTGCTGGTGGCTTGATGCGGCGAAATTAGGGTTGAGAGTACCTCTGAGGAAATAGTTATAGTTTACTATGTCAAAATTGTCCTTTGAGCCCTTGGTAGCAGCATGGGTTGCGTCAATCTGGTACCACTGTGCGCCGTAGGTTTCGTTAAAATCGTTAAGATATACGTAAATCCATTCGTGCGGGTCCTTATCCTCTCTGCCGTCGGTATATTCACCGTCAACAATATGGCAGGGTATACCGAGCTTTTCACATAGCACGTAAAACAGCTTTGAAAAGCCCTCGCATACGGAAAGTCCCTGGTCGGTATAAACGGGAACCTGCTCACCGTGGATAGCGTACTTTGTATCCCATTTATACTCGCTGATTTCCTTGCCCTGAGCAAGCAGGCTACCGTAAATAGCGCCATAAGCCGAATGTGCTATATTATATCTCTCGGTGGTTTCGTCAAATTCGTTGCGGAACACGGGAAAGTCGTAATCCGTATTTCTTACAATAAAATCGTAAATTGACTTTACGGCATAATATTTTTGCTCATCGCTCATATTTTCAATCCCGTCTGCAATAATGTCAGAAAGGTATATTCTTATAAAATTATCTGCAAATTCGTTTACAGCATTTTCCTGAGCAGCGTCAGTAATATATGAAGTCTCAAAAACGACCTTGTCAACCATTCCGGTTTCACCGTTAAGATATCTTTCGCTATACAAGGTTTTTACCGAATGATAAAGATAATCGCCCGCATATGCATCAAGTTCACCCTGCTTATCCTCAAAGTAAATATCCCTTTTTACCGTTTCGCCCGAGCAGAGACGGTTATAGCCCGCGCTGTTTATCGCAATGCCCGTATCCGTAATCTCAAAAGAGGTTTCACGGTTTTTCATATGCTCTCTGATTTGGTCTATAACTGCATAGTACGCTTCAAGAGAAACGTCGTCCTCAGCAAACGCAACGGAGGAAACCGATACGCTCGTAATAAGCAATATCAGCGACATAAGCAAAGAGATTAATCTGTTTCCCCTTTTCATTACATTTCCCTTCCTTACATTTAATCAAAATCTATTTTCATTATTTCCTTTTCAAACTCCTCGCCCGGAAGTCTTATAGGTCTGTTATTTTCGGTTTCCATATAGTCGCCCATTATCTCATTAGCGCGTTCCCTTTCGGCTTTAATCTGGGCGTTCTTCTTCCTGAAATAGTTATAATTAACAAGAAGAATTACTAATCCTGCTACGAACATAACCGCGCCGATAGCAAGGCTTAATTTCAAAATATCGTTAAAGCACTTATTAACCGCCTGGTTATACGCGCTAAAGCTTAAAAAGCTGATGCCCTTAAAATATCCTTTATACCTTATCCACAGCGGGAGCCCGATATTAACATATCCTGCGGTGATTATTCCCATACCGATAAAGCTGAACTTTCTGTGCCTTCCCCTCGTGAAAAGGTCAATAATGATTACCGAAACCGCAATAATTATTACCGACGCGATTATTGCATACATAACTATCCTGTTTTTTGCATAGGCGAATACAGGCGCGTTTACGCTCTCAGAGGTATAAAGCGCGTTTGAAACAAGGTCAACGGCATAGGAGGAAATCTCTATTCTGTCCTTTTCGGAAATCTGTTTTCCGCTCTCCTCGCAGTAGCTTTTAAGCTTGCTCATATAAGCGCTAAAGAGCTCCGTGCTGTCGGAAAGGTCAATGGTATAGCCGTTAATTAAGCTATGAGCCGCTACGCCTGCGATAATATCGGCATTACTGCTGTCAATCGCGCCGGTAAGCGCTTCCTCGGGCAGAGAAAACCTCTTAGCAGCGGGCTTCACTGCCTCGTCAACAGCCTCTGCAATAAGCGTATAGTTTTTTCCTATTTCACTTTTAATCTTTCCTTCGCTGTTAAAAAAGCCAATAAAGATTGAAACGAAGGTAAGGATTACAAGCGCTGCCGCAAGCGCAATTGACGACAGCGAAATAAGCGCTCTTTTTGCAAAATAATTATTCATAATCAGCCCTCTACCTTCTGTGCAACATAAACCGTATACAAATACGAGTCTCCGAGATTTCCGAAATCGTTATACGGAACGCACATAACGAGGAGGTTATCCTTAAGATATGAGTTTAATTCCTTCGCCCGTACGTTGGGGACAATCTTGCTGATTTTGTAATTATATGAGTCGTTGTTATAAAATTCAAACGTTACGGTATCGCCCTTTTTCGCGTTATGAAGAAGTTTGAACTGGTTAAATATATTCTTACCTACGAGTATAACGCCTCCGCCGTTCCACGGCTCCTTGGATGATTTTAACATTCTTACTCCCGTGGAGTTGTCGGAGCTTTTCAGCACGGCGATTTCGCCGAGGTCGAAATCCTCGCTTGTGAGCTTGCCGACGTAATTGTCCTCGCCGAGAGAATCAAAGGCTTTGTAATTCACAAGAGTATATGACGAGAGGTTAATTTCCCTGCCCTGAGCCGTCGGAACGGAAGCCAGGTTCAGCCTTGGGAGAAAAGCCGATACCGCGGCAACTGCAATTAACAGCAGCGCGAGAGGAACTATTAACGCTCTTTTTAAGAAATTGAGAACTAATGATAACATATTAATATCCTTAAAGTTAGATTACTTCACTATTATTATAATACATTTACAAAAATAATACAATATATAAAATAAAAAAGACACCCTGCGCCTGCAAGGTGTCTATTATACAGCTTTATGATTACGCCCACGGGTTCGAACTTTCGGGCTGTCTTATTCCTACGAGAATATACTGCTCCCAAAGGTACCACCTGCCGTCCTTCGCAAGTCTGAGCTTAACGCTCCTCGGACTGTCCGCGCCGCCCGAATACATATAGAGCATCGCATAATTCGGATCGTCATATGAATACGGATTATCGTATACTTTTACAGTGTACGGCATACGCGGCGTATAGTCGTTAGAAGGAACGGCACCCTCAAAATACGAACGCGGCACGTAATCGGCATCCATAAATCTGTCACGGATAAATTGAGTCTCCATTGCGCTCAGCGGACGCGGACCTCTTAGATAATTAATCAGTTCAAGCGAAAGCTCTTTGTTTTGCGGATAAACGCAAAACGCAAGCAGAGTAAGCGCCGCGGTATCAAACGGGTCGCTGAGCGCAGCCTGTGGCAGAGCTCTGAACTCCTCAAGCGAGGTCGGTATACGGTTAAAAGATATTTCCTTAATTTTAGTACTTTCCATAATTAACTCCTTCGTATTGCGGTTGCTGCAGATTTAATCCTGAATAATAAGCCTGTCGCCCTCCTGCCTGTCAAGGTGCTGATTAGCGGAGAGGTATTCCTCGATTACCTGACGGCAGGAGGTCGTAACGATACGCGGAGCTCCGTTCTTCTCGAGCTCTTCAAGCTTAATATTAAATACGTCCTCAAGATTTGTGAAGTGGAAGTGCTGAAGTCCTACGGTAAACACCTGGTCATCCTTAATCGGTTCGCCGTTGTAGTCGAATTCAAGGAAGTCGTGCGCTTTCTTTGAATACACAACGTGAAGTCCGTCTGAAAGCTGATAAAATTCACAGTGAACTCCCTCCCAGACCTCGTCTCTTACCATAAAGAGCAGCATATGCTTAAGCTGCGCGCCGGTTACCTTGAGCATATGTACAGCGTCGTCGTACGGGAAGCATTCGGTCAAGTCCGAAAGCATAACGATAGGTCCCATTTCTTCGCACCTGACGCTGCCCGAGCCGAGAAGCATTATGTCAAGACCGAGGCTGTTTTTAAGCGCGTCGCTCATAAGACCTCCGAGCGCGGTTTCACGCGTTCTTTCAGGATGTGTCAGCTTCCGCTTAAACCTCGTTACCACCCTGCCGTAAATCTTATCGGTCTTGTCCTTATAGCTTGTAATAAGCCTTTCAAGGCGCTCGTCAACGGGACAGGTGTTCGCATTAATTGGTACACACTGCCACTTATAGCCCGCTACGCAGTTTTCGTCGGTGTCAACCACGATATCAAAGCGTCCGATCTGGTCCGTACCCGTTCCCGCCTGAACGATAAGAATGTCGTTAACAACTGCAGGCTCCTCAATAAAGGTATGTGAATGTCCGCCGATTATAACGTCAACGCCCCATGCGGGGTCAAGCACAGCGGCAAGCTTCTTATCCTCCTCAAAACCGATATGGGTAAGGAGTACTGTGAAGTCAATATCAATCGCGTTATAAGCATTACAGATTCTTCCGATTTCTTCAGCCGCCTCATTAATATCAACGATGCTTCCGATTAAGCCGTCATTCTTAGTCTGTGCAATAACCTCCTCGGTAAGAATCCCGATAAAGAGGATTTTCATTCCGTCAATTTCCTTGATTAAAAACGGATTGAACAACCTTGCGTTATTCGTTTTAATATGGAGATTTGCGTTGATAATCGGGAATTTAGCGCACTTTTCAAGGAAGAGAAGGTGAGCTATTCCGTAATCGGTCTCATGATTTCCGAGGGTTACAACATCGGGTGCAAGCATATTCATAATTTCAATAGTTGAAATGCCCTGGTACTCGCTGTCGATAACAGAGCCTCTGAACATATCTCCTGCGATACAGTAAAGCGTGTTAGGCGATTCCTCCCTCACCTTGCTTACGTAACCCGAAAGCATGGCAACGCCGCCTACAAGATTATCGTCAATATCCTCGGCAAGAAAATCGCCGTGCATATCGTTTGAATGTAACAGTGTTAATCTCTTATACTTATCCATAGTCCGTCCTTTCTGCGTTATTTAAGCACAACGTACATATTGTAAATATCCTCTTCCGTAAGGTCGAGCGGGAAATTTTTAATAAGCGCCTCGGAAATACTGATTTTTGTTATATTCCTTATCTCCTCCTCGGTCGTACAGCCGATTTCGGAAAGCGTCGTCCTCATTCCCATTCTCTTCTTAAGTGCGGTAATTTCGTCAGCCATTGCCTCAATTGAAGCAAAGCCGCAGTCCCTTGCAAATCCGAGAACTCTGCCGTCCTCGTCGCCCCTCTCGGCAATAAGCCTCATAAAGTAGTCGAGAGTAAAGGCGCACGCCTCGCCGTGAGGAACGTGATAAAGGTTAGTAAGCGGGAAGGAGCAGGCGTGGGAGCTCGTAGTCCTCGGGTGAGAAAACGCAACGCCGGCTACGATTGAAGCCTCAGCCATTTTTTCCCTCGCCTCAAGGTTTGACGGCTCGTTATACGCCTTTTCAAGCCATTTGAACACGAGCCTTGCCGAATGGAGCGAGCAGGCGGAGCAAACGGGCTGATAGTCCCTTGCCCAGAAGCTCTCAACCGCGTGAGCAAGAACGTCAAGACCAGTTGACGCGGTTACTCTCGGCGGTACCGAAAGGGTGAGCTCGGGGTCAATTACCGCAATTTTTGCATACATCGCGGGATTGTTCATCGGTCTTTTAAGAGAAACGTCCGTGTTTGTAAGAACCGCTATATTGGTAACCTCGGAGGCTGTGCCGGAGGTTGTAGCAACGGCAATCATCGGTATAACCTCGTCGGCGCTGATTTCCTTTTCCTTGAAATGATATGGCTCTATGTCGGAGCTTCCCTTTGCTATTGCACAGGCAGCCTTACAGCAGTCCATCGACGAGCCTCCGCCGAGCGCAACGGCAAAGTCCGCGCCGACCTCCCTCATTACCTTAACGCACGCGTTAACGTTAGCGGTTGTCGGGTTAGGTCTGATGTCGCTGAACACCGCAACGAGCGCGCCCTCGCTCATTTCAACAAAATCGTCGGCTACGCCGTTATCGGCGAAAATACCGTCGCACACAAGCACGCCCTTCGTTCCGCCGATGGAGTCAATATAGCTTTTAAGGTTCTTCCTCTTGCCGATTCCGAACTCAAGCTTAACGGGTAAATTAAAAGTCCAGTCCATAATATCATCCCCCTAAAGATTTCTAAAATTATTATAACATACATTCCCTTAAAAGCAAATATTTTTCTTGACAAAGTAATATTATTATTGTAGAATAACAACACGTTAAAAAGGTAAATACCGAGATGTAACTCAGTTTGGCTAGAGTGCCTGCTTTGGGAGCAGGATGCCGCAGGTTCAAGTCCTGTCATCTCGACCAAGGATAGAACAGTGACCGCACGGTTGCTGTTTTATTCTTATTCGGACAGAATTTGAAACGAACTCCAAGAGCGGCGCAGTATGTGCCGCGATTGGGAAAAAGCTCCGGTGGAGCTTTCGATAGCTGAGAAGAAAGTCCTGTCATATTTTATAGCTTTATACAGATAACGATACAAACCGTTGTTTTTTTTCGTGTTAGGTTGACAGTTTATAAAAATGAAGATATAATTTTTGTATAACGCTTCAAGGGGCAATTATGGAAAGAAAAAGCATAACCTTCATCAATAAGAATTCAAAATACCTGCTGCTTCAATGCATTGAAGAGCATGACGAGGCGCTGCTCCAAAACGAATACAACTATATCCTCAAGCACGCGGACGTACCGTTTTCGCTCGTTGCAATAAGAATAAACGACTGGAACAGTGAGCTGTCGCCGTGGAAAGCTCCCGCAGTATTCGGAAATCAGAAATTCGGCAGCGGAGCGGCTGAAACCTTGAGATATATTACCGAAAAGCTTCTGCCACAATTAATAAATGATTATTATATAGGAAATGAGCAAAAGCTTATTATAGGCGGTTATTCGCTTTCCGCGCTGTTTGCGCTTTGGTGCGGATACAATACGGATATATTTTACGGCGTTGCCGCCGCTTCGCCTTCGGTATGGTTTAACGGTTGGATTGACTTTGCAAGAGATAATACCTTTCATGCCGATAAGGTTTATCTCAGCCTTGGCGACAAGGAGGAAAAAACGCGAAATCAGATTATGTCAACCGTAGGAGAAAACATTAAGCTCCAGGAGCAGATTTTTAAAGATAAGGGTATCCCCTGCACGCTCGAATGGAACGAGGGAAATCACTTTAAGGACTCAGACATACGTACTGCAAAGGCATTTTTAGGCTTAATGAAATTATAATATTTGAATAATTATTATGAGGTGAATTATGTTAAACGATTTTTACCGCTCATTAAAAAGCGGAACGGATATACGCGGAGTTGCAAGCGAGGGCGTAGCGGGTGAAAGCATCAACCTTACCGACGAGGTAGTTACCTCGATAACTAAAGGCTTTGCGCTCTGGCTTGAAAAGGCGCTGAATAAAAAATGCAACGAGCTAACAATAGCCGTCGGACGTGACTGCCGTATCTCAGGCGAGAGGATTGCAGGCGATGTAATCGGCGCTCTCACCTTCTACGGAATTAGGGTATATGACTGTGCTCTCTGCTCCACTCCCGCGATGTTTATGACTACGGTTGACCTCGGCTGCGACGCGGCGGTACAGATTACCGCTTCGCACCATCCCTTCAATCGCAACGGGCTTAAATTTTTCATCCGCTCAGGCGGCCTCGACCACGGTGATATTACCGAAATCCTTGAATATGCTCAGAAGGGCGCAAAGCCCGAAAGCACGCAGACGGGAACGGTTGAAGAAAAGGATTATATGTCCGTATACAGCGCTCACCTTCGCGATTTTATCAAAAAAGAGGTTAACGCAAAAGACTTTGAGCACCCGCTCAAGGGCTTTAAAATAGTTGTAGATGCGGGCAACGGAGCGGGCGGTTTTTATGAACGCGACGTGCTTAAGCCCCTCGGCGCTGATACGAAGGGCTCCCGCTATCTTGAGCCCGACGGAATGTTCCCGAACCATATTCCGAACCCCGAAAACAAAGAGGCTATGAAATCAATATGCGACGCAGTTTGCGAAAGTAAAGCAGAACTCGGTGTAATCTTTGATACCGACGTTGACCGCGGCGGCGCTGTTGACGGGAGCGGAAAGGAGATTAACCGTAACCGCCTCGTTGCGCTTGCTTCCGCCATAGTGCTTGAAAAGTACCCCGGCGGCACGGTAGTTACCGACTCCGTAACCTCGTCGGGACTGACCCAATTTATCGAGGAGCACCTCGGCGGAAAGCACCTGCGTTACAAGCGCGGATATAAAAACGTTATTAACAAAGCCCTTGAGCTAAAGGAAAACGGCATAAGCGCGCCGCTCGCGATTGAAACCTCGGGACACGCCGCGATGGAGGAGAATTACTACCTTGACGACGGCGCATATCTCTGTACAAAAATAATAGTCAAGGCGGCTCAGTTAAGGCAGCAGGAACTCACCCTTGACAGCCTGCTCAGCGAGCTCAAAGAGCCCGCAGAAGCGACGGAAATCCGCTTTAAGATTACGGACGCGGACTTCAAAGCCACGGGCGAGAGAGTTATAAACGGGCTTGAAGAATATGCGAAAACGCAGAACGGCTGGGAAATCGTACCCAACAGCTATGAGGGTATACGAATTAACTTTGATAAGGATAACGGCGACGGCTGGCTGCTGCTGAGGCTTTCCGTACACGACCCGATTTTGCCGCTCAATATTGAGAGCAACCAAGTGGGCGGAGTTGAAATCATAAAGGAAAAAATCCTGAAATTTTTAAAAACTCAAAACGGAATAATAGTATAAAAAAGAACCCGAAGCAAGCGCTTCGGGTTTTGCTTTACTGATTGTTAAACGACTGCTCGTCAGCCTTTCTTATTTCGGCGCGTTTAATTTTTCCGCCCACCGTCTTGGGAAGCTCGTCAACGTATTCGATAATACGCGGATACTTATACGGCGCGGTCATATGCTTTACATAGATCTGAAGCTCCTTAGTAAGCTCCTCGCTCGGAGTATAGCCCTTTGCGAGAACTACGGTAGCCTTAACGACCTGACCTCTGATAGGGTCGGGAGCGCCCGTAATAGCACATTCAACAACCGCGTCGTGAGCAACGAGCGCGGATTCAACCTCAAACGGACCGATACGGTAGCCCGAGCACTTGATAACATCGTCGTTTCTGCCGACGAAACGGTAATAGCCGTCGCTATCGCGCCAAAGCACGTCGCCCGTGTTATAGCCAACTCCGCCGAGCTTTTCCTCGGTCATTTCCTCATTTTTGTAATAGCCTGTGAAAAGACCTACGGGAGGATTGTGCTTAACGTCAAGGATTGTAAGCGAGCCCTCTTCACCGTCCTCACAGATGTTACCGTCAGCGTCAAGAAGCTGAATATTGAACAGGGGGTTGGGTTTTCCCGTCGCGCCCTGAATCGGTTCAAACCATTCGTCTCCGAAATTGGCAATAAGCACGGGACCTTCGGTCTGACCGAAGCCCTCGTAAATCTGATGACCTACGAGCTCCTTCCACTTTTTAACAACCTCGGGATTGAGCGGCTCGCCCGCAGTTGCGCAGTGATGCAGGCAGGATAAATCAAACTGCGACAAATCCTCCTGGAGCATAAAGCGGTACATAGTCGGCGGAACGCAGAAGGTTGTAACGCCGTATTTTTCAACCTTTGAAAGCAGGTTTTTCGGGTTGAACCTGCCTATCATATCGTAGCAGAAAATCGTTGCTCCGCAGAGCCACTGGCCATAGATTTTGCCCCAGCCGAACTTTGCCCATCCGGAGTCTGAAACGCTCATATGGAGCTTGTTTTCCTCAACGTGCTGCCAGTATTTTGCGGTTACGATATGTCCGAGAGGATGAGCGAAATTATGCTGAACGAGCTTCGGCATACCCGTAGTTCCGCTCGTAAAATAAACGAGCATAACGTCGTCCCATCTCGTAGCTTCCTCGCCCGTCGGGCGCGGTAATTCGTCGGAAAACTTTTCGATTTCCTCGTGGAAATCAAGCCAGCCTTCGCGCCTTTCGCCTACAAGAATTTTATTCTCAAGCGACGGAATTTCGGGGAAAGCCTCCTCCATCTGAGAAACAACGAAGCTGTCGTCAACGCAGACTACCGCCTTTACCTTCGCAGCGTTGCCCCTGAAAACGATATCCTTTTTCGTGAGCTGAAGCGTTGCGGGAATAAGGATAACGCCGAGCTTATGAAGCGCAGTAGCGCATACCCAGTACTCCCACCTGCGACGGAGAATCATCATAACTACGTCGCCCTTTTTAAGCCCTAAGCTCTTGAAAAAGTTCGCCGTTTTATTGGAGAGCCTTTTAATATCAGTAAAGGTGAAGCTATGCTCCTCGTCCTCCTCGTTTACCCAAAGGAGAGCACGCTTTTCGGGCTCAGCCTCAGCCCAGGCGTCAACTACGTCGTAGCCGAAATTGAAATCCTCGGGAACGTTGATTTTAAATTTTTCTTTAAACTCCTCATAGCTTGAAAATTCAATCTGAGGAAGATACTTTTTAAGCAAATAATCCAATTATATCACCTACTCCGCTATAACCGTAAGAAAGCGCGCCTTCTCTTCTCCGCCGCATCTCTGAGCGTGCGGAATCTTGGGATTAAAATATATCGAATCGCCTTCGTTCATAACGATTTCTTTATTGCCGAGGGTGATTATAACTATACCCTCTAGCACAAGGTTGAACTCCTGTCCGTTGTGGGTAATCGGCTTTGCAGGCGCGTCGGTGGGTTCGAGAGTTACAAGGAGCGGCTGCATAATCTTATTACCGTAGCGGTACGCAAGGTCCTCAAAATGATATTCGGGGTTACGGTTTACGTTCTTTCCGCCGCCCCTGCGGATAAGATGATAGGTATCGAGCCATGCGGTATTACCCGTAATAATCTCGGTAAAATCGACCTTGAATTTCTGCGAAATTTCATAAATCAGGCTTATCGGAATATCCTTGCCGTTTTTTTCATACTCCGCATAAACCTCAGCGTCTATACCGAGCTCCTCTGCGAGCTCTTCAACGGTATAATCGCAGGCTTCTCTGAGTCCGCGCAGACGAGCGCCGATTTCCTCATAATTGTCCATAGCTAATCTCCTTTATAGTTAAAACAGATAGTTCAAATCAATATTAAAGAGTATAATAGCACATTTTTTTACGAAATGCTACAAAAATTGAAAATTTGTTAAATTAAAGTTGTAAATCAAAAAATTCAAGCCCGAAGGTTGCCCCACCTTCGGGCTTTTGCTGTTATCCGTTAAGGATTTTGAAGTTTTCCTTATTACATTTATAGAGGTTCTGGAATACCTTGAAATTACGCTCATAAACTTCCTTATTAGCAGGATTCGGTTCGTATGTAACCTTTGCGGGAATGAGCTTTTTAACGTCCTCCATTTTAGGAATCAGCCCCATACCTACCGCGATACACGCCGCAGCGCCGACCGCTCCGATATTCTGAGGCGAGTCAACAACCTCAATATTCCTCTGGAGAATATCCGCAAGCACCTGACACGTGGTTTCGCCGAGCGCTCCGCCACCGCAGAAGCGTACGGTATCCTTAATATTAACCTCTTTCTTCTTCGCCTGGCGCTCAAGCATCCACTTCATATGGAAGCAAATACCCTCGACTACCGCACGGATAAGCTCCGACTTACCCGTTTCAAGCTTGATGTTAAAGAACATACCCGCTGCGTTCGGGTCCTCAAACGGACAGCGGTTGCCGTGCAGCCACGGGGTGAATACAACCCCGCCCGCTCCGGGAGGAACGGAATCAATAACCTCCTCAAGATAGTCGTAAAGATTGAACTCAAACGCCTCGTAATCGTATTTATTCTCTGTCGGATGCGCCTTGAGATATACGCCGATTTCATCAAGGGCAAGGTGGTCCTTAACCCAGCCGACGCATTTATTAGAGGTTTCAAGCTCGCCGAAGTAGTTATAGGTCCTCGGGTTTGCGCCGACTATGGAAGCCATCATTGCGCCCGCGTCAACAAGCTGCTTGTCAACAACAGTACCAACCCAGCCTGAAGTACCCGAATAAATATGGGTATCGCCGACCTCGACAGCGCCCGTGCCTACGCCGATGAGCGACGCGTCTCCGCCTCCGCCGTAAACCGCAGTTCCCGCAGCAAGTCCGAGCTCCTCGGCTGCCTTTTCGGTAATCTCGCCGACCTTTTCGGTGGAGGCTTTAATTTCGGGCATATGCTCAATATTAACGCCGACCATATCGCAGATAGGCTTACACCAGCCCTCATGTCCCTTACGGGTATCGTAAAGGAGCGTGCCGAAGGCGGAGTCATTAGTCATAACGAACTCGCCGCTGCTGCGGCAGATTAAGTATTCCTTAATATCGAGCCACTTGTAAATCCTTTTGAAGTTCTCGGGCTCGTGCGCCTCAACCCACTTGTATTTCCATATCGGGTCTTTTACCGAGGAGGAAACCGCGCCCGTGTACCTTAAATATTTAAGAAGCTTAGTAACCTCGGCACCCGCGACCTGAATACCGTAGGCTATACCCTTTTTAAGCTCCTCCCTTGCGCGCTGGTCCATATACGTCATAGGACGGCGGATACAGTTGCCCTCTCTGTCAACGAGAACGAGTCCCTGCATAGCGGAACAGAAGGATATACCCTCAATCTGCTCCTTTTTAATATCCGGGCACTTTTTAAAAACAACCTTCGTGGTGATACACATAGCGTTCCACCATTCATCAGCGTCCTGCTCAGCTCCCCCTTCAACACCCGTTTCGTCGTTCACGTAAAGGTTGTAGCCCTCGGTAGCCGAGGCTAAAATCTTCATTTCCTTATCAATCTCGATAAGGCAGGTCTTTATACCCGTAGTTCCGATGTCATAGGTGATTACGTACTTACTCATAAAGCTCCTCCTGTTTCCTATTTTTCAAATGTAAACGCCGATTCGATGAATTTTAACAGCTGATATACAACCTGGTCGTCGTCCATTTCATCAACATTAATTCCCGTGTAAATTTCAAACCGCTCGCGGTAATATGCGCAGGTATACGAAAACTGCAGCATAGTCAGAAGATTATCAAGGAAAAAGGCAAGCAGCCTCGGGTCTAAATCCTGACGCACGTCATTCTTTGCATACGCCTGCGCAATCGCCGTAATGTACTTCCTGCTCGTCGGGAACTCAATCTCCTCGGCAAGCATTTTTGCAAGCTCGGGATTCTTTTCCGCCGTAATTTCATTATACAGGCGGATATAGTTTCCGTGCTTTTTTGAATGATAGCAGATTGTACGGATAACCCGAGCAGCTTTAATCAGGATTTTTTCATCGCTGTTCATTATCTCCTCAAGCTCGTTGTCAAGTATTGAACACCCGCGCTGAATACAGGTCAGAAACAAATCCTCTTTAGTCGCAAAGTATTTGTACATAAGCCCGATGCTTATACCCGCGTTTTTTGCAATAATATTTATATTTGCGTTTTCAAAGCCCTTTGACGAGAACTCCTCGATACCGACCTCGAGAATTTTTTCCTTCCTCGCGTCGCTCGCTCGCTCAAAGGCTTCCTTATATCTTTTTTCTATCATAAATTCACCTTGTTAAAATGCACAAAAAAGCCGTATGCGATTTGTGCAAGGTCACCAATCCCGCTCGGTGAGCAAGAATTCACTAAATACATATTAGCATTTAATAAACAGATTTGCAATAAAAATACACAAAAAGATTACTTGTTTTAATTGACAAATCGTGAAAAAGTGATATACTAAAAGTGTACAAATAGTGAGCGGTTGCTCACGCAATAAAAGGTGAGCGGCTGCTCACCGGTTTAATCAAGGAGGAATTTATGATGGATACAAGATTTGCTATCAGCGAGTATCCTAACGCTGCTGCTTTAACGGCTCAGCTTGACGCGCTTATCAAAAAGCCGATTTACTCGATTAACAGAAAAGCACTTGACAACTATGTTGAGGAATACTTCAACAAGAAGTGCGCAAAATCCAAGGAAATGATTGCCGAGGCTAAGGAGGTTATCCCCGGCGGCGTTCAGCACAACCTTGCGTTTAACTATCCCTTCCCTATCGTTATGACTAAAGCTAAGGGCAACAAGCTTTACGATATCGACGGTAACGAATACTTTGACTTCCTTCAGGCGGGCGGTCCGACGATTATCGGCTCAAACGATGACGTTGTAAGAGAAAAGGTTAAGGAATTACTCGACGACTGCGGTCCGTCCACAGGTCTTTTCCACCCCTACGAATACAAGCTTGCTAAGAAAATCAGCGAGTGCGTTCCTTCAGTAGAGATGTTCCGTATGCTCGGCTCGGGTACAGAGGCTTGTATGTGCGCTGTACGTGTTGCGCGTCTTGCAACAGGTCATAAGAACATAATCAAGATGGGCGGCGCTTACCACGGCTGGTCAGATCAGCTTGCATGGGGTATGCGTGTTCCCGGTACTCTTAACACCCAGTCACACGGCGTTCCGCTTTTCGTATTCAAGCACACTCAGGAATTCTTCCCCAACGACCTCAAGTCGCTTGAATTAAAGCTTAAGATTAACCAGTTCCGCGGCGGTACGGCGGCTGTATTCATTGAGCCCATCGGCCCCG
>FLNY01004430.1_pt1 | contig 14658 bp, 9 predicted proteins | sample 1140381 | NCBI WGS metagenome assembly FLNY01 (sample SAMEA3878172, study PRJEB12797) | bioreactor metagenome | biome: Moose rumen | place: Sweden | collected 2011-10
CGATTACACAGATTCTGCCCTCCGGTGTATATCAGCGAGGACGGAATCCGTGAAATCGAAATCGTTCCTGTAACAATTTCAAAATTATCAAAACAACTGATAATCTGAGTAATCTGTGTAAAGGAAAAGAATACAAAATATCAATCATAACCTCCGAAACTTGAATTAATAATAAAAAAAATCACTAAATTTGCAAAAAGAAAAGAAGACAATCATCAGTAAAACATTTTTTACTAAATTGTTGATAATCAACAATTAAAGTAAAGGATGCACTTGGGACTTTTTCTTAACGAATTGATTTTTAATACTTTATATAGGTTTTGTTTCACGTGGAACATATTCCGAAAACTTCACAACCGTAAATCGAGTGTTTCACGTGGAACAAACCAGAGAGAACAGAATCATGACAAACGAGGAAAGACTGACATACCTGAAGAATATCGTGCTGAACCTGCCGGAGAACCCGGGCTGCTACCAGTACTTCAACAGCGAGGGAACAATCATCTATGTGGGTAAGGCAAAGAACCTCAAACGACGCGTCTCGTCCTACTTCAACAAAAACCAACAGTCAGCAAAAACCCGTATTCTCGTCTCCAAGATAGCAGACATCAAATATGTGGTGGTCGCCACCGACGAGGACGCGCTGCTGCTGGAGAACAACCTCATTAAACGATACCAGCCACGCTACAACATCCTACTCAAAGACGGCAAGACCTACCCTTCTGTCTGCGTCACAAACGAACCATTTCCACGGGTGTTCAAAACAAGAAACATCATCAGCAAGTATGGCAATTACTACGGACCATTCTCACATCAGGGAACTCTCAACAATATGCTCGACCTGATCGACAGAATTTACAAAATACGTAAATGCAGACTTGCACTGACCGAGGAAGGCGTCAGAGAAGGTAAGTTCAAAACCTGCCTCGACTATCATATCAAGAAATGCAAGGGACCATGTGTGGGACGGCAGACTCATGATGACTACATGCGGGAAATCAGCGAGGTGAGGGAAATTCTTAAAGGCAACACCAAAAGTGTGTGCGATCACCTCATGGAACAGATGAAAAAACTAGCGGGAGAAATGCGGTTCGAAGAGGCTGAAATAATTAAACGACGATACATCCTTGCAAAAGAATTCGTGGAGAAAAGCCAGGTCGTCACCGGATACGACTACGATATCGATGTGTTCAGCATCGCCGATGAGGACAACTGTGCTTACATCAACTACCTACATGTCACACACGGATGTATCAACCAGGCTTTCACATTCGAATATAAAAAACGGATGGACGAGACTCAGGAAGACCTGCTCTCACTCGGTATAGTGGAAATGCGAGAACGATATAAGAGTAAAGCAAAAGAAATCGTCGTACCATTTGAACTGGACCTTACACTCAACGGAGCGGATTTTATCATCCCACAGAGAGGTGAGAAAAAGCACCTGCTCGAACTCTCAATGGCAAATGTGCGTCAATATAAGTTCGACAAGATGAAACAGGCTGAAAAACTTAATCCGGAGCAACGTGCCACAAACCTGATGAGAGAACTACAACGAAAACTGGGACTGGAGAAACTGCCGATGACCATCGAGTGTTTCGACAACTCCAACATACAAGGATCGGATGCCGTCGCCGGATGCGTGGTTTTCAAACAGACAAAACCATCGAAGAAGGACTACCGGAAATATGATATCAAAACAGTCGTGGGACCCGACGATTATGCTTCCATGGCAGAAGTGGTGTATCGTAGATACAAACGGATGATCGACGAACAGACTCCCCTACCCGACCTCATCATCACTGACGGTGGAAAAGGACAGATGGAAGTGGTAAGAAAAGTGGTCGAAGACAGTTTGGGACAAAAAATACCAATAGCAGGACTGACCAAAGACAAGCATCACCATACATCGGAACTACTGTTCGGATTCCCTGTGCAAACCATCGGAATAGAAATCAACTCACCTCTCTTCTCTTTCCTGACAAGAATCCAGGATGAGGTACACCGGTACGCCATCTCTTTCCATAAAGACAAAAGAAGCAAAAGGCAGGTACACTCCGAACTCGACGATATCAGAGGAATTGGAGAAGTAACAAAAAAACAACTGCTGAAATCTTTTAAAAGTGTAAAAAAAATTAAAGAAGCCAGCCTCGAGAAAATTAAAAATATAATAGGAGAAAGTAAAGCAAAACTAATCTACAACGAATTTCATAAGAATAATGAAATAGAATAACAAAACTTTTCTCTTTTCACTATATTTTTCATATCTTTGCAATTATGAGAGCAGTTATACAAAGAGTGACGACAGCTGTCGTCACAATAGAAAAACAAGCGGTAGGTGCCATTAAAGACGGGTTGCTGGTGCTAGTAGGATGTGAGAATGCCGACACTAAGGAAGATATCGACTGGCTGACAAAAATAATTGTCAACCTGAGAATTTTCGACGACGAAAACGGAGTGATGAACAAGTCTGTTTCAGACATGAACGGCGAAATTCTCGTAGTAAGCCAGTTCACACTTTGGGCGTCATGCAAGAAAGGAAACCGTCCGTCATACATAAGAGCCGGAAATCCATCTGTTACAAAACCTCTTTATGAGCAATTCTGCAATACCCTATCAGAAGCGTTAGGCAAGGAAGTGGAAACAGGGGAATTCGGTGCTGAAATGCAAATTTCTCTCGTCAACGACGGACCGGTAACCATCTGCATAGACACCAAAAACAAAGAATAAGTAACTTTAAAAATAATAGATTATGGAAAAAGAACTCGACATGGATTTTGAATATGCTGAAAACAAAATCGACCAGGCCCTCAAACTCTACAATCTCAATCTGGACGATGAGGTAATAGCGAAAAGAGTGAGAAATCTCCTCGCAGACCATCTGCAGGAAAATAAAACACTGGAAGTAAAGAAATTTCTCCTCAACAGCGTGGAATTAACAACACTCAAAACAACAGACAGTGACGATTCTGTTCTCAAGTTCGTGGAAAAAGTGAACGAATTCGACGACAAATACCCTGAGTTAGGTCATGTAGCTACTGTTTGTGTATATCCAAATTTTGCTAAAATATGCCACGACACACTCGAAAATGAAAATGTGGAAATCGCATGTGTAGCTGGTTGTTTCCCATCATCACAGAGCTTTATTGAGGTGAAGATAGCTGAGACAGCTCTGGCCGTTCGCGACGGAGCGACTGAGATAGATATCGTGATGCCTGTAGGTAAATTCCTGAGCGGCGACTACGACGGAGTAGCGATGGAAATTCAGGAACTCAAGGAAGTATGCGGTGAAAGATGCATGAAAGTTATTCTGGAGACAGGTTGTCTTAAGACAGCACAGAACATAAAGAAGGCATCCATCATTGCAATGTACGCAGGGGCCGACTATATCAAGACTTCTACAGGTAAACTGGAACCTGCCGCCACTCCGGAGGCTGCATACGTGATGTGTACTGCAATCAAGGAATACTATGAGCAGACAGGAGTGCAAATCGGATTCAAACCTGCAGGAGGTATGAAGACAGTGGAAGACGCACTCACTTACTACACCATCGTGAAAGAAGTTTTAGGCGATAAGTGGTTGACAAATAAATGGTTACGGCTTGGAACAAGCTCGCTGGCAAATAAACTTCTAACTGATATCACAGGTGAGGAAGTGAAATTCTTCTAAACCATTTATAACCACACTCCCCTACCCTTTTCCATGTACGTGGAAAAGGGTTTTTATTTATTACGGAAAACAACGTAATCAATATAGGCGTTTAATGACTCTTTTACCTCAGTATCAGGATATTGAGCAAGAATATCACGTGCTTGAAGAGCGTATTGATCCATCACGTGGAAAGCATAGTCAATTCCACCGCTATCTACAGTATATTGAATCAAAGTCGCTATCTCTTCATCACTTGCCCTACCCTCTTTCACCTTATTGGCAAGAGTAATCATATCATGATCATTATTCTCAAGTAACACATGAATGACAGGAAGTGTAAGCTTACCTTCCAACATGTCGTTTCCACGGGGTTTGCCGATTTCATCACCGCCAATATAGTCGAATACATCGTCTTTTATCTGGAAACATTTTCCTACGATGTTTCCGAACATTTCCATATTTGCAATGTCCTGCTTATTATCTGTGTTTGTCATCGCACCCGTCTTGGCACAGGTGGCAAACAAGACGGCGGTCTTCTTCTTGATAATATCAAAATAATTCTGAACGGAAATATCGTCTATACCTATGTTGTATAGCTGCAAAAGTTCTCCGTCAACCAGATAGCTGGAAGTTTTGAAAATCTCTTTCATCAAGTCAAGACGGTCGGTTGAAATGGTAGATATCAAGGCCTTTGTCAACACATAATCACCGGCTAGTACGGATACTTTACTGCCGAAAAGACTGTAAATGGATGGTTTACCGCGACGGAGATCACTCTCATCGATAATGTCATCATGAATCAGAGTGGCATTATGGAAAAGTTCCACAGCGGCTGCCAGATGATAGGCTATCTCAGGTACCGCACCGAACAGTTTTGAGGAGAGTATCGTCAATAACGGACGCATTCCCTTTCCTTTGTTTTTCGACATCGTCGTCAGAATCTGATCGAGTAGGGGATTGTCTGTAGTGAGATAGGATTCGAACACTCTGATATATGAATCCATCTCTTTTTTGACTGGCTGATAGAGACTTTCAAGAATATTTTGCATAAAAAACGGAAAATTTTGCACAAAATTAGTAAATATTATTTAAATTTGTATCATAAACATCAAATTATATTTTATAAGGAGAATGAAACTCTTTCTTTTAGATGCTTACGCACTGATTTACCGCGCGTATTATGCGTTTATACGTATGCCTAGAATCAACAGCAAAGGTCAGAACACCTCTGCAATACTGGGATTTGTCAATACAATGGAAGAAGTGCTTAAAAACGAACAGCCAGACTATATTGGAGTGGTGTTCGACCCGAAAGGAGGTACTTTCCGACATAAACTCTATCCGCAATATAAAGCACAAAGAGAAGAAACTCCGGAAGACATACGATTTGCCATTCCATATATAAAAGAGATTATCAGAGGATATAACATACCGGTCATTGAAATTGAAAACTACGAAGCGGACGACGTCATCGGCACACTGGCTAAAAGATTTGCGGGAATAAATATGGAAGTATATATGATGACACCGGATAAAGACTACGGACAAATCGTGGACGAACATATATGGATGTACAGACCACCAACAGGTAAGAGACCACTTGAGATTCTAGGACCGAAAGAGGTGTGTCAGAAATACGGAATTCAAAACCCTGAACAAGTGATTGACTTCCTCGGACTCATGGGCGACGCATCCGATAACATACCGGGATGTCCTGGGGTAGGGGAGAAGACTGCCATCAAGCTGATACAGCAATTCGGATCTGTGGAACATCTGTTGGATTCGACTCATAAACTTAAAGGAAAACAAAAGGAAAATATAGAAAACAACCACGACAACATCGTACTTTCAAAATTACTTGCGACAATCAAATTGGATGTGCCCGTTGAAATCGAACTGAAAGACCTCGCCATTCAGCAAAAGGATGAACAGAAACTTAAGACCATTTTCGATGAATTGGAATTCAGATCACTCAGCGATCGGATTTTTGGAAATAATCAGACGATCGAATCCAATCCAACGGAAAAAAACAAAAAGCAGAATCTACAACTCGACCTTTTTGCACAATCTGATGAAAATGCAAAATTAAGTCAAAATGACATAAAAAATACAAAAAATAACGCTCCGAGAATCGAAAATATGCCCGACTTGTGGGCGGAAACTCCGGAATTTTCCAATCTCAACGACATAAAATCCGTTAATCATCATTACTATCTAATTGAAAAAGAAAAGGATATACGTGATTTGGCGCAAAAATTTTTGTGTGCGGATTTTTTGAGTTTTGACACAGAGACCACTTCCACCAATGCCATCAACGCACAACTGGTAGGTCTCAGCTTCAGCATCAACGAACATGAGGCATATTACGTACCTGTGCCCCCCGAAAAAAATGAAGCACAAAAAATCGTCAATATTTTTAAAAAGGTGTACGAAGACGAACGAATTCTGAAAATCGGACAAAACCTCAAATATGATATCAATGTACTCGCCAACTATGAGGTGGAGGTGAAAGGTAAGATGTTCGACACCATGCTTGCGCATTATGTGCTACATCCGGAGATGCGACACAACATGGACTACCTTGCGGAAATATACCTTAAATATAAAACCATTCATATCGACCAACTGATAGGAGAGCGTGGAAAAAACCAGAAGAACATGCGCGACCTCCTGCCGTCTCAGGTATATGAATATGCGGCAGAAGATGCGGATATCACACTCCAGCTGAAAAACAAATTAGACGAGGAACTACAGAAAGAAGGACTTAAAAATCTCTTTGAGACAATTGAGATGCCACTCATGCCTGTGTTGGCAAGAATGGAACGCAACGGGGTGATGATCAACACCGAATCACTTCAGCAAACATCCCACGAGTTTTCTGAGAAGATGAATACAATAGAACAGGAAATCTATGCACTTGCAGGAGAAAAATTCAATATTTCATCACCTAAACAAGTGGGCGACATACTCTTCGGAAAACTCAAAATCGTCAGCAATCCAAAAAAAACGAAGACAGGACAATATATCACATCAGAAGATGTGCTGCAAAACCTGAAGAGCAAACATCCGATGGTGGAAAAGATTCTTGAATACAGAGGATATAAAAAACTCCTGTCCACCTATATCGACTCATTGCCGAATCTGATCAACAAGCATACAAATCATATACACACCTCTTATAACCAGGCGGTCACTGCGACAGGAAGACTATCATCATCCGACCCGAATCTGCAGAACATACCTATCCGTGACGACAACGGAAAAGAAGTGCGGAAAGCTTTCATCCCAGATACTGGATGCGAATTCTTCTCTGCCGACTATTCTCAGATAGAGCTACGACTGATGGCACATCTGAGCCAGGATGAGAACATGGTGGAAGCTTTCAGGGAAGGACATGATATCCACAGGGCCACAGCGGCAAAAATATATCATCTTTCACTCGAGGATGTCAGCGGAGACCAGCGAAGAAAAGCAAAAACCGCCAATTTCGGCATCATCTATGGCATCACAACCTTCGGACTGGCTGAACGGATGGAAGTGAGTAGGGCAGAGGCAAAAGAACTGATCGACGGCTATTTCGAAACCTACCCGAAGGTTAAACAATATATGGAACAGAGCGTGGCAAAAGCACGTGAGAAAGGATATACTGAGACGCTATTCGGACGACGATGCTATCTGCCTGATATCAATAGCCATAACGCCACAGTAAGAGGCTATGCCGAACGAAATGCCATCAACGCTCCTATACAAGGCACGGCGGCAGATATCATCAAGATTGCCATGATCAGAATCGACCAACGGATGCAAGCTGAAAAGATGCGATCGAAAATGATACTGCAAGTCCACGACGAACTGAATTTCAGCGTGGTGCCTGAGGAAAAAGAAAAACTACAACAACTGGTCATAGAAGAGATGCAGAACGTCTGCCAACTCACTGTACCGCTCATCGCCGACTGCGGATGGGGCAACAACTGGCTGGAAGCACATTAAAAACATAAAAAATTCTAACTAAATAACTTTAAGAATATGAAAAGAATTATTTTAGCGATTGTAACCCTTTGTGTATGCGTCGGAGCATCAGCACAAAGCGAGGGATTCGGATATCCCATCAACCCCGTGCCTTTCACAAAAGTGAAAATCACACCTGACACCTTCTGGGGACAACGACTCGAAGCCAGCCAGAAAGTAACTATTCCACTCGCATTCAGCAAGTGTGAGTCAGAAAACCGCTACACCAACTTCAGCCAGGCTGCCGAACACCTCAAAGACCCTGGTAAGGTGTTCAAAGTGGACGGAGTGATGGGCTACTCCTTCGACGATACCGACCCATACAAGACAATCGAAGGCGCCAGCTACCTCCTCCAGACCTATCCCGACAAGAAACTGGAAGCTTATGTGGATTCTGTCATCGCGGTCATCGGAAGCGCACAGGAACCCGACGGATATCTCTACACCGCACGCACCCAAAACCCGGAACATCCGCACGGATGGGCAGGACGCACAAGATGGTCGAAAGTGGAAGACCTCAGTCATGAGTTCTACAATCTCGGACACCTCTGTGAAGCTGCTGTAGCTCACTATAATGCAACAGAAAAGAAATCACTCCTCGATATCGCATGTAAATATGCCGACTGCGTAGTTCGTGAAGTGGGCGACAAACCAGGACAAGCTTGTGTCGTTCCCGGACACCAGATTGCAGAGATGGGACTCGCAAAACTCTATCTCGCCACAGGAAAGAAAGAATATCTCGACCAGGCAAAGTTCTTCCTCGACAAGCGTGGTTATACCACCATCAAGACTGAATATTCACAGAGCCACAAGCCAGTGCTCGAACAGGATGAGGCAGTAGGACATGCGGTTCGCGCAGGATATATGTACGCTGGTATGGCCGATGTGGCCGCACTCACAGGAGAAAAAGGATATATCGACGCCATCGACAGAATATGGGACAATATCGTCTCTAAGAAATATTATATCACCGGTGGAGTAGGAGCTACGTCCAGCGGAGAGGCATTCGGCAAAAACTATGAACTTCCGAATATGTCGGCATACTGCGAGACTTGTGCTGCTATCGCTCAGGTATATCTCAACTACCGACTTTTCCTCCTGCACGGAGAATCAAAATACTACGACTGCCTTGAGCGCACACTCTACAACGGTGTCATTAGCGGTATCAGCATCGACGGAGGTAAATTCTTCTATCCTAACCCGCTACAGAGTATGGGACAGCATCAGCGTCAGGCTTGGTTTGGATGCGCCTGCTGCCCGAGCAACGCAGCTCGCTTCATCCCTTCACTACCGCAATATATCTATGCAGTAAAGGATAATAATTTCTATATAAACCTCTTCGCAGGAAACGAAACCACAGTGAAGGTGGGTGGAAAAGATGTCACTCTCGTCCAGGAAACCAATTATCCGTGGGACGGCGATATCAAGATGACAATGAAAAAGGCCAACAGCCAGTTCGCACTTAAAATCCGAATACCAGGATGGGTGAGAGGACAGGTGGTACCAAGCGACCTCTATTATTATGTCGATGGAAAACAACTGGCTTATACAGTGAGAGTCAACGGTGAAGCTGTCACTTCAGAACTCCAGAACGGCTATTTCGTAATCGACCGCAAATGGAAGAAGGGCGATGTGGTAAGCGTACACTTTGATATGGAGCCACGACTTGTCAAAGCCAATGGAAAAGTGGATGCCGACAAGGGTAGGGCGGAAATTGAGTGCGGACCACTCGTTTACTGTGCTGAATGGCCTGACAACCAGTGTGATGTGCTGAGCGTCCTGCTTAACCAGGAACCACAGTACACACTTGGAAATATCCAGATTGAAGGCACCAACGTGCAGACACTTACTACCGACGCTCAGACACTCACTTTCGATGAACGCGGACGACTTAACACAAAAGATGAGCGTCTTGTGCTCATACCATACTATGCTTGGGCACACCGGGGTAACGGAAAGATGGCTGTGTGGATTCCTATCGACCTCAACGCCACTTCTCCGGCTCTTCCGCCTTCAATTGCTTCGGAAAGTAAAGTACAGGCGTCCTCACGACGACTACCGGCTCTCAGCGCCATCAACGACCGACTCGTACCGGCTGGACCCGACGACCGTTCGGTACCGTACACTCACTGGTGGCCGAAACGTAATTCCACAGAATGGCTGGCATACAACTTCAAAGAAGCTACTACCGTAAGTTCTTGTACAGTATATTGGTTCGACGATCAGCCATGGGGAGGATGCCGTGTGCCGGATAGCTGGAAAATATACTATAAGGACAGCAGCGACAACTGGCAGGAAGTGAAGAATCCGTCTGGTTATGGCACAGAGAAAGGAATGGCAAATATCGTCAATTTCGATCCCGTAAAGACATCTTCACTCAAACTCGAAATCGTTCAGCCTGAACGCTACTCATGCGGAGTATTCGAATGGTCTGTGAAATAATACTTTATATTTTAATATGAATAGTAGCGGGATATACATCAAAGCATATCCCGCTTTCTTTTTATTAATTTCAAGTTTTCATTCCTAATTCCTAATTTCTTATTCCTAATTTCTTATAAAAAAAGGCTGATAATCAGAAAAAAAATCGTAACTTTGCACCCTCAAATTTTTATTTATTAAGTTCATACTATTTTAATGACAAGTAATTTTTCAGATTTGGGTGTCTGCGATGAGATTCTCAAAGCTATCGAAGAGTTGGGATATGTTTCCCCAATGCCAGTTCAACAACAGGTAATTCCTTATCTGTTAGGTAATAACAACGATGTGGTGGCGCTGGCACAGACCGGCACCGGAAAAACTGCGGCATACGGACTGCCTGTTTTACAGAAAGTATTCTATTCCCTTTCAACAGAAACCAAAGAAAACAATGGTGAGGCTGCAAAACCAAAGGCACTTGTTTTGGCGCCTACACGTGAACTGTGCCTGCAAATCACCGATGACCTCAAGTCCTACAGCAAATATATCGACGGACTGCATATACTCGCTGTCTATGGAGGTGCCAGCATCGAAACACAGATCCGACAACTCAAGAAAGGTATTCAGGTGGTCGTGGCCACACCAGGACGACTCGTCGACCTTCTGGAACGTGGGGTAGCCAAACTCGATGAAATTGAAAACGTTATCCTCGACGAGGCTGATGAAATGCTCAGTATGGGATTCAGCGAGAGCATCGACACAATTCTTGCACAGGTCCCTCACGAACGAAACACACTGCTTTTTTCTGCCACCATGAGCAAGGAAATCGAGCGTATCAGCAAGAACTATCTCAACGATGCCAAGGAAATCGTGGTGGGATCACGAAACGAAGGTGCCGAACTCGTCAATCATATCTACTACCTCGTACAGGCAAAAGACAAATATAATGCACTCAAACGAGTGGCTGATTATTATCCTGAAATATACGCCATCATATTCTGCCGCACACGTCTTGAGACTCAGGAGATTGCCGACAAACTCATCAACGACGGTTACAACGCCGAGTCACTCCACGGCGACCTCTCACAGCAGCAGCGGGACCTCACAATGGCTAAGTTCCGCAACCATACCATTCAACTTCTTGTTGCTACAGATGTGGCTGCGCGAGGACTCGACGTGGAAAACCTCACACATGTCATCAACTACGGATTACCAGATGATATTGAAAGCTATACACACCGAAGCGGAAGAACAGGAAGGGCAGGAAAAACCGGTACCAGCATCTGTATCATTCATGTGAAAGAGAAAAATAAGGTGAAAGCCATCGAAAAACAGATTGGCAAGAGCTTTGTTGCAGGTGTACTGCCTGAAGGTGAGGAAATATGCAAAAAACAACTCATGAAGGTGCTCGACGATATTGAGAAAGTGGAAGTCGATGAGGAAGAAATCGCTCCGTTCCTCAAATCGGTTTACCGTAAATTCGAACTGATGGAGAAAGAGGATATACTCAAACGTGTGGTTTCCAGGGAATTCAACTCTTTCCTCAATTATTATAAGAACGCACCTCGTATCATACAGCCCGACGACAAGAGCTACCGTGAAGAGAAAAAACTAAGGAAAGAAAGGAAAAAAGAACGCGGACAACGCAGCACCGTTGCAGAAGAAGGCTACACACGGCTCTTTATCAACCTCGGAAAGAAAGACAACCTGCGCCCGAGGGAGTTCATGGGATTTGTAAACAGATGCAGCAAAGGCAACCATTTTGAAGTGGGACGCATAGATATACTCACAAACTTCTCTTTCTTCGAAGTTCCGCACGACCAGGTGAAAGGTATCCTGCGTGTACTCAACGGAAGTGAATACGACGGACGTCTGGTCAATGTGGAAGTGACAGAAAACACAGGTGGCGAAAGTCGTACAGAAAACCGCAAGGGTAGGGGAGGCCGTAGTGCACGGTCCGACAGGGAGTTCCGACAGGAAAGAGAAAGCCGTAAGAGCCGGAAAAACGACCCTATGGCAAAAATCCGGAAGAAAAACAGTGAAGGTGGAAAACGGAAAGACAAGGAAAAACCTGAATGGGCACAGTTCTTCGAAGATCAGGTGGAAAACCAGCCTTTCTATGCTCCTTTCGCCAAAAAAAGCAAAAAACGTAAATAAAATAGTACATCGTAAATAAAAAATAGTAAATAAAATTATGAGAATTTTCAGAGACGTAAGTGATATCGGCAATCTGCAACAAGCCGTAAAAGAAGCTTTTGAAATCAAAGCCGACAGATATAAATATCAGCAGCTGGGTAAAAACAAAACCTGCATGCTCATTTTCTTTAACAACAGCCTTCGCACACGCCTTTCCACCCAGAAAGCCGCTATGAACCTCGGTATGAACGTCATCGTGCTCGATGTCAATCAAGGTGCATGGAAACTTGAGACCGAACGGGGGGTTATCATGGATGGTGATAAGAGCGAACATCTGTTGGAAGCCATTCCGGTGATGGGATGTTATTGCGATATAATCGGCGTACGTTCATTTGCTACTTTCGAAAACCGCAAGGACGACTATGAGGAGAAAATACTGAATCAGTTTATCAAATACAGTGGTAAGCCGGTTTTCTTTATGGAGAGTGCCACCGTACATCCGCTTCAGGCCTATGCCGACCTCATCACAATCGAGGAATACAAACGCAGTCAACGTCCTAAGGTAGTGCTCACATGGGCGCCACATCCGAAAGCACTACCACAGGCTGTACCAAATTCATTTGCTCAATGGATGAACGCCGCAGATGTTGACTTCGTTGTTACACATCCCGAAGGTTATGAACTCGACCCTAAGTTCGTGGGAAACGCAAAAGTGGAATACAACCAGATGAAAGCATTCGAGGGTGCCGACTTCATCTATGCCAAAAACTGGAGTTGCCCGGGAGTTACACGTCCGGATGACTATGGAAAAGTAATTTCCAAAGATATGTCATGGACAGTAGATACAAAGCACATGGAAGTAACAAACAATGCCTTCTTCATGCATTGTCTGCCTGTCCGGCGCAATATGATTGTTAGCGATGACGTAATAGAAGCTCCTACATCCATCGTCATCCCGGAGGCTGCCAACCGCGAGATATCAGCACAGGTGGTGCTCAAACGTATGTTGGAAGCACTCTGATATAGATTCCAATTCAATGAACACTTTCACCCTCAAAAATGGTATGCGAGTAATCCACAAGTCGTCACCGACGAATGTGGCTTACTGCGGCATTGCCATTGACGCCGGGTCGAGAGATGAGAATACCTCTGAATTCGGCATTGCTCACTTTTGTGAGCATGCACTTTTCAAAGGTACCATTCACCACAGCGCGCGACATATCATCAACCGGATGGAGGCAGTGGGAGGAGACCTCAATGCCTATACCACCAAGGAAGAGACAGTGGTGTATGCGGCTTTTATGAAAGAACATCTCGATAGGGCAGTCGAACTGATTTACGATGTGGTGTTCAACAGCACTTATCCACAGAAAGAACTCGACAAGGAGGCGGAAGTCATTGTGGAAGAAATTGAAAGTTACATGGATTCACCTGCAGAACTCATCTTCGACGAATTTGAAAACTTTCTCTTCAAAAAACATCCTCTCGGACACGACATACTTGGCTGTCCTCAGCAAATACGGACCTATACAACCGAAAAACTGCAGCAATTCACAAAAAGACTCTACAAGCCTGAAAACACCATCTTCTTCATATTCGGCGACTACAACACGGAGCAAATAAAAAAATCACTATCTAAAGTGACGGATGTACAATCCATCGAAACGAATGAAAAGAAGAATCCTAAAAAAAATAAAAGAAATTCAAACATACAACTTCCAACTTCTTTCTGCCATATCTTACAGAAAGAAGTACACCAGGCTCATGTGATGATGGGATGCCGGGCCTATCCATCCTACAGCAATAAGCGGGTGGCGATCTATTTCCTCAATAATATCATAGGAGGACCTGGAATGAACTCTCTGCTCAATGTGGCTCTAAGAGAAAAAAGAGGACTTGTCTATACAGTTGAAAGCAACCTCACCAACTACACCGACACCTCCACTTTCTCCATCTATTTCGGATGTGACGCGAATGACGTTGAAAAATGCGTCAGAATCGTCAAACAGGAACTGAACCTACTCGCCACCACCTGCATGAGCGAAAAGAAATTTAAGGCCGCTCTGAAGCAAATAAAAGGGCAGATAGGTGTTGCATGCGACAACTTCGAGAATTATGCACTCGATATGGCTAAGTCTTTTCTCCACTATCATAAGTTTGAAGGGGTGAAGGAAACATTCGAACAACTCGATGCACTCACTCCGGCTATCCTCCAGCAAGTGGCGCAAGAACTATTCACCGATCTTTCCATTCTTATCTACCAACCTAAAAATAGTTAATTCCTTTTTTCTTTCATCAACAATAATCAACATATCATTACACAAGTTTCGCAAGTTAAAATTTCAGTTTATGAACACAGATTTCACTGATGAGATGGACTTTTATCAGAATTGTTGAGCTCATAGTTATTCGCTCGATTACACAGATTCTGCCCTCCGGTGTAT
>FLNY01003083.1_pt1 | contig 14635 bp, 11 predicted proteins | sample 1140381 | NCBI WGS metagenome assembly FLNY01 (sample SAMEA3878172, study PRJEB12797) | bioreactor metagenome | biome: Moose rumen | place: Sweden | collected 2011-10
GCTTTATCTGCTTGAAAAGCGACTCTATCTGCCATCTGCGCCGATAAATAAGGACAATTGTCTCCAGCGGCATGTCAAAGTCATTGGTAAGCAGCCGTGTAAGTTTCGGTTGCTTGCCTTTCCTTATGTCCACATACGTAACAATCCTTGCAATATGTTTAATCTCGCCTTTACGGAATACCACTACCTGTTCCCTGTATTGCATCTTGCCTGACGGATCCATATCCATACAGTCCTCAAGAACCTCACACACAAGATTTTTCTTTAGTTTTGTGACATAAACGACGTTTCTTTCCGTCAATTCCTCAAACTTCTCGCAGTTTATGTACGCCCTGTCCATTGCCACAATCTCACCGTTTGAATACATGCTGGGAGCAAGCATAAAACTTTTAGCGGACAGTAATATTTAGAAATATACGTTTCTACCGTTCTCCAAGATCCAAGCATTACTATTTTGACTAACCGTGGTATAAATTAAGAGAGGAGGATATGTCGTTAAGGCATATCCTCCTCTCTTAATATATATAATGTGTAGTATCAGAGTTTGTATGACAGCATGACGAAAGAGTATGGAGCGACGTCGAGGGTGAGTTTCTTTTTAGACTTGACGCTTTCCTCTTTCGGAGCGACAGGGTGCTGCTCGTAGTTGTTCTCGTCATCCGGATTGCCGGTGATCGTCGTCTTTGTCGCCGCGGACTTCAGTGACTTGAAACGAGTGAGGTCAATCTCCGCCTTTGCCGCATCCTTGCTGCCGTTGCATACTTTGACGAACAGCTCACGTGTCTTAGTGTTGAGGACGACAGACTGTCCGAGGTATTTGTCATCGTTGCGGTCGAACGACACGCAGTCGCCGTAGTAGTAGTCACCTGATGACTTACCGAACATCTGCTGTACGTAGTAGCTGCATGTCAGGTACGTCTTCTTGTTGTCGAAGTAGATGAGGTCCGGATTCCAGTTTGTGTTTGACTTCTTAGCGAACAGAGGTGCGTAGCTCGTCATGCGTACCACGTCACCGTTACGCTCGATGTGGAGAAGGTAGAGAGCCTCCGCAAGGGCGTCGATCAGCTTCTTGTCTTTTGATGCGTATTCTCCGAGGTAGACCTTTGTCTTGCGGTCGCGAGGGTACTTGTCGTACTGTCTGCTGTTGAAGAAATAGTCTCTCTGCTCGTAGTAATGCTCGTCGAGTATTGGCAGTCCGATCTCCTCCGCCAGTTTCCACCCGTTGTCGAAGTCCGGGTTGCCCGGATGAGAGCCTGGTCCCGCTGTTCCCACGATGGTGATTTCCGGATGCTTCTCACGCACGCGCTGGTAGATGTATTTGAAACGCTCGCAGAACTCAGGTGTGATCTTCTCCTCGTTGCCTATTCCGAGGTACTTGAGGTTGAATGGCTTTGGGTGTCCAGCAGCGGCACGCACCTTACCCCATTTCGTGGTCACGTCGCCGTTGGCCCATTCGATGAGGTCGAGAGCCTCGTCGACCCACTCGTCCATCTCTGACATAGGCACGACATCCTGAGCCTGGTCTCTCATGCCCCATCCACCGTTGGTGCCTTGACAGCTCACACCGCAAGGGAGTATAGGCAATGGTTGCATTCCAATGTCCTCGCACAGCTGGAAGTACTCGAAGTAGCCCAGTCCCATGGACTGATGGTATCCCCATGTGTTCTTCAGTTGTTTCCTCGTCTCTTTCGGACCGACGGTGTTCTTCCATCTGTATGTGTTCCAGAAGCCGTCGCCGCCGCCATGGACGACACAGCCGCCAGGGAAGCGCATGAACTTAGGGTTGAGAGCCTCAAGAGCCTCGGCGAGGTCTTTGCGAAGTCCGTGTCCCTTGTATGTGTCCTGTGGCATGAGTGACACGACGTCGACATCCACCGTGCCCACCGTCATACCCAACAGTAGCAGAGTGGCGTTGTCACAGTCTGCTTGGGCTGTCAGCGTGGCCTCATAATTTTTCCATCCTCCCTTGACGCTGAGTGTCGTGTCTGCGATCAGCTCTCTTTTGTGACCACGCTCGTCTTTTGCCAGCGCCACGCGTATCTTCATGTCCTGCTCACTTCTGGCGAACACGGAGAAGTCGTACTTCTTGCCTTTCTCTATCGTGATGCCTCCGAAGCCCTCGTTCTGGAGTCCGAAGCCAGTCCATCCGTCATAATCGTAGTAGTGTCCCACACGCTCGACGTGTACACGCATGTAGTTCGGGTTGTTAGGATGGATAGGAGATTGTTGTGACACTTCGATAAAACCAGTGGAGTGTCCCGGGCGTGACATACGCCATGACGTGCCGGCTCCCCATCCGTCACGTTCTACGGGTGAGTACTCGAACGAGCCGTTTTGGACCAGTTCGGCGTACAGACCGCCGTCGGCCGATGAACTGATGTCCTCAAAGAAAATTCCTATCAGTTCGTCGCTGATCTGTTTGCCTCCGGCCGGAGGCGTAACGGCTTTCTGCGCATTCACTGACAGCGAGGCCAGCATAATCAGTGCCGGAAAAAAGTTTCGTCTCATAATTTTGTGATTTTGGTATTGTTGTTTAGTATGCCCGGACGGCAGCGTCTATCTCTTTGTGATGCCTTGCCTGTAATGGTATTATTGGCGAGCAACCTCTCATGTCGCTTGTCCTCGTTTCGGGCGGGTGATAGTATTTACATGCGCAAAGGTAATAATTATTCTTTGATGTGTGTGCGTGAAGATGATAATAAGATTCTCTTTTTGTTGTTTGGCTGAGAGCGTTTGACATGGAGCGTGTGTTGGCTTTATACAAAAAACGCTTTCACTCATCGACAAGTTATCCTTGTCGGATGGCGAAAGCGTTATGAGGTGTCGTCGCTGTCTACCGTTCATGAGGGTCCTCTCACGACGTCAAAGACTTTTGATCTGTAGTACTCGGCTGGACCAGTCGTTTTGCTTGTGGTAGTCCACTGAGTGTTTGTACGGCAGTTCCAGTCCGTTGCTCATCAGGTATTTACCCGTGTACACCTTACCCTCGCAGTCGAGTGGTGTGTTGTCAATGCTGTTGAGTTCGTGAATAGTGTACTTCTTCTCAGGGTCCAGTCCCCGCATTTTCACTCTTGGCAGATGCTGGTTCACGAATGTCTCTGTCTTGTACCAATAGAAGACGGCATCGTTCTTATCCTCTGTGACGTACATGAGTGAGGCGAGGTTGTCGCCGGAGTATGGAGAGTGTAGTCTGTACAGGTCACCGAACTGCACTACCTTTCTGATATTCTTGTAGTCGCTGATAGCTTGTTTGCAGAGTGCCTTTTCCTCGTCTGTCATGTTCTTTGGCTGTATCTCCATTCCCAGTCGTCCGGACATAGCCACGTCGCATCTGAACTTGAGTGGTATGGTTCGGAAGGTCTGGTGGTTAGGTGTGGCTGAGATGTGACTCGCCATGGCTATAGCAGGGAAGAAGTAGCTTGTGCCCCATTGCATGAATATCCTCTGTAGGGCATCGGTGTTGTCGCTGACCCAGAACTCATCGAAGTAAGGTAACAGTGCGTAGTTCGCTCTTCCTCCTCCGCTGGCGCAGTCTTGTATCACGACGTCTGGGTACTTTGCCCGTATTCTCTCACACACCTTGATGAGGCCTTTGTGGTAGTCGATGTACAGATGTGACTGGTTCGTCATCGACAGGTATTGTGAGCCGTGGTTCATGACTGGAGCGTTGGAGTCCCACTTGATGTATGCTATTGCTGGGTGTTTGGTGAGCAGCTCATCGAACACTCCGAACACGAAGTCCTGCACCTTAGGGTTGGACAGGTCCAGCACGAGCTGTGTGCCGCCTCGTCCTGTCACCGGCTCTCTGCCTGGTGCCTTGATGACCCAGTCAGGATGTTTCTCGTAAAGCTCGCTCTTGGTGTTTGTCATCTCCGGCTCCACCCATATTCCGAACTTCACTCCGTTCTTCTTGGCGTCTCTGAGCAGACCGTCAATGCCCTCGGGCAGCTTACGCTTGTCCACCACCCAGTCGCCCAATGATGAGTTGTCCACGTCACGAGGATACTTATCGCCGAACCATCCGTCGTCCATGACGAAAAGCTCACCTCCCAGTGACGCTATGTCAGACATCATCTGGTCCATTCCCTTCTGATTGATGTCGAAATAGACTCCTTCCCAAGAGTTGAGCAGTATGTCTCGTTCCTTGTCGGCGTGTCTCAGCTGGTACGAGCGTGCCCAACGGTGATAGTTGCGTGATGCTCCTGACAGTCCCTGGTCTGAGAATGTGTATGCCACACGCGGTGTTGTGAATATCTCGTCTTTTCGCAGATGGTACTCGGAATTGTCCGGGTTTATTCCCGCTATGTAATAGTGGTACTCCGTGTCGTCCGTGTCAATGTTGACGCGGTAGTTGCCGGAGTACATGAGGGCTGCTCCAATCACGTCACCTTCATTCTCACGCGCCTTGCCGTCGAGAGAGAACATAACCTCTTGTCTGTCCGTGGTGGCGTTGCGCAGTCCGTCTTTATTCTTTATAACCATCATTCCGTTGTTGAGACGCTCCTCAGTCAGTTGCGCTTCTGCCGCCCATGACCCGTGGAAGTGGCTGACATATACGTCACCTCTTCTTATAGGCATGCATGAACTGTAGAACTGGCTGAGCGTCACCGTACCTTTCTCCTTGTTCTCGATGTCTGTCCAGCACTCGATGATGTCGGCGTCTTTGTACGCCAGATAGTAGAGGTGGACGGGAGAAGGGTAGAGATTGTCACGTAAGGTGATGGTGAGCAGTGTTCCTTGTCTGTCTTTGTTGTTCGGAGCCTTGTCGCTGATAGCCTTCACTCCGTAGTCGCTGACAAGCAGGTCAGTGGACATGTTGCCGTCGTAGTGTCTCATGGCGAAGGCGGTCTCGCTCATGGTATGGTTGGCTCCGTATGCGGGATACAGTTGTAGGTGTGACCAGTTTGCGGTCGATGGTTCCTGTAATGTCTGTCTGTCGTGCTCGGTGAGACGGGTGCCGTAGTAGACGAACTGAGGCTCCTTGCCTTTATTCAGCTCGATGACAAGACTGTTGTTTGGTGTGTGTATCTCAACTTTCTCCGCCATAACGGGCAGTGACGCCGCAAAGAGCACGGTGGTCACGATGCTGTTCTTATGACGTGAGAGAACGCTGTGTATGTCTTTCTTCATGATTGGTAATTTGTTAGTTGTTGATGTATTCGGTGTATTTGCCATAAACGTCTTGTGTCCTATATAGTGTCACATGGTGGCTGTCAGGAACGTGGCGTTGCCAAAGATGTAAAGCACGTTCTCTGATGCCGGAACGAGCACGGTCTCGCCTTGACGTATATGGATGCCATTGATGTTGGCGTCACCCCATAGGCACATGACCACCACGAAAGAGTCGCACTGGAAGTCAATCTGTGATGCCACCTGCACTACTACCCTGTGTACGGTGAAGTAAGGACAGTTGATGAGCTGTGACGTAGGCTTGGTGGAGTCGTAGCTTGTCCTGTACTCGGGCCACACCTGATAGTCTATGGCGTCCTTGGCCTGGCTGACGTGCAGCTCGCGCAGTTGTCCGTGGGCGTCCTTGCGTCCGAAGTCATAGACTCTGTAGGTGATGTCGCTCGTCTGCTGTATCTCCGCGAGGAAGTTGCCGGCGCCTATGGCATGCAGTCGTCCGGCAGGTATGAAGTACAGGTCTCCGTCATGACTCTCGTGGGTGGCTATCACTGACGACATCGGATTCTCCCCTGAACCGTCGTTGGCGGTGTCCTCACTCACGAGCCTCTCGTAGTCGTCGGGTGTGATGGACTTTCTCAGTCCGTTGTATATCTTAGCTCCCACGTCGGCCTTGATGACGTACCACATCTCGGTCTTTCCGGCGCAGCCGTGTCGTTCCATCGCCAGCTTGTCGTCAGGGTGGACCTGTATGGACAGGTTCTGTCGTGAGTCGATGAGCTTGACGAGAATCGGGAACTTATTGCCGTACTTCTTGTAAATCCTGTCTCCCACAAGCAGTCCCTTGTACTTGTCTATCAGCTGTGTCAACGTGAGTCCCACATCCACGTCGTCAATGATTCCGCGGTCGACGGCCACGCTCTCATGTCCAGGCACTCCGCTAATCTCCCAACTCTCTCCGATATTTGGCTGTGCCGTGTATATACCCTTGAAAGGTGCTATCTGATAGCCTCCCCAAAGTGTGGTCTTGAGGTATGGTTGGAATTTGTATGGTTTCATCTTGTTTGTTATTTTGTTCTCTCAATAATCTCCAGACACATTCGGCTGTTGTGGTACGGACATTTCCAGAATCCGGCATGGTCGTCCTTGGTGTTTTTCCTTCCTTCTGTGTCGGCACTCCAGTACCACTCTCCTCGTTCCTCGTCAATGAGGTTGTCTTTGATGTACTGCCAACATCTCTCAGCTCTTTCCAGCGCTTGCTCGTCATTGAAGTGCTGGTATATGTTGAACCATCCTACCACGTTCTCAGCCTGCACCCACCAGTGGCGGTCCGTGTCGACATAGCCCGTGTCGAGGTTAGCCTCATGTAACATGGATCCGTCCTTGTTGATGCCTTTCTCGCTTGCCTTGGCGATGAGTCTCACCTTCTGCTCCACGTTTCTAAGTAGCTCCTTGTCGTTGAGCACTAAGGCCGCCTCATGTATGAGCCATGAGCACTCGATGTCATGACCGTAGCTTTCCAACTGGCCAGCTCCTCGTGTCCAGTCGTACTCGAAGAAGAGGTCCAGATGGTTAGTGTCTTTGTTAAGGATTTTCTCCGTGAAGATCCATATTATGTTCCTCAGTGAGCTTGTCACATCCTCCATGTCTCGACTCTTGTCGGCGTCCAGTGCGCCTTGCTCCCTCATCTCCTTCATACATCTCAGCAGGTTGGCGTAAGGCTCCATGATGTGCAGGTGAGTGTTTTGTGACTTAGGATAGTTGGCGTCAAGCTCTGACAGTCTCATGTCATTTATTTGTTGCCAGTCGTATGTCATTGCCTCGATGTACCCGTTGTATTCCTTATCCAGCGAGTGCTCCTCGATACATCTGTATAATGTGAGACTTAGGTCCAGAGTCTCCCTCCACTTGTCCTTGTTCGTAGCGTCACTGAATGTTGCTCTCACGAACTCGGACAATCCGTATATCATGAATCCGATGGCGTAGAACTGTTTTTTTTTGTCGATGGGCTTTCCCAGGTAGTCCAGTTCCCAGTAAGTGCCTCCGTACTCTTTGTCGAGGAAATGGCTCACGATATAGTCTCTGGCTCTTTCCGCGGCTTTGAGGTACTCTTCACGTCCTGTCACCCTGTAGGCTGCGGAGAATGACCATAGGATACGCGCGTTTAGTATTCCTCCCTTGTTGGCGTTCTTCACAAGTGTGCCGTCTCCCGTCATTTGTCCGTAGAAACCGCCGTGCTCATCATCTTGCATGTTGCTCAGCCAGAAATGGAGAATGTTGTCGTGCAGTGTTTTCTCCATCTCGTCTCTCATTATCTTTATTCTGTCTCTCATCGTCATTTATTTCTTAAGTGGGTAATAATATGCCAAGACCGCCATGATGGCAGCGAAGATGGCAGGGAACAAAGAGAATAACGACCATACCATCATCAGTACGCCCTCGCTCTTCGATGCGGGGTCGATGACGGAGTTGCCGAACTCGTCAGGTATCATCCTGGCGCCCGCAAGACCCAAGAACAATGCAATCAGTGAGCCGGAGATTGCGCCGCCAAGTTTCTGCGCCATGGTTCCTGATGAGAAGATGAGTCCCGTCGATGACGTTCCGTATGTTTCTGTGGCGTTGTCTGCCACGTCAGCATACATAGACCACAGCAGTGGTGAGTAGAGTCCGGCACCGACAGACGTGAGTATGACGACGACAATCATGAGCCAGATGTATGAGGCGTCCATAGGAATGAAGAAGAACAAGACTGAGAAAACGAGGCATATCAGTGATGATATAATGAACGCCACACGCTTTGAGCCGACTTTCTCCGTGAACTTAGGTGACGCGGCTCCGAAGATCATACACGTCACCTCTCCGAAAGCCATGAACACAGTGTAGTTGATAATTAGTCCGCCCATTGTGATGTCGCCGCCGAGGCAATAAGATAACAGGTAGCCTGCCACGGCGTATCGGAATCCGTTGAAGAAGTTTGTGCAGATACCTATTAGTGTAAGGAACAGCCAAGGCTTGTTACAGACAAGGTCGGAGAACTGCTTGAGTGAGTATTTCTCAGCTCGCACAGGCTTCAGTCTCTCCTTTGTGAGCAGTCCGCAAGCCAGTGTCATGGAAGCCGCAAGCAGTCCGAAGAAGACTCCGAGCACAGCGTATTGATGAGCGTCTGTGCCTCCCACTAATCTCTGCAAGTAAGGGAAGGAGATGAGTGTGATGAAGCCCATGGCGTAGGCCCCTATCATTCTGAATGACGAGAACTGGTTTCTCTCGTTGTCGTCGTCAGTCATCACGCCCAGCAGTGATCCGTATGGTACGTTGACCATAGTGTACATCGCCATCATGAGTATGTAGAAGACGTAAGCGTAGACACGTTTACCTGTCTCTCCAAGGTCAGGAGTGTATAGCAGCAGTGCGAAGACCAATCCGAACGGTATGGCTCCGAAGATCATCCACGGTCTGTATGTTCCCCATCGTGACTGAGTTCTGTCCGCCAAGCTACCCATCAGCGGGTCTGTCACCACATCGAACAGACGGGCGATAAGCATGAGCGCAGCCGCGTCTGCGAATGTGAGTCCAAATACGTTAGTGAAAAATAGCGGGAAAGCTATTGACATTATTTTCCATGTGATGCCTCCGGAGGCTGCGTCTCCCAGGGCATAGCCGATTTTTTCTTTTAATGTTGCCATGGTAATAAGGTTTTGATGCGGCTCATGTCATACTTGTCATGAGCCGTTACGTCTGTTATTTGTTATTCGTCTTTCTGTTTTTCTCGATAAGTGACATTATGGTCTTCACGCTCTCTCCTGTCGTGAAACCGTCCTCAGGAGTGTGCATGCAGTAATCCACGAGTCGTCCGATGGTCGAAGTGGCCACGTGCATTCTTGTGTCTGAGGATGCGTAGTAGATATACACCTTGTCCTCGTCCTTGTGCATGGCTCCACCATGTTCGCATCCGTCTCCACCGTCGGCTATCCAGCCGTTGGCGAATGTCACGTTCATCACGTCGCCTATATATTCCTCACCCTCGGGCACGAGGAAATATCCACCTGGTTGTGCTATGACCTTTGTTGGGTCCTCGAGTGATGTCATATACATGTACAGCACGTAACGAAGACCCGAGGCGCATCCTCGTACTCCGTGAGCCAGGTGTAGCCATCCCTTCTGAGTCTTAATAGGATGAGGTCCCTCACCGTTCTTCACCTCCATGATGGTGTGGTAGTGACGAGCGTTGATGATTATCTCATCTTCCACTTTGGCATGAGTGATATCATCGACGAGAGCCCATCCGATACCACCTCCCGAGCCGGCGTCGATGAAACCGTCCTGTGGACGTGTGTACAACGCATATTTGCCGTTCACGAACTCTGGGTGGAGCACCACGTTACGTTGTTGGCTCTTAGATACGAGATCTGGCAGTCTCTCCCAGTTTTTCAAGTCCTTAGTCCTTGCTATTCCGCAAGTCGCCGTGGCGGCGCTGAGGTCGCTAGGTGCTGTGTCGTCATGACGTTCCACACAGAACAGTCCGTAGATCCATCCGTCCTCATGCTGTGTCAGTCGCATGTCATATATATTTGTTCCTGGTATGGTGTCCTCCGGCATGTAGATCGGCTCATCGCGGAAGCGAAAGTTGTCGATGCCGTTAGGGCTCTCAGCCACGGCGAAGAAGCTCTTTCTGTCCGCTCCCTCCGTTCTGACCACAAGCACATACTTGTCCTCCCACTTGATCGCTCCGCTGTTCAGTGTGGCGTTCATCATAATGCGTTGCATGAAGAACGGGTTATCCTTCTCTTCGAAGTCGTATCTCCATTCCAGTGGCGTGTGTTCCGCCGTGACGATAGGATACTTATATTTCTCATATATGCCGTTACCGGCGTTGACGGCTACGTTCTTTCTGTTTAGAAGCTCCTCGTGTCTCTTGCGCACCTCGTTCACTCTTGATTGAAAATCATTCATTGTTCGTGTGATATGTTTTATTTACGTTATACGTGTTTAGTCTGTTGTTATTTCTGTCATTTGATGTCTCTGAGGAAAAGAAATCTCTTGTCCTTATACCATTCTTTGAAGTCTTTGGCTGTTTTTGCGTCCTTGCTTGCGCCGAAATGGTCTTTAGAATAGTTCCTCCAAGGCAACAGGTAGCATACAGGGTACTTCTCCACGACGGGTTTGAGTACCCTTGTCCACCATGTAGGGTCTGGAGAGTTCTGGTATCCACACTCCGTCATGGCTATCATCTTGTCGTGCTTTTGCGCGAACGAGCTTATGAAGTCCAGGTCGGCAGTCAGTTGTCTCTTGAAATCCTCCTCGCCGCCCCATTGGTAAGCGTCCTCGCCGATCAGTGTGACACGGTCGTCACCAGGGTATCTCCTCATGAAGTCCTTCTCGTTCCATCCGCCGTACAGGTTCGGAGAGTAGCACCATATTATATTGTCAGGAAGTATTGAGCTGACATAGTCTTGCAGCATATTCCACAAAGCTTTGAACTCCCCATCGGAGCAGTTGTCTTGTCCCCACCAGAACCACGAGCCGTTGTTCTCATGCCAAGGTCTGAATATCAGAGGCACCTGTTCTCCGTCCTTGTCTTTTAGAGAAAGGAGAAAAGCTCCCACACGCTCCATCCACACCCTGAAGCTCTCGTGTGCCGTGCCGCCAGGCAGTACGGAACGTACGGTGCTCTTCGGGTCTTTTATGAGACTTATCACGTTGTCTTGCCGTAGTGCTCGCAGTGATACGATGGCTTGCGCGTATGCGGTGGTGTCCTTCTCAATCCATGCGGTAGTTCCGAGCAACGGGTTGTGCGGGTGCCATGAGATAGTCACTATGCCACCTTTCTCGTGATGTCTCACAATTTCCTTCCTTATGCGTATGAATGGAACACTGTCCAGGTTTTTCTCGTCGCCCATCTCAATGCCTCCGATGTCGAATCCCATGACGGCGGGGTAGTCACCCACCAGCTCGTAGGTGTCACTGCGGTTCAAGTCCCAGTCCCATGTTATTCCGTAGAACGTGTCATCTTGGTGTCCGTACATATATCCCTTCTTCTGAATCTTACGGAGTCTCTCAGTCAGTTTCTCCGCCTTTGTCTTTTTTGCTGAGTATGCCTCTTGTTGCACAGAGGGGAATAGCAGTGAGAAAAAAATGAGGTATAAGATTTTAATTTTCATAAAGGTTTATATTTGTATTGTGTTAACGTTTGTATGATATTCTCTCTCATTGTTAATGGCAAAGGTAGTACTATCTTGTCTTTGCGAATTTGCTTTTCTTGTCAAAACGTTATATTTTGGTCGAAAAGAGTATAAGTCACCGTGTAATGAGTGTATTTGAGTATGTGAAGATGGTAATAATTGTCTTTTTTGTCTCTTACGGTAGCCTGGGCGGATTTTTTGTCATATCTTTGTGCGTAAAAGCAGTAAACCAAGTATTGTATGAGTTTAATGAAAGTATTTACGGCATGTGTATGTTTGGCGTTGTCCGTGGCATGTTCGAGAAACGCTGGCGGTGCGGAGTCTACGGATGGTGAGAAGTCGGACTCCTTGGTCAGTCAGGTGTCGTGTCTTCCGGAGAGAGACGGCAATGGTAGTCATGTCGTCGGCTCAAATAAGTTTAGTTATGAGTATCATTTCGTGAATGACAAAAGTCTGCCGGTTGTCGTGAACAACATGGAGTACCAGTATTATGACAACAGAGTCAATTTGACCATTGGTGACGGTAAGCGTCAAGACGTTAGTCTCACTTTCACAAAGAACACGTTTCGTGAGTATGTTCCCGAGAAATTTCTAAAGAAGTCTGGACTTATCGGCTTCTGCTATAATTATGATAAGGAGAACGACCGTTCCGCAGTCTTCTTCATCGCCACGATAGGTGACCCGGACCTGAGCACTGACATGTCTTATGCTCTCGAGGTCAGAGTCATGTCGGACGGAACATACTCCGTGAGTGAGTTGAAGGAGCGTGACACACTTCCTGTCAAAGAGGGAATGACGGTGGATCCTAGTGCCGAGCATGACGCCTTGGCTGAGTAAAAGTTGATATATGCGTGATAAACAGCGTTTTTTGGTAGGGAAAAGCGAGAAAAAATGTTTTTTTTACTCTTTATTGAGAAAAAAACGTTACATTTGCAAGCTTTGTTGTTCATCGTTCTTAAGAGACGGAAGCCTTGAGGACAAGAAAATAACCAATTAATGTATGAGTAAAACGTATAGAAATTCTCCTAATAAGTGGACATATATATGGATAGCCGTCAAGCATTTGACGACACCGTCCAGGGTTTACGGCCTCGCGCATGGAACCATTGAGATGCATAAAAAGGATCGTAGTATCATGCACGACCTGAAAGAGTATGATATCATACACCACAAAAAAGTCCATCACGGTGGATAGTTTTTTTGTTTGGACAACTATACTTCTGATATATGATAAAGAAAGGATTTACAGGAGCCATGGCGCTCCTGTTTTTATTTGTTTCATGCGTCGGCGACCATGATAGCGCCAAGAACAACTTGTATGGAGACGAGGATGACGAGGAACAAGTGGCTGACAGTATAGATGATGTGGAAGTTAGTCATGACTATGCCTCCGCATATACACGACTCGAGGAGTTGGTGTGGGGTTGGGAGCGTGTGAAGACACCAGACGAGTTGGCGCACAGAAGGGCGGAGTGGAATGGTGAGATGAAGGAGTTGCGCGCCACGCTGACTGAAGGCGACTATGGCGAGTTGCATTCCGTCGACACACTATTGCAATATGCGGAAAGACTGTATGATGAGAAGACACGTGAGTATGCCCAACCGGCCTCCAGTGTCATCAGCGTGCTGAGGGAATGCTCAGAACGACTTGACAAGATTAAGACCAAGGGACAGCTCGAGGGTTTCCGGTCTGTGCGTATCGGAATGTTGAGAGATGCGGGTGTCATGTATCTCTGTATCGACCCTTCGTCAAACAGGATAGATGAGGCGAGGCGTCTCTCACGTCAGTTGGAGCGTAAGTACAGTGAGAAGTGCGCCGAGCTGGATGTGAACAGATGATTCACTGAGTGAGAACGTCTTACATGACATCGTGCGCTTGGCGCCGATAAATGCCATGTGGTGTGTCATATATGTAACACGCACGATAGAAAAGAACATAATATCGCCGCCAAGAAACAAAAAAAAAGTTGTTTCTTTTTATATATCAGTTTTTTTCTTTTACTTCGCGGCTGCCGAGCTATGTTGTGCGGTGTTATAATAGTTTTATAAGGAAGACAAAAGTTAATATATATTTATATGAAAAAAATGCTTGCCATTGTGGCATTTTCTATGCCTCTTGCCGCTTTTTTCTCGTGTGGTGATGATGATAGCGTTGGTTCGAACGATAGCGGCGAAGAGTATGTTGATCTTGGATTGAGTGTCAAATGGGCTACGAAGAATCTTGGTGCGTCCTCATGTGTCGACTACGGAGACTATTATGCTTGGGCGGAGACAGTGCCATATGAGCAGAAGGACTCAACCAACCTGAATAACAGACATTACAATTATCTGAAGAATTTGGCTGAGGAGGAGAAATACGGTGAAAAGTTCAAGAACTACAATATAAACGACAGTACCGTGAAAAGGTACTATTGGTGGGACACCTACAAGTATTGCGACGGTATCGTGCCTATACAAGGTGGTGGTGGTGCCAACACAATCTATCTGAGCAAGTATAACTACCTTGAGGAGAACGGACCTGTGGATGGTGTTATGTCTCTGTCTTCTTCTGACGATGCTGTCGTTGTCAACCTTGGAGGAAACTGGAGAACACCTACGCATAAGGAGGCTCAGGAACTTGTCAATAACTGCTATTGGTGCTATACGTCCAGCTACAAAGGTTCTGGCGTTGCAGGATATATCGTCTACAAGGTGAAGTCCGCTGATGACATGGGATTGGTGACAAACGTATATGGTGTGACTAACTATGGTGAGAAGGCTTCTCCTGTGGCTACTGAGGTAACAGGTAAGTATTCTCTGTCGGATACACACATCTTCCTTCCAATGGCAGGATATCACCATAAGGATTGGTTGTATAATGAGAATACCGCCGGAAGTTATTGGACAAAAACTTTGAATGACGAAACTCCTAAGGGTGCTTTTGTGCTTTACCTCTGGGAAAATTCAAGATATAGCTCACAGAATATGCTTCGTCAGTACGGATGTACCATACGTCCTGTTCAGTGATAAGATAAATAATTGCAAAGAGGGGATGTCAACTGTTACGTTGATATCCCCTCTTTGTTTTTGTGCCATTGTGGCCCGTGGATATTACCGGATTTCCTATAACACTCGTTATTTTTTGCTGTCCGAAACTCCTCTTTTTCCGTTGACACATGGCAACAGAAAAATGACTTCCGAAATTTTCACGTGGTTTATTCGGCGTCTGAAATTCTCAGGTTAGGACGTTGAAAAGTTCAGGTTAGGATTTTGAAATTCTCAGACCTGTTTGTAGAGTATATCCTAACCTGAAAATTTCAAAAAAGAAACTTAAAAATTTTAAATACCTTGTA
>FLNY01001774.1_pt1 | contig 14626 bp, 12 predicted proteins | sample 1140381 | NCBI WGS metagenome assembly FLNY01 (sample SAMEA3878172, study PRJEB12797) | bioreactor metagenome | biome: Moose rumen | place: Sweden | collected 2011-10
CTACCTAGCACACCATTTAATTCCAACAAATTAGGTATAACACAGCTGATGGCTGCAGAATTATTACCCGATGCATTCATCTAACCAACGTACTTTACTTACAAGGTTATATGCGATTTTTTGCATATAAGCGGATTTAAAGATTTTGCATATTTTAAAATAGTTAGTTCGCCCTGAGTTCCAGAAGTTATTCCAAAGTTTCTCTATATAATAGCAATCATAAGTAAATACATCTCCTAATTCATCAATTAAATCTATTCCTCCATAGCGCATGAAATTAATGGTTATGGCAACTATTTTTTGACGCTTTTCAACTGGGACATTTTCATGTTTAGTCATTAACTGCCCTAATCTGTATATTAAGAAAGCCATGTCATCAAAAGTATATGGAAGACACAGTGGATCATGTTCTTCCGTCAGCCAACAGGACATAACATTATAATTTCTATCAGTTTTTTCTAATACTTTAAAGCCCAGGATGGCTATATATGTCATATTTGAAATTGCTACTAAGGCGCACGCCTTTTTTCCTCTATTGCCAAATTTAATGATAGTTTTTAATTCTTCTTTTAATCTAGGTTCAAAATCAATAAGCCATTCATCTGTTAAACAATTATAAAAAGGTTCACCCTCATAGTTGACTAAAATATTTTCTTTTTTCTTTTTCCACATAAGATGCCTCCAGACTTTTCAGTAACATAAAAGAAAAAATCAAAATCGCATTTTTTCTATTAGAGAATACTATATTTTCCCTTAAATTAAAATTTCTTTTATGTTTTTTATGAATATTTATTAATGGAGGCATGAAATGGGCGCAACAGCTAATCAAGGTTCAGAAACTCTAATGGCCGTTACAAATTTTCTTAATTCTTTTGGAAAGACATTTAATGAGACCCTTCGTACTTTAGGTCATATCATGCAAACCCACGCTCAGACAGAAGACCTGAGGGAATTAGGGAAATATATAGGCGATGGTAATCCAATGTATTTAGTAACTGTCGACGATAGAATAATGTCCGATTTACAGGAACGTTTAACCAATGAAAAAATAGGACATATTGGTGGTGATATTGCTGGTCCCAACTCAGTCTTATTTGTCCCTACAAAAGATCTGGACAGGCTTAAAGAGATAGAGGCTGAATTACTCAAAGAAAAAGGTCTTAATGTAGTTCAAATGAGTATTAATGATTTATGTGATAGCACAATAGCGGCCGCTACCGCGCAAAACGTAAAAATAAAGGATGTTCCAATATATGAATTAAGGGGGCTGTCCGAAGAAGAAGCTCTTGCGTTAAAAGAAAAGTGCAAGGGAATTTATAAAGACTTTGCAGTAGGCATTGACATGGAGGCTAATGGTGAGTGCAACTTTGCGGTAAGAGGATTGCAAGTATTTTCTCTTTCTTCAGATGATAGAGATTTTGCAAAAGCTTATTTAGACTCAACTATCTTTTTATACGGAGCCAGAAATGAAGAAAAATATGACAGATTGGTTTCCCAGAAAGACTTTCTTGACAATTTACAACAAAACGCAGAAGTAAAAAGGGGAGAAGAGCCCAAATTTATATATGGTAAGCAGAATAATAATCGATTTATCGAAATAAATGAAAATGGTTTTGATGTATATAACTACAGCACAAAGGACGAAAACTCAATCGTAAGAGATTACATTGATCATGTATCTAAAAATTCACCTGAATATATGGACAAACTCACTGGCTACTGTATAGGTCTACATGAATGTCAAATTGGAAACCTTGCGGATTTAACAATTCACTGTCAAAAAAAAGATTATGACTACGATTATCGCAGCCAGCTAGCTATCGAATTAAAAGAACGTAAATTAACTGATCATATTAATAAAATAGTAAAAGCAAAAATGGCTAAGGACCCGCGATTTAAAGATGAAATAGACTGTAGGATTCTATTAGCGGAATATATGGAGCAATCTAAAATTATTTTGGATGCACTTGCTAATAATATAAATCCTATAGGAATAACTAAAGAACAAACTGATTTTTTATATGACTATATGCTAGAAGCGGGGCTGGACTTAGCTGACTATAGAGACTGTAAACAAATCTTTGATAGATTCGATATTGATAAGTATTCCGCAGATTCAAGAGAAAAATACTATTCAAAGAAATTTACTAACAATCGTGAAAATGATCATGTGCATAGCAATGAAAAAAGTTATGACGAAAAAAGTCACGACTAAACAGGAGAAAAATAATGCGTGAAAAGAAACCAATGGGGCCAGCTGTAAAAAAGCTGGTAATTACATTTTCAGCCATAGGATTTTGCTGCTATTTAACGGCTATTTATTTTTTAATGCATTTACTGGCGGCTCACTCTAAGTATCCACATAAAGATATAGCAAAGTGCTTTGATATTTCTTTAGATACAGCTTTGCATAATCCTGAAGCTATCATTCCAATAGATTTTAAATCCTTAGGTATGATTTTGGCATTAACTGTATTGCTTGGAATCTTTTGCTATATGAAGTATAAAATGTCTCACTATCTTGACGTTGATAACCCTTATGCAGCTCTAGGTTCAGATCATTTAATGACCACTAAAGAAAAGCAATCCTTTGATAGAAATTATAGCGATCCAGTTGGTTCTGATGATATTAATGGATCTAAAAATATGATTTTATCTAAGGATATGCGCCTTTTGATAGATAATCAAATTACGAACTATAATGCGAATATTCTTGCTATTGGTGGTTCAGGTACCGGTAAATCAAGATTTTTGGTGGGACCTAATATTTTACAAGCTAATACAAATTTTATAGTAACCGACCCTAAAGGAGAACTTCTAAAAAAATATGGTAAATTCCTAGAAAATGAAGGCTATAAAGTATACGTATTTAATATAGCCAATATGGGAGCCAGCAATCACTTTAATCCCTTCTGTTATTTAAGAGATGAAGAAGATGTTGCAACAATGGTTGATATAGTCCTTAAGAATACGAGTGATACCAAAGATCAAAAGAGTCAAAAAGATCCTTTCTGGGACTCGGCAATGAGCCTTTTACTCACAGCTATTTCGGCATATCTGTGGCAAACACCTGGTGAAACAAAGACTTGGTCGAGGGTAATAGAGCTTGTTAGAGCAGGAAAATCAATAGATCCGGATATTCCGTCGGAGCTTGATAAGATTTTTTCAGCACTAGCAAAAGATCCAGAGCATAAAGACGATTTTTGTGTTTCACAGTATCAGGATTTTTTAGCATGTGGTAGTGGAAGAACCAGAGATAATGTTCTTGTAACTTGTACTGCGCGTTTACGTCACTTTGATTTACCTAAGATTAAGATGCTTACTTCTTTTGATGACATGGATTTTGAGAATTTTGCCAACGAAAAAAGAGCGCTGTTTGTAATAATTCCCTCATATAAAGATACTTTCAACTTTATTGTTTCACTTATGTATTCACAACTATTCTCAACACTTTATAACTTTTCTGAGCAGGAATCGGAATTTTGCTCACAGATTAAGATTCCCTCTACCGGAGAAGTAATCAAAGTATTTAAAGGAAAAAATGCAGATGATATACCAAAGGCCTTAAAGGAAGCAAAAGCTTACAAAGCGAATCTTACATCTTTTAGCTTAAGAAGAAATAAGGCTTTTGATAGATATGAGATTTTGAATAGAAGAAAGGAAGTTGTTGCATTTAGAGGAACGAAGGCTCAGGCAGAGGCTTTTGTAGAACTGCTAAAGACTGCAGAAGTGGAGCGTTGTACTCAGAGATTGCCAAATCATACAAGATTTCTTCTCGATGAGTTTGCAAATATGTCGCCGATTGCTAGATTTCCACAACTTATATCTACAATGCGTTCATATGAAATATCAGTGTCTATTCTTCTTCAAGCGTTGGCCCAACTTAAGGCTATGTATGATTTAGACTGGCAAACAATAGCAGGTAACTGTGATACGACCATCTATCTTGGTGGTAATGAATCCGAGACTACCAGATGGTTATCTGAAGAAATCGGAGGAAAGAAAACAGCTCGTCTATTGGGTGAAAGCTATCAGGTGGGAAATGCTGGTGGCTCTAATTCTGTTTCTTTATCGGGCGTAGAAATGCTATCTATGTCAGATTTAAGGCAAATGAAAAAGGATGAGTGTTATGTAATACTAAAGGGTTTGCCTATATATAAAGGTAAAAAATACAACATTAAAGATCATCCTAATTATAAAATTGCGGAGGAATCTTATGGTCATTTTATTCTTCAGGAGAATGAACATGCAAAGTATCATATAAAACGAAGCACTAGACGAAAAAAACCACTGTCTAAAACTGTAATTAAGCAGATTAATGCTGCGGATCAGTCTTTATCTGAAGAATGCTTAATTAACACAAATAAGATTACAAACCAACCTATAATTTCAAACATGAAAATGGACGAGGCTATGGATGCTGATCCAAATCTTCGCGTTCCATTAGCACAAGTTGTTCTTGATGCAACTGGGAATCAAGATATTAATGCTGAAGATTTATTAGAAACGGCAATGCTTCAGGAATATGCCCAAGGGGTTTAACCTATTTCAAAATATCTTTTATGTTATTACCGGTTAAAAATAATGCTTACAAAAAATCATTTACAAAGGAGAGAGCAGATGAAAAACAAAATCAGAAACTTTATTGCAAAGCATGAAGATAAGCTGTTAGCAGGTGCGGCAGTAGCAACGGTAGCTACATCATACCTTGCAATATCAGGAACAGCTTTTGCTGCGGGAGCATCAGCTTCAGACATTGCAAGTCTTGTTTCAAAGATTCTAGGTGGAGGTGCTACCGTTATGGGCGCCATAAGATTGGTTACAGGTTTCGTTTCATATGCAAGTGCACAGGATGATTCAAACGGAGCGGAAATGAAGAAAGCTGAAGGAAAAATTTCTGCAGGTATCATTCTTGGCGCAGTTGGATTAGTAATTATAGGAATGTCAGGAACAATTGCTACTTGGATGACATTGTAATAATTGTTGTCTATCTATATGGGCAGGGCAACCTGCCTATATTTTTTTAGGAGATTGAAGATGAACATATGTAAAAACACTCTATCTAAAAACCAAGTAATTGAAATTGGCATTATTCTATCTATTCTTTCAGTTATCTACATAGTTTTTATGTTTCCTACAGCCCATGCCGCTTCTATAAAACAGACAGTAAATGACATGATTGATTTTATTAACTCGGGAGCTTCTGCAAACATATATAGTTTGTTCTCAGATACATATACAGAAAGTGCTTTAACATTTGGCACGGAGTTTATTACATATCTCCAAGGTCTGGGTTCTGTTGTGGCCATAGTTATTATGGTTGGGAAGATAGAAGAGTCATTAGCTAGAGGAAGGGGAGATATAGAATCTTTGTCAGAAGGGGTAATTGCTCTTGTTATTTGTCTGTTAGTTGTTTTGTATGTCACAGATATACTGGATATCATTAATGGAATCGGAAATCTTATTGTTCAGGCCATGTCTGAAAAAGTTTCCTCGGGTGTTGATACCGGATTGACTGCAGATCATATTGATGAGGCATCCGGAACAATGGAAGCCATTGCTTTGTTAATAAAAATCTTGCCGGTGTACCTTTTATCAAAAGTTGAAGTTATCCTCGTGAAAATGGTTGCTTTTTCAATCATCCTGGAACTTGGAATAAGAAGAATATTTTTTCCTCTTGCGATAGTGGATGTTTATGGAGAAGGTCTACGGAGTTCAGGAATGAGATATATGAAAAAATATTTGGCTTGTTGGGTGCGCATGGCCATATGTATAGCTGTAGCTTACCTGGGGAATTTGTTAATTACCACAGTCTCTGATGCAACATCAGCAATAGAAGCTGCCGACACTCTGGTAAATCAAATAGCCATCGCATATACAACAATCGCAGTAATGTTGAAAGGACAAGATGTCGCAAACGACATTGTAGGTGTTTAAATGGTCACAATAGAGATGAATCGAGACATAAGAGAGTTTGAGCCAAAAGTAATTGGACCGTTCACTCTAAAGCAATCAAAATGCGTAGTTGTCATGTGTGCATATGGCCTTCCATTGTTTTTAATACTATATAGAATAGATCTTTTTTTGGCGCTTACCATTGTAGCTATTACCTTGCTTCCCCCGCTACTTATAGGATGGGTCAAGATTAGAAATCTTTCATTTGAAAAATTTATTATTCGTTGGTTTTACTGGCGAATTGGTACGCCAAGAATCAGAAGATATAAAAGTTTGCCATATACAAAGCAACTGGCAATTGATACTGAAAAACAATTAGAAAATGAGAAGATAGCTGCAATGACTAAACGCGAATTCAAAAAATATGAAAAAGCAAAGGCAGTGCAAGAAAGGGTAATATATAGCACAAATCCCGAATATAAAGCATATAAATAGGACGAGGGTTACTATGAATCTAAAATTTAGAAAAATCTCAAAAGAAGAAATTTATAAAAACGTAAGAATTGATCGTCTTCCGACAGATGTAATTTCATCGATTCCTTATACCAATGTATTTAAAAATGGCGTTATTGAAACAAATAAAGGAACATTCACAAAGCAATATAAGATGAAGGATGCTAACTTTAGTATTTCTCAAATGGAAAAACAAGCATCCATATTTGAAGCATATCAGGCTTTTTTGAATACATTTACTGATGAATATAGATGGTCAGTAACAATTCATAATCACCAGATTGATAAGGTTCAGGCTATGGAAAATATAAAGATAGATCCAGCTAATGATGGCCTCAATCTGTACAGGAGAGAGCTTAATCAAATGTATGCTCAAAAAATGATGGCGGGAACCAATAATATCTCACAGAATAAGTACTTAACGGTGGCTATAGACTCTAAAAATGTTGATGAAGCAATGTTAAAGCTTAATGCCATAGACGAAGAGATAAAAAAAGCCTTAAAAAAAGTAACTGGTGCCCCATTAAAAGACCTATCTATTGAGAAACGATTAAATGTTTTATATGACATCTACAACCAAAATAGTAAATTTAGATTTTTTAATATGCGCCGAGATGAAAGACTTGATTTTTCTTTAGATGTCCTTGAAAAACAGGGCATATCTTCAAAAGATTGCATTGGACCAGACAGTTTTGATTTTAAAAAGCGAAATCATTTTATTCTTGGAGATTCCACTTATGGGCAGGCATTTAAACTCACGGGCGTTCCAGAATATTTAAGTTCAGAATTTTTATCAGATATAACAAACCTTCCATTCGAGATGCTTGTAACATTAACACATGAACCATGTCCTGTGGATAAAACTTATAAATTAGTTAAAGACCAATTAGTAGCTATTGATGCTCAGGTTGCATCTGTAAATCAAAAGAATGCAGAAGATGGTTATGGCAACTTTTTGCCACCCGATCTTGAAAGAGCGCAAGAAAAGGCAAGGCAGCTGCTTAATGATGTTCAAGCTCGTAATCAGAAGCTCACGTATATAACAGTGACAATTGTTATATTTGGGCGTTCATTCGATGAAATGAATTCTCATGTTGCTCAACTTAAACAGGTATGCGCTAAGCATCAATGCATCATCAGAATGGCTGTTTATGAACAGGAAGCAGCATTTAATACAGCATTGCCACTATGTCTGAATCAAATTTATGCAGATAGATTATATACAACAGAATCGGCAGCTGTATATGTTCCATATACTTCTCAAGACATCCTTCAAGAGGATGCTTTGTACTATGGAATAAATGCCACTACTAAGAATTTAGTACTATACAATCGCTTGGCTAATAAGAATTATAACGGCTTAGTATTTGGAGAATCAGGCTCGGGTAAATCTTTTGCATGTAAACTGGAAATGACTTCAGTCCTTTTGAAGCATCCAAATTCTCAGGTTTTTGTCATAGATCCTGAAAATGAGTACGGCGACTTGTGTAGGGCATTAAATGGGCTCCAAATAAATTTATCTGCAGGTTCAAAGCACAGGATAAATCCTCTTGATATGGACATGGGTTATGCAGAATCTGAAGAGGGATTGGTAGACCCTATTCCAATGAAATCTCAATATATAGTCTCTCTCCTTGAACTTATGACTCATTCAAGAAACGGACTTAGACCACAAGAGACAGCGATTTTGGACAGATGTGTACGTCAAATGTACAAAGGCTATGTAGAGCATATGGAAAAGGACAGGCTGCCATTGGGCATTACTTGTGATGAGCAGAAATCTCCAACACTGACAACCTTATATAATTTACTTAGACGTCAGCCAGAGCTAGAAGCTCAGAATTTAGCAACCGTCCTTGAACCGTATGCAAATGGATCCTTTAACATATTTTCTAATAAGACAAATGTATCTCTTGATTCTAAGCTTGTTGTATATAACATCAATGGTCTTGGTGCTGGGCTTAAAGATTTAGGGTTGCAGATTTGTCTAAATGATATTTGGAATAGAACAATACAGAATTCGAAAAAAGGTATTTATACCTGGTTTTATATTGATGAGTTTTATTTGCTTTTGCGTTCACATGAATCGGCAAACTTCCTTATGGAAATATGGAAGAGGGCCCGTAAATGGCTAGGTGTTCCTACCGGTATCATGCAAAATACCGAAGACCTTTTGGGAACAAGAGAAGGTAGAGCTATTATGAATAATTCGTCTTTTGTTTTCATGCTTCCAGAACCGTACCATGACAGAATGAATCTTATGGAGATGCTAAATCTATCTGAGGACCAACTTGAATATATAACGGAACCTGATACAGATGATTCTGATGATGTGGGTGAGAGAACAGCATTGTTATATAACAATAAGTTGGCGTTGCCTATTATTACAAACTTCCCTACGGACTTAAGCCTATTCTCTTTAATGAATACAACTTATGGCAAGGGAGCCAGCAAAGATGAGAGGACCGCTTAATGAGCACTTTATATATTGTTAAATTTATAATTACTGGAGTTCTTTTAATTATACTTGCTATCGCAATAAAGGTAAAAAAAGATGCGAGTAGTCAACATGACGATTACAACCAAGAAACATTGGAAAGTGCTAGGCAATATAAAGAAAGTGGGGAAGCTGAAAGATATAAAAAACAGTTAGAAGAGGCTGAGCTAAAGGCTTTCTTGAATACTGGATACGAGGACGAGGATACGAATGAATGATACTGATGATTTGTTTGATTTTGATGAATTAAAACGTAAAAATAGGATGAATCAACAAGATATCCCTGATTTGCTTAATGACTTTGCTGATTCTGTTAATGTATCAAGAACCAAATCCAGAGAATTAAGAGATTTCGTAGCTGTTAATTTAGAATTTTTGAGAGGGGAGTACGATAGCAGTATAGTAAATGGAGCTTCATATACTTCTGATAGTTCAGAAACTCCCATTATTAATGGTGCCAATGAAACAAGTGCTATTGATATATCTAAAAACAAACTAGTGAATGGCTCTAACCTACCTACGGTAGTAACTATAGAGGATAGTTGCTTAGAATCTGGGGAGCAGGTAGCCCCTCCGGAAGTCGGTAATATGTCCAATGCATACTCTTTTGGTACCGATATTGGATATATGACATCTGATTTTGCTAAAACAAGTGTAAATTCTTCAGATACATATGAGGGTGCCCATATGGTTGCTGATACTATACGTATAGTGCAAGGTATAAATGCCGTCATTGACTATAGGGATAATACAGACACTTTTTTGGATTTTGCTACATCCGATTATGCAAAAGAAGCAGAGAGTTGTTTTCAAGAAAAGGGAGAGAGTTTCGATGCGCATATATATAAAGACGCTGAACTTGGATATGATCCAGATAATTTAAAATATGCAAGTAATCACGAGTTAGCACAAGCCTATCAAAGCGGAAAGTGGCAGATTGAAAAAATTCTATTTAATCAAGGATTAGATTTAGCAGGTATAAAAAACAGCGATATCGAAAAATCGTTAAAATATAAAGAATTTACCTTTGGTAGTTTAAAAGGAAAGAACTTAGACGATGATACTACAACATTATTACATGCCTACTTAGAATTAAATAATATTCAGCTGAGTGCGGGTAAAGAGAGTGCAAGAGTAACTGCTGGTAGACAAGTTTTTACCAATAGATTTAAAAGTGCAGTAAAGACATCTGATACCTATAGAGGTGCCAGGCTGCTACGTTCTGTTAAACGAGCGGGTGCGAGGGGTGTTTTTGCTCCGGCTAAAGCTAGATTACGAATATCTAATGCTTCTTCAATTACAAGAAATCGAATTACAAACATATCATATTCTTTTAAGATGACGCGTGCTACGACAGCACAAAAGGCAAAATTAAGTGCCGAGCTTCTGGCTAAGAATAAGGAATATGCTGCAAATGCAGCAAAGCGCAATGCCAAACTAAGTAAAATTAATAATATTCAGGAGTTTGTGTCTGCATCAGCAATTGAAAAAGTTGGAATTATAGGATCAGGTGTTGTATCTAAGTTTAAAAAGACAGATTTATATAAAAATACATTTGGCAAAAGAAGTGCTAAAAAGAATCAAAAAAAGTTAGAAAAGCAGCAGAAAAATCCGGATAAATATAATAAAAAGCGGGCAAGAAAAGCCAGGAAAAAAGAACGTAGCAGAAAACTAGCTTATCTAAAAAAGAAGATAATTATTTATTCAGTTTTTCTAATGTTAGTGTCAATAGGTCTAATATATATGGTTAATGTAATCAGTATATATTTGGGCGAGAATCCTTTTTCAGGTGATAAATTAGCGACTACAGAATACAATTCTGTACGACAAGAAGCTATGGATAACTCAATTCTTTCATTACAGAATGCTCAAAACTGGATAATCAATGGTACAAGCGATAAATATTATAATGGTTCTCTATATCAGGTAACTGTAAAATATCCTGATGGAACAAGTGTTGTATACAGGGCAGGAAGTGCAGACCCAGCAATTAATTTAGACTTGTTGTTTCCCAGTGGAGACAAAAGTTCCATAAAAAATCTCAGGATACCATGGACATATAATGGCGCTGATGACTCAGGAGCTTCATTATCTGCAGATGGATATTTAGGGGAATCAATCTATGATGAAATTTATCAGTTAGATGAAAATGATGAAATTATAGATGATGCTCCGCCTACAGTTTCTCCAAGAAGTGTCGAATTATATTCTGACGTAATTAATATGACTATTCCTGATGGTTGGATAAGTGCATTTTCAACCAGACCACAATATACTTATCAAAATTGGAATAACGCCAGGACGTATTCTTGTGCAGATAGTGTCAAAGCTTATACATTAGATGATTTCTATAAGGCGATTTCATCTATGGCTGTAGAGTTTTGTGATATCACTGGTTATGACGATACGGATGGTCAGTTCTACAAGGCTTATTTTGAGACCATTTCTGACATGGCAATAAAGAATAGTTACTATACCATTAAGGTCACAACTGTACCAAAAGCGGGCTTTATGCAATACAAAGATGAGTCAAGTAATGTTTATTCAGATGATGCTTACCTTGTACATTGCCAGGTATATATTCATCTTGATGCCAGTATTAATGATTTGATGGAACTAGCCGACCATTATGACCCAATAAACCATATTTTTACAACTAGAGATGTTGCTCTTCAAGGATGGAGAGATTGGATTACAGCTACAATAAGTGCAACTGGAGCTGACAACACAGGATACGAAGCAACAAGAGTATATAATGGCTTTTTTAATAGTGATTCGGCAACATTTGAATTTGATGATAATTATCAGAGTTATAGAGATACATCGGGATTTGCCTATGATTATGACAATATGACAGATGAAGGAGATACAGCCTGTTCATATCTATATGAAGGTTTAAGTCTTGATGAATGGATAGATGATTTAGGATTTGTATTTTTAAATGCTTATTCAATTGATGGTAATACGGTTTCAAATATGGCTCCTATTTATTCATCAGAACAGATAGAGGATTATTTGACTCAAATAAAAAGTTATTATTATCAGAGTACAGGAGAAGAGTTGTCAGATGCCAGAATAGAATTTATGCGGCAATGTTTATCAGATGTTGGGAAATTTTATTATGCATTTGGCGGAAAAGCAACTAATGTAAGTAGTCCTCCGGTAGGATTAGATTGTTCAGGATTCGTGGGATATGAATTAGCAAAGGCAGGCCTTATATCTGATCCTGTTCAATCAACAGGTTCTCTTGCAGGCAATGGTGTTGGGACCAAAATATCTTATGCCAATAAAAAGCCCGGGGACATAATCGTAAAATATGACCCAGCCAATGATACAGATTTAAACTGGTCATCTCACGTAGTTATTTATCTTGGTAAATTTGATGCCGGTGATGGAAAGGGTGCCGTAGAGCACACTGTAGAATGTACAACTTCAAGTGTCAGTGGTTCCCAAGTTTATCTTATGTCAAAGCGATTACAATCGAAGGGGTACAACACTGTAAAGAGTTTTATGGACTAAAAAGAGGATACTCATATGCTAAAAAACTTTATTAGAAAACCATATTATTATGTGCCTGCGTGCCCATGCTGTCAAAGCATGAGCACAGGGTACTATGTTAAAGAGGGCTCTATAGACCATTCATTTAATACAAGAGAGGCTCTTAAAAATGGAGAGCTGGTGCTTCCTACAAAAGAGATTCCATATAATAATGCTTTTTGCTTAAAATGTGGATTCGAATGGCACCATCAATTAAAGGTTAAGTTTCTTTCTTTAGCGGAGATAGAAGAGCAGAAGAAGGCACGAGACACAGCCTCTTTTTATAATTCAATGGATATGGATGACAGGTCGTTCCTTTCTAAAATCCTGTAATAAAGGGGGATGCAGTAGTGAATATAGAACTTGAAGCCAAGCGACGTACCACCATAAATGCGCTAAAAGCGGCAGAAAATCTTAGAAATATTATTGAGAGTAGTGAAGAAAATATAGATGAAAATAGTGAATATAAAAGAATCGTAGATATACGCTCTGAATTAATAGTAAAGTTGATTTTGTTATATTATCCGTATGTCATTGATGATAGTCTAGTGATGATAAAAATAGACGGTGTCACCTATGCTATTCCACTTGATGTCTTGCAAAATATGATTCCGGAAGAAATCTACAAAAAACTTCTTGATGGCACCTATATTAATCCTGACGATTATTTTGTTTCAGATAATCAGAAGCCTCCTATAGACCTAGTCGTCGACGCAAATAATGTTGCAAGACGTTTGTCTACGGAAGAATATGCTTTCATTGGGCTTACGCCTGGTTGTGGGACGACGCACAGTGCACTATTGTATGCTAGCATTTTATCTGATATTGATAAGACGGCCTATGTCGAGCTTAATGGTAGCTGTGATATATGTGCATTAGGTAAAGAGACATCCGATAAAGGAAAAATAACTTTTGAGTCTAAACCTAATTTAGATGCATATTATGGATACGATTATAAGGACTTTGTTAAGTCTTATAGAGATTTATACTCGTTTGTGGTCATAGACTTTGGGTTTTTGGAAGATGATGAGCCTGAGGAGGACTACATTAGGGCTCAAAACCGTTTTATAGTATCCTCTTCAGCAAAATGGTCGTTGGCAAGATTGTTTGATTTTGAAGATAGTCCTACATTCAATACTTCCTCATGTATTTATCTATTTCCAATGCCCAATACTGCAAATATAGAAACTTTAAAAAACAGTCTTTGTGACCGTAGAATAGTATCGATACCATTTTGTGAAAATCCATTGGCGCCAACCGAAGACATTGCTAAAATGCTTTTGAAGAATACCTCTCAAAGGGCTAATCAGGAGCAAAAAAGTTTCATGGTAAATACTACTAATGTCTTTAAATCAAGCCATGTACAAAAACAAAAGTCATTATCTATTCTTAAAAATATAGCCAAAGAAGCATTTGTAAAGAGGGCGGGAGAAGAAAGCAAGTGAAGCTGCAAATGCTAAATACAATGAAATGCTAATGTATGGCTTTGATGATATTGATGAGGAATGATGGCATTAGATGATTACATGTAATGATTGAGGTTGTTTTATAAGTGGCATCAAGCCATCAAAAAGGCTATAATAGATTTCATGCAGAGTTAGTACATCGGTAGTATATCAGCTTCCCAAGCTGAGGAGGCGGGTTCGATTCCCGTACTCTGCTTAGATTTATAGGGTTAGAAAGCAATAAAAATGGTAAAACACATTATTATTTGGACTTTGCAGGATAAATGTTTCGGTCCAAATTTAGAAACAATCAAAAAAAATATGAAAACAAGGCTTGAAGATTTCAATGGGAAAATACCAGGGCTTCAGAGCTTGGTCGTAAATATAGATTGTTTCAGTTCTTCTAATGGCGATGTGGCAGTGGAAGCCATATTTGAAGATGAGGAAGCAAGCAAGGCATACAAAAAACATGAGCTTCGCCTTGAAGCAACAAAGGATGTGGTAGTTCCTTTTGTTAATACGGCAACACACGTAGAGTTCGAATTACAATAGAATTCACCATGTGAATTATCGGAATTGAAATGGAAGAAATTTCTAATGAATAGAGAAGAATGGTTTGCTCAGCTATTTGAAAGGCTGGGCAATTAATATTTATAAGAATGGGCAAATTAATACGATACAAAATGACATTTACAGGACATGTTCAAGGTGTTGGTTTTAGATATAAGGCAAAATCTAC
>FLNY01003181.1_pt1 | contig 14620 bp, 12 predicted proteins | sample 1140381 | NCBI WGS metagenome assembly FLNY01 (sample SAMEA3878172, study PRJEB12797) | bioreactor metagenome | biome: Moose rumen | place: Sweden | collected 2011-10
CAGATTCAACGGTTGGGGCGATAAATTTCCGGCCGATCTTGATAATGCCATCAACCGAAGGCTCTACGACGAGGGCAAGTTGGAAGGCATCTACGAGGACCACCTTGACTTCGTGCTCGAGGGCGGTTCTATCGAGAGCGATGGCCGCGGCACAATCTTTACGACATCGGGCTGCCTGATGGCGCCCCACCGCAACCAGCCGCTCAGCCTCAAGGAGATTGAGGATCGTCTGAAAACCTACCTCTGCGCCGAGCGCATCGTGTGGATTGACCACGGCAACCTCACCGGCGACGACACCGACGGCCACATCGACACCCTCGTGCGCATCTGTCCCGACGACACCTTATTATATATAGGATGCGATGACACAGATGATGAGCAGTTCGAGGAACTGCGGTTGATGGAACAGCAGCTGACAATGCTGCGCACCATCGACGGCCATCCCTACCGGCTCATGCGACTTCCCATGCCTCGCCCCATCCACGACGAAGAAGGGCTGCGCCTGCCGGCCACTTATGCCAATTTCCTCATCATCAACGGTGCCGTGCTCTGTCCCACCTACGCGCAGCCCGACCTCGACACCGAGGCTCTGCGCATCGTCGGTGAAGCCTTTCCCGACCGCGAGATTGTTGGCATCGACTGCCGCAGCATCATCCGTCAGCACGGCTCACTCCACTGCTGCACCATGCAATTTCCAGAAAAAGTCCTGAAGATATGAAAGAACTGAAAATAGGATTCCTGCAACAACACAACGTTGCAGACACGCTCAACAACATCGAGCGCCTCAACGACGGCATTCGTGACCTGGCTAAACGCGGGACTGAACTCATCGTCCTGCAGGAGCTTCACAACTCGCTCTACTTCTGTCAGGTGGAGTCGGTCAACAACTTCAACCTGGCCGAACCCATCCCCGGCCCATCAACCGACATCTACGGCCGATTGGCCAAGGAACTCGGCGTCGTGCTGGTCACGTCGCTGTTCGAGCGCCGCGCCCCGGGGCTCTACCACAACACCGCTGTGGTGTTTGAAAAGGATGGCACCATAGCAGGCAAGTACCGCAAAATGCACATCCCCGATGACCCCGCCTACTACGAGAAATTCTACTTCACGCCCGGTGACCTGGGATTCCGGCCCATCGAGACCAGCGTCGGCCGCCTCGGCGTGCTCGTCTGCTGGGACCAGTGGTATCCCGAGGCCGCCCGACTGATGGCCCTCGCAGGCGCAGAGCTGCTCATCTATCCCACGGCCATCGGCTACGAGAGCAGTGACCCCGAGGACGAGCAGGAACGCCAGCGACGTGCATGGCAGACCGTCATGCGCGGTCATGCCGTAGCCAACGGGCTGCCCGTCGTGGCAGTCAACCGCGTGGGCAAGGAGGCCGACCCCTCCTGTCAGACCAATGGCATCCAGTTCTGGGGTACCTCCTTCGTCTGCGGCCCACAAGGTGAACTCTACTATGAGGCCTCGAACAATGAGGAGGAGAGCGTCGTCGTGGCCATTGACATGGAGCGCTCTGAGCAGGTGCGCCGCTGGTGGCCCTTCCTGCGCGATCGTCGTATCGAGAACTATGGCGACCTTACACGCCGTTATATTGACTAAAACAAACACACAGACTTAGACATGATGTCAAGCAATTTAAGATTTCAGGTTGTGGAGGAAGCCTTCAAGAAGAGCGCCCTCAAAGTGGAACAGCCGAAGGAGCGGCCCTCCGAGTATTTCGGCAAATATGTGTTCAACCGGCTGAAGATGTTCAAGTATCTCTCGAAGGACGTCTACGACAAACTCATCGACGTCATCGACCACGGTGCACGCCTCGACCGCTCCATAGCCGACCCCGTGGCAGAGGGCATGAAGCGCTGGGCTCAGGACATGGGCGCCACCCACTACACCCACTGGTTCCAGCCGCTGACCGAGGGCACAGCCGAGAAGCACGACGCCTTCATCGAGCACGACGGCAAGGGCGGCATGGTAGAGAACTTCAGCGGCAAGCTCCTTGTGCAGCAGGAGCCTGACGCCTCATCGTTCCCCAATGGCGGTATCCGCAACACCTTCGAAGCCCGCGGCTATTCGGCCTGGGACCCCACATCGCCCGTCTTCATCATCGACGACACCCTCTGCATTCCCACTATCTTTATTGCCTACACCGGCGAAGCCCTCGACTACAAGGCCCCATTGCTGCGCTCCCTCCATGCCGTCGACCGCGCCGCCACCGACGTCTGCTCGCTGTTTTACGACAACGTAAAAAAATGTAAGGTCAACCTCGGCTGGGAGCAGGAATATTTCCTCGTCGACGAGGGTCTCTATTCTGCCCGCCCCGACCTCATGCTGACCGGCCGCACCCTGATGGGCCACGAGAGCGCCAAGAACCAGCAGATGGACGACCACTACTTCGGCACCATCCCCGACCGCGTGCAGGCCTTCATGAAAGACCTTGAGATTCAGGCGCTGGAGCTGGCCATCCCCTGCAAGACGCGCCACAACGAGGTGGCTCCCAACCAATTTGAACTGGCCCCCATCTTCGAGGAGTGCAATCTGGCCGTCGACCACAACATGCTGCTCATGTCGCTCATGAAGCGAGTAGCCCGCAACCACGGCTTCCGCGTACTGCTACACGAAAAGCCCTTCGACGGCATCAACGGCTCTGGCAAGCATAACAACTGGAGCATCTCGACCGACACGGGCGTGCTACTACACGCTCCCGGCAAGACTCCTGAGGAGAACCTGCGTTTCGTCACGTTCATCGTCGAGACCCTCGTGGCTGTCTATCGGCACAACGGCCTGCTCAAGGCCAGCATCGTCAGCGCCACCAATGTCCACCGTCTTGGTGGCAACGAGGCTCCTCCGGCCATCATCTCGTCATTCCTCGGCACTCAACTCACCGAGCTACTCAACCACATCGAGGTCTCTGACACGGACGAGCTGTTCACCCTCAAGGGCAAGCAGGGCATGGAGATTGACATCCCGCAGATTCCCGACCTCATCGTCGACAACACCGACCGTAACCGCACCTCGCCATTCGCCTTCACCGGCAACCGATTCGAGTTCCGCGCACCTGGATCGTCGGCCAACTGCGCCAGCGCCATGATTGCCCTCAACTCATCGATGGCCGAAGCCCTCGCCGACTTTTACAGCCGCGTCAGCAGCCGCATCGCCCAAGGCGAGAACAAGATTACGGCCATCCTCGAAGTCTTGAAGGAAGACATCAAGACCTGCCGCCCCGTCCGCTTCGACGGCAACGGCTACAGTGACCTGTGGATCGAGGAGGCCCGTCGCCGCGGTCTCGACGTCGAAAAGTCGTGTCCCGTCATCATTGAGCACTACCTCGACGAGTCGTCAGTGAAAATGTTCGAGTCTACCAAGGTCATGAACCGCAAGGAACTCGAAGCCCGCAACGAAGTGAAGTGGGAAATGTACGTCAAGACCGTGCAGATTGAAGCCCGTGTGCTTGGCGACCTCGCTATGAACCACATCATCCCAGTAGCCACCCACTACCAGAGCACCCTCATCAAGAACGTGCAGGGCACGAAAGACGTCTTCCCCCCCGAGAAGGCCACCCGCCTCTGCTCGCGCAACATGAAGCTCATCGAGGAGATAGCCCAACGCACCGAAGCTATCGAGCGCTACGTCGAGGAGCTCACCGAAGCTCGTCGAGTGGCCAACCGCATCAGCTCAATCCACGAGCGAGCCATCGCCTACCACGACACCGTCTGTCCCAAGATGGAGCTCATCCGCACCGAGGCCGACCACCTCGAACTGATTGTCGAAGACGGCCTTTGGACTCTCCCCAAGTATCGTGAACTTCTGTTCATAAGGTAATGCGATACTAACGCGTGATCAAATTGCGAAAATAATCAACAAACGACACTCCCACAAAGTAAGAAGCGGTCCTTTTTATTCCAAGAAGGGCCGCTTTTCGACTCAAGAAGCGGTGCTTTTCTCATCGAAAAGCACCGCTTCTTTTTCATACATCGACTAACCAACTAAAACACAGTCAGTTGTAAAAACCGGACAGATGATTCAGATTTTTCTTTACATATGACGCATAGAGCGCGGGCGTGGACGTCCGCATTCCATCGGTTGACGGCAAATGTAGGAAAGTGTATTCATACCGCCAAATGATTCGGGATAAAAGGATCAGTCCGAAAGTAGAGTTGCATATAATACCTACGGAAAAGGACGTTTCTCCAATCTGTTTGAAACAGACGAGGAGAAACGTCCTGACAATGTTTGCAGAGTCTCCGCTAAGATGCTACATGGCAGCGGCCTGGGCAATCCACTCGTAGATGCACGAGCATACACCGAACAGGAGGATGCCGACGGTGCAAAGGGCGAGCGACAGGTTGACGCTCGGGGCATTGCGGAACGTGGGCAGTGGATTGTCCTCCTTGGTGATGTACATGGCCTTGACAATCAGCAGGTAGTAGTAGAGTGACACGACCGTGTTGACCAAAGCGATGAAGACCACGAAGTAGGGCCAGAAGGGTGCACTCTCGTGACCACCGACGCCAGCCATGAAGACGAAGAACTTCGAGAACATGCCTGCGAACGGAGGAATGCCACCGAGTGAGAACAGGGCGAAGGTCATGAGCAGCGAGAGCTTCGGGTTGGTCTTGTAGAAGCCGTTGTAGGCCGACATCTGCGTCGAGCCGCCATTGTGCTCGACGGCGCTGATGACAGTGAATACCGACATGTTGGCCACGACATAGACGAGCACGTAGAACGTCAGAGCGGCAAGGCCTGCGGCCGAGTTGCCGACGACGGCGAGCATGATGTAGCCAGCCTGCGAGATGGACGAGAAGGCCATGAATCGCTTGAGCTCCTTCTGACGGATGGCAAAGAGGTTGGCCACGGTGATCGACAGGACAATGACGATGTAGAGCAGAGGCTCCCAATAGTCAACCATCGAGCCGAAGACCTTCATCAGAATGATGGCCAAGGTCAGCGTTGCGGCACCCTTAGAGACGACGCTCAGATAACCCGTAATCGGCGTAGGGGCACCCTGATAGGTGTCAGCCGTCCAGAAGTGGAAGGGCACGAGCGAAATCTTGAAACCGAGTCCGCTGAAGAAGAACACCATGCCCATGATAGTGAGGGGCGTAGCGCTGATCTGAGCGGCCATATCGTCAAAATAGAGTGTGCCGACGGCTCCATAGAGGAACGAAATACCATAGAGCATAACGCCCGAGGAGAACGTAGCCGTCAGGATGTACTTGGCGGCGGCCTCGGCCGACTGCTGCTTCATCTTGTCGAAAGCCACGAGGCATGCCATAGGCACAGAGGCCATCTCGAGTCCGAGGAAGAACAAGAGGAAGTGGCCGGAGGACATCATCATGTACATGCCCAGCAAGGTCGAGATGACCAGCATGTGGAACTCGCCCTGATAGCGGATGGTGCGGAGCCACTCCTGCGACATGATGACGACAATGAGCGTACCGGCAGTGAGGATGACCTTCATCACGTTGACGATAGGCGTCGTGACGTAGAGGCCACCGAAAGCCGTGGCGGGCTCAGCCAGCAGACAGGGCACGAGCTGGCAGACGAGCAGGGCACCAGTGAGCACGCTGAGCACAAACTGCTTGCGCTCGCTCTTATGCAAAGCAAAGTCGGCAAAGAAAACTATCACCAGGGCCAGCATCAGCGTGGCCTCAGGTATCATATTCAAGAATTGACTGTAATCCATATCTTTTTTCCTCCTTTACTTTACATGACACCAATAGAACTAAGAATATTGCCCGTTGCCGGCGAGATGATGTCGCTGAACAGGAAGGGGCACAGACCCAAGCCTGCCACACAGAAGATGAGGCAGATAACGGCGACGCGCTCGTCCCATGTGGCATCGGTCAACTCGAGGAAGTGCTTGTTCTCGACGTTGCCGTAGAGGATCTTACCGACGACGCGCAAGATGTAAACTGCCGTCACGACAATCGACGTACAGGCAATGATGGTAGCCACCATGCGGAACGACGAGTTGGGATCTCCATAGAGGGGCTCAGCACCGAACGAACCAACGAAGATGGTCATCTCAGCAATGAAGCCCGAGAAGCCCGGCAGACCGAGGTTAGCCAGACCGGCGATCACATAGCCAACGGACAGGAAGGGCATAATCTTCATCAGACCAGCCAGCTCGCGGATGTCGCGGGTGTGGGTGCGGCCGTAAATCATACCGATAAGGGCGAAGAACAAGGCTGTCATCAGACCATGCGAAAGCATCTGCAGGATAGCACCTGTGCAGGCCGTCTGGCTCATCATGAGCAGGGCGAACAGCACGAGGCCGCAGTGGCTGACCGACGAGTAGGCATTGATGTACTTCAGGTCGGTCTGCACACAGGCGCTCAGGGCACCATAGACAACCGAGATAGTGGTCAGGATGAGGAAGAACCACGAGAGCTCCTGAGCAGCCTCAGGCAGCAGATACATGGCAACGCGGAAACAGCCATAGCCTCCGAGCTTCATCAGCACACCGGCATGAAGCATCGACACTGCCGTGGGGGCCGAGGCATGACCGTCGGGCGACCATGTGTGGAACGGGAAGAGGGCACCCAGCACACCGAAGCCGATGAAGATGAAGGGGAAGAACACCTTCTGGATGTCGACGGGGATGTTGTGCATGTGAGCAATCTCATTGACGTTCATCGTCGTGGCACCACTGAAGTAGTAGATGCCAAGGATGCCGAGAATCAAGAGGGCGGAACCTCCCATCAGCATCAGCGTCAGCTTCATGGCCGAATACTCCTTGTGACCCGAGCCCCAGACGCCGATGAGCAGGTACATGGGGATGAGGGCGACCTCGTAGAACATGAACATAGTGAACATGTCGGTGCAGATGAAGAAGCCGAACACACCCGTAGAGAGCAGGGTGAACCAAAGAAAATACTCCTTGGTGAGGGGCTTCAGCTGCCACGAGGCGAAGGTGCCGGTGAAGACAATGATGCTCGACAGCAGCAGCATGACAACTGAGATGCCGTCGACGCCCACCGAATAGGCAATGTTAAGAGGCTTGAACCAAGGCATGCTGGCTACGAGCAACATCTCGTCGGTGTTGCCGCCGGCACGCTGCTGGATGAAATAGATGGTCAGCCAGATGGAGAGGGCAAGCAGACACGATGCGCCTGTCACCATCACACCACGCACCTGATTGAGGTTGCGGGCAGCCCACAATCCCAAAAGCATCAGGGCGGGGATTACTACGAATAAGCTAAGTATATTCATATTTCTTTAGATGCATAAAAGGATTAATGTTAATGCCACTGTGCCAGTGAGGAACCAGACGGCGTACTTGCGCACATCGCCACTCTGCCAGGGACGCAGCGACTCGCCAGCCTCGTTGGCTCCCCAAGCAAGGAAGTTGAACGTTCCGTCGACAACATGACGATCAAACCAGGCAATAGGCGTTGAGACGCAACGGAAGATGATGCGATGTGTGACGTACTGCCAGATTTCGTCCTGATAGAAGCGCTTGTAGGCTGCACGGTGCAGCTTCGGGAACGTTTTGTAGAGACGGTCAGCGATGGGCTGCGACTCTCCCTTATAGATATAGGTGGCCAGACAGATGCTCAGAATAGCAATAATGGTCGACACGGATGCAATCTGCGTGTTGAAGTGGATGGTGTAGTCCTGACCACTGGCCGACACGAAATGTCCGAAAGAACCGCCCCAGCCAAGGAAACCGCCCAGCGTGGTGTAGACACCGACGCCCACGGTGATGCAGCAGAGGACGATTAGGGGAATGGTCATCGACAGCGGAGCCTCGTGCGGCGTGTGGTGCTCGTGGGCCTCCTTGTTCTCCGTACCCCAGAAGATACCGTAATAGAGACGGAACATGTAGAAGGCGGTCATGGCGGCAATGCCGGTCATGATCCAACCGACGACGGGGCTGTACTGCATGCAGGCCGTAATGATCTCATCCTTCGAGCTGAAGCCTGAGAAGAACGGAATGCCGGCAATGGCCAGACAGGAGATGAGGAACGTCCAGTGAGTGATGGGCATGTACTTGCGCAAGCCACCCATCAGCGACATCTCGTTAGAATGGACGGCATGGATGATGCAACCAGCTCCGAGGAACAGACAGGCCTTGAACATAGCATGCGTGAACAGATGGAACATCGAAGCCATGTAGCCAAGCTGGGCGTGGTTGTCGAGCACCTCGCCACCATGACCGGGCAGGCAGACGCCGAGAGCCACCATCATGAAGGCAATCTGAGATATGGTGGAGAAGGCAAGCACACGCTTGATGTCGCTCTGGGCACAAGCCACGGCTGCGGCATAGAAAGCGGTGAACACGCCCACCCACACAATGATCGACATCGCCTGCGGAGCATACTCAATCCAGAGGGGGAACATGCGGGCAATCTGGAACACACCGGCGACAACCATGGTTGCTGCGTGAATCAGAGCCGACACAGGTGTCGGGCCCTCCATGGCATCGGGCAGCCAGATGTGCAAAGGGAACATAGCCGACTTACCGGCACCACCGATGAACATCAGCACCAAAGCCGTGGGAATGATGAAGGCACCAGCCGTCATGGCCTTAGCCACGTTGCCCTGGATGAAGGGAGTCGTCCCCTGGCCCATCACGATGTCGCCAGCAAACGAGAAGCTGAACGAATCAGTGAAGTAGCCGAATGTCAGGATACCGATGAGGAAGAACATATCGGCAAAGCGAGTGACGATGAAGGCCTTCTTGGAAGCAGCAATGGCGGGCTTCAACGGATAGTAGAAGCCAATGAGCAGATAAGAGCTCACACCCACGAGCTCCCAGAACATGTACATCTGGAAGATGTTGGTGGCCAGCACCAGACCGAGCATCGACATGGTGAAAAGGCTCAAGAAGGCATAGTAACGCTGGAAGCCCTTCTCGCCGTGCATATAGCCGAATGAATAAATGTGCACCATGAGCGACACTGTCGAGATGACAATCAGCATCATCACCGAGATGGGGTCGAGCAGGATGCCCATGTCGAAGTGAAGGTTGCCCAGTGGCAGCCAAGTAAAGTTATAAGGCACAATCGTCTGATAGATACCGTTGACACGGTCAGCCGTGAAATACTGGAAGGCCGTGAGATACGACAGGATGGTGACGACAGCGAGCGACGAGGTGCCGATGAGACCGGCCACCTTGTGCTTCATCTTCATACCGCAGAGTCCCAGCACGAGGAACGAAAGGAGCGGCAGCAAGAGAATCCAAATTGTATATCCGTATTGCATAGTCGTTTATCCTTTCATGTTAGTGATTGACTCCACGCTATCACTCTTGAAGTTGCGATAGACATTGATGATAATAGCAATGGCGACGGCACTCTCGGCTGCGCTGACACCGATGGAGAAGAGCGTCATGAAGAAGCCCTCGAGCTCACCGGGGAACAGCAGACGGTTGAAAGCGGCGAAGTTGATGTCGACAGCGTTGAGCACCAGCTCAATCGAGATGAGCATGGCAATCAGGTTGCGACGGGTCACAAAGCCGAAGACGCCAATGAAGAACAGCAGTGCACTGAGCACGAAATAGCATTGTACTGGTACCATAGCTTAATCCTCCTCCTTTCTTGAAACAACGAGACCGCCGATGATGCATGCCAGCAGGAACACTGAGATGAACTCAAACGGCAGGATATACTGATACTTCTCACTGCCCAGCAGGGCCATGCCGACCTGATCCATTGGCAGTTCGACGTCGGCCACTGTGCAGGCCTGACACATGAACTGGTTCTTCAGGAAGACGAACGCCACAGTGGCCAAGCCAATCAGCGTGATGAGCGAACCGAAGACGACACGCGAGCCCTTCATGCGCTCAACGAGTCCCTGGAGGGTGCGCTTCGACACCAACTGAATGGCAAACACATAAATCATCGTGACACCGCCTGCATAGACAGCAATCTGGGCAGCGCCAAGATAGGTATAGTCAAGCAGGAAATAAAGACCTGCCACACCAAAGAGCACGAACAACATGAACGTTGCGGCCCGCATGATTCGCTTCGTCGTCACACAGAGCACGGCAGAGCCGAGGATGACGACAGCGAGAATGCAAAACATGATGATATTTCCCATAGTCGATTACTTCGTTTTGGTGTTAAACTTACCGACCGTCAGCTCAGCGCCACCGTCGATGAGCTCTGGCAGCGAACCGCCCTGATAGACCTCCTTGTCAAGGTGGAGCACCAGACGGGAACGGTCGAAGACCGCATTCTCGAAATCGTTTGTGAACTCGATGGCGTCGAAGTTGCAGGCGTTCGTACAGAGCTGGCAGAACATGCAGTCGCCCAGATCGTACTGATAGTCATCGAGCACCTTCTTCTTCTTACCCGTCTCAGGATCTTCCTGCATGTGGGCAGTAATCTTGATGGTGCCGTTCGGACAAGCCTTCTCGCACAGGGTGCAGGCGGTGCACCTATAGGCTCCGGCTTCGTCGCGCTTGAACACCAGACGTCCACGGTGACGCTTGGCCACGTGGAGAGTGGTCTTGCGGTTCTCAGGGTACTGCTCTGTCGACTTGTTGGAGAAGAAGTCCTTGAAGTATTCCTTCCAAGTGACCTTCATTCCGGTAGCCAGTGTCTTCAGGCCGTGCCCTATTTCTCCGAAATATGTTTTATTTTCTTCCATTGCTAAACCTTATTTAATATAAAGACCAAAAGCCACAACGACCGTCATCAGCACGAGGTTGAGGAGAGCCAGCGGCATGAGGTATTTCCACTCAAGCTTCAGAATCTGGTCAATACGCAGACGGGGGAACGTCCACTTGATCCACATCATCAGCCAGACGATGCCGAAAGCCTTGAGCATGAACCAGACGATACCGGGAATGTAGTTCATCACTGTGTCGAAGGCCTCGACACCGATGTTGACGGGAGCCCAGCCACCAAGGAACACCATAGCGGCAATGCCGGCAATGATGAACATGTTGAGGAACTCGGCCAGATAGAAGAAACCGAAGCCCATGCCCGAATACTCGGTGTGATGACCGGCGGTCAGCTCGCTCTCAGCTTCAGCCATGTCGAACGGGCCACGATTTGCCTCAGCGTTACCGGCGATGATGAAGACGATGAAAGCGATGATGGCGGGGATGTGCCCCTTCACGATGAGCCAGTTCCAGGGTCCCGTCTGATAGTCGACGATACCACTGACCTGCATTGTGCCCGTCAGTACGACGGCAGTGATGAGGCAAAGGCAGAGCGACATCTCATAGGAAATCATCTGGACGGCGGCACGCATAGCCGACACGACGGAGTACTTGTTATTGGAACCCCAGCCAGCCAGGAAGATGCCGACGACACCGATAGACGAAATAGCGGTGAGCAGGAAGATGCCCACATTGAAGTCAAGAATCACGGCGCCGTTGTTCCAAGGCAGGAAGGCGAACGCTCCCACAGAGCCGATGAGCACCAGGAACGGTGCCACGATATAGAGCAGCTTGTCGGCCTTGTCGACGAAGAATATCTCCTTGATGAGCATCTTCAGCACATCGGCAAACACCTGCAGCAGTCCCCAATAGCCAACACGCATCGGGCCCAGGCGGCACTGGAAGTAGGCGCAAACCTTTCGCTCCATGAAGATCAGTACGATGGCAATGAGCGCATACCCGACGAGGATAAGAACGCCCACTAGCACACATTCAATCAATATCGACCAGAAATCCCCTAGGCCAAGCGTTTGGCGAAGGAGAGCGTCGAACCATTGTGTAATAATACTAAAATCAAACATAATCTTTCTTCGCTTTTATCGGTCAATATCAGGAATAACAAAGTCAATAGCAGCACCCGTGGCTACGAGGTCGGCAATTTTCTGACCGCGCAGCATCGGGTCAAGCGCACCAGTCAGTGAAAGACCCATCGGGCGCATCTTCAGACGGTACGGGCTCTTGTCGCCACGCGAGTCAAGATAGACACCAAACTCACCGCTGGCACCCTCGACGGAGAAGTACCACTGGCCTTCGGGCACCTTGATGATAGGCTTCTGCTTCACATAGAAGTCACCCTCCGGGATATTGTCGATGAGTTGTTCGATGATGTGCAGGCTCTGATACATCTCGGTGATATGACAAGTGTAGCGGTCCATCGTGTCGCAGCCGTTCATTGTCACCTGCTCCCACTCCACTTTGTCGTACATGTCGTACGGGTGGTTCTTTCGCACGTCGTTCTTCCAGCCCGAAGCACGTCCGGCAGGACCGGTGACGGCATACGAGATGCTGTCGTCCATCGACATGGGACCGACGTTCTCGAAGCGGTTGTGGGTGATGATATTGTCGCCAAAGACATCGACATACTCCTGAATCATGGGCTTCAGATACTTCACCAGATCCTTCACGTTCTTCACGAAGTTCGGATCGATGTCGTCCTGAAGACCACCGATGCGGTAATAATTCTGAATGAGTCGTCCGCCCGTGGTCTCCTCCATAGCGTTGAGCACATGCTCACGGTCACGCATGGAATAGAGAAAGGCCGTCAGCGCGCCCATATCCTGAGCACAGCAGCCAACGTAGAGCAGATGGGAGTCGATGCGCTGCAACTCGTCCATAATCGTACGGATGTACTTGATACGGTCGGTCAGTTCTACACCCATACCCTCCTCGATGACACCCACCAGTGCGTGACGGTGCATCATGGCGCTCAGGTAGTTAAGACGATCGGTCAAAGCAAGCGTCTGCGGATAGGTCATCTGCTCGCACATCTTCTCGATGCCGCGGTGGATATAGCCTAAGTGGGGATAGACGCGCTTCACCTTCTCACCGTCGAGCACCGTCTGCAGACGGAGCACGCCGTGGGTCGAGGGGTGCTGCGGGCCGATATTGATGACATAGTCATCGGTGGCGAACAGGCGGTTCTGCTTCGACTGCAGCACGCCGTCCCTGTCGAGATAATACTCGAGACCATAGTCGGGCTCATTGTCGTCGTCGAGCGTATAGTCGTCGTTGAACTTCCAGTCCTTACGGAAGGGATAGCCCTTGAAGTCGCTGCGCAGGAACAGGCGGCGCATGTCGGGATGGCCGAGGAAGACGATGCCGAAGAAGTCATAAACCTCGCGCTCGAGCAGGTCGGCCACACGCCACAATCCAGATACGGTCGGGATATACGGAATCAGCTGTCCGTCGGTTTCACCCGTTCCGTTAGAAGCAATGCCGTCACTGCATATCTGACTCTTAGCCAGCATCTTAACCGAACAGCGTTCATGCGTTTCAGTATTCTCAAGGATATAGATACAGCCGAGCCCCTTCTCACCGAAGTCTTCACCGACGATGGTGACCAAGTAGTCGAAGTGCTTCTTCTCCTTCAAGTTCTGCATTTCCTGAGCGAACTTGTCAAAATCGAATGATAAGAACTCTAACTTCATACAGCAGCCTCCTTCTCTTTTACCACAGATTCCGCAGATTCTGCTGATTTTAATTCCTTAACAAATTCCTCGGGCACGTCGGTGACCACGATGGGCTCGCGACGGTGGTCGCCCAGTCGACGGGCCGTCAGCTCCTCGTTAGAGACGCCAAGCTCGCGCTCCTCGCGCGTCTGCTTGTGGTTGGCACCACCGAAGAATTTCTCAATCTTCACCTTGCGCTGCAGCTGCATCATGCCGTACATGATAGCCTCCGGACGCGGGGGACAGCCGGGCACGAACACATCGACGGGGACAATCTCCTCGATACCTTTCACCACGTGGTAGCTCGACTTGAAGGGGCCGCCACTGATGGCGCAGCCGCCCACAGCCACCACATACTTCGGCTCGGCCATCTCGTCGTAGAGACGTTTCAGGGCTGGAGCCATCTTGTGGGTTATCGTGCCTGCACACATGATGAGGTCGGCCTGACGTGGAGAATTGCGTGTCACCTCGAAGCCGAAGCGGGCAAAGTCGTAGCGCGAGCAGCCACAAGCCATGAATTCAATGCCGCAGCACGACGTAGCGAACGTGAGCGACCAAAGCGAATTGGCGCGTCCCCAGTTGATAAGCTTGTCGAGAGAGCCGACAACGACGTTGGTGCCTCCCTGCTGAAGTTCGTCAACCAGCTTGTCAAGTGACTCGTTGTCATTCCATTCCTCGTAGGGAATGCTCTTGATTTTCGGTTTCCTTACTTCCATTCCAGCGCTCCTTTCCGCCAGGCATAGGCCAGGCCAAATACTAAAACTAACAAGAAGAAGCCGATTGACAGCAGAGCCATCGAACCGAACTGCTTCACTACTACAGCCCATGGATACAGAAACACCGTTTCCACATCAAACATGAGAAACAGGATGGCGAAGAGGTAGAAGCCCACCGACACCGGCAACCAGGACGTCCCGCGAGTGGGAATACCGCACTCGTAGGGTTCGCCTTTCACCTTTGCGTATGAGCGTGGACCGACAAGCTTAGCAATCATGTAAGCTGCCGCCACCAGTGTAATAGCCGTCAGCAAGACGGTAATTAACAAAGTGAAATTCATAAATATTTTAATGTTATAACAATATTGTTAGCTCTTAAGGCGCTGCAAAGGTACAAAAACTTTTCTAAACGAGCGAAGCATTTCGCAAAAAGATTCTGAGAATTTTCATTTCCAGCACTTTCCCCAGCATCAATCTCCAAAGGCTCATCCTTAAATGTGTAAAAATACTACGAACAACAATAAAGCGGCACTTTGCCAGTGGCAAAGGACCGCTTCTTTGTTCAA
>FLNY01000515.1_pt1 | contig 14600 bp, 8 predicted proteins | sample 1140381 | NCBI WGS metagenome assembly FLNY01 (sample SAMEA3878172, study PRJEB12797) | bioreactor metagenome | biome: Moose rumen | place: Sweden | collected 2011-10
GGAGCCGTAGCGGCTGTACTCGGCGGTCAGCGGGTTGGCCACCTGCCATCCGTGCGTGGCATACTCGTAGAAGTCGGTACCTGGCAGGTACGTCGTGTCCAGGTTTGCCAGGTCGATACCCGACTTCAAGGTTTTCTCTCCAGGCTGGCAGCCCGTCAAGGCTGCTGCAAAGAGTGTCATTGCCATTAGTTTCAGTCCTTTCATTTCTTTTATGTTTATATTAATTCCTAAATACTATCTCTCATTTAGCCACATTGTCCACAACAAGGGGTTGAGCCAGTCTGCGAGCATAGCCTTGCAACAGCGTCTCCCATACGGCCATCGTCGGCACGTCGTACTTGCTCCAGGCCGTGCCCACATAGTAAGTAAAGCCGGAACCTGTCTGGTAAGGGGCAATGCCTACGACATGGCCCACCGCACCGCTCTTCTTCTCCTTCATGGGCAGGAACTTCATGGTCTTCATTTTCGTTGGGAAAAGACAACCGATGTAGAGTTCGCCATTCTGCCCCTTAGGAGTATCCAGTGCGTCAGCATAAGCGATGTAGCCTACCTTCTTATTGAGCACATAAGCCTCTGACTGACTCTCATGGACGGCAATACCTGCACATATCTCCGTCGGCAGGTCGGTGGCCGACTCGTAAGAGACCACCACCTTAGCCAAATGGGAACCACGGTCTTGAGTGATAAGACGCGACTCGCGGATACCATTTTGCTCATACATAAACTCACGTACTGCGAAGCGCAGTGGACCGTTGTCCAAAATCTCCGCTTTCTCATACACGTCGGGCAACAGCAGTTCCCCGTCTTTCATCAGTGCAGGAGCACCCGCACCCAGAGTCTGGCCGACGGTGTAGGCATCCATGCCCTGACCACGGTCACGATGGTAGGTGTACTGGTCGCGATGTATCTGTGCCCACTCTCCTCCCCGACCCTGTTTCTTCAGGCGTTCGTTCAAACCGTAACTGGTCAGTTCGTTATGGTAGAGCTGGTCTTGTATGGGATAGGTAACATTCTTTGTAAACGTGTCGAAACCTGTCACTCCCTTATTGTGCATCTTGGGACCATAGAATCGCCAAGCATTCTTGTCGTTCTCCCATACTAAGTCGTCCTCGCGATTGGGATAGATGCGTCCATTACAGTCCAGTCGGTACATCTGGGGCTCGCCCCGTCGAATGGTGAACGTATTGCTGGAAAGGGGACGGACAAAGGCCTGTATCAGCAGTTTCCCGTCGTGGGTCAACTGGTAAGGGACCTCCACTCCGTCGCCATCCAAGACAACGAACTGTCGGCCTCCACCGATACCCACTTTCTGGAACACCGGTTCGACCTCCAGTTCCACCACGTCGTTACGATTGTCTGTCGCAGGATTGGAAACGGAGAAACTCATCACCCCCTTAGCTTGACTATCGAGGTAACGCACACGCTCACATGCAGCCAACAGCCATGCGCCCGTCCCGAAGGGGGCTTGAGAGCGGGCATCCACAATCTTTGTGGGGTCTGGTTTCTCACCGATGGGCTGCACATATCCGATGGTTCCATCGTTCTGCAAAGCGGTTTTATAAAGGTAATTCCATGCTTTCTCTATTGTCTCTCCGTATTTCTCTCGCGAAAGGTAGCCATGGTTCACGCCCCACTCCAGTCCATAACAGAAGAAAGCCGTCCCACTGGTTTCCGGTCCTGGTGCGTCAGCCTCGCACAGCATCGAGCGACTCCAGTAGCCCTCAGCCTGCTGACAACGTGCCACGCCCTCTGCCAACTGCCGGAAACGCTGCACAAAAATGTCGCGATGACGATAGTCCTTAGGCATGTCGGACAACACCTTGGCAAGTCCGGCCAACACCCATCCGTCGCCGCGTGCCCAGAAACTTTTCCCTCCGTCACAGGCCGTAGTCACTTTAGGCCAGATATATTTGCCATCACGGTAGTATAACTGCGCATCACCGTCCCACATCAGACTATCGCTCCATAGGAAGTTCTCGTATAGTTTGTCCAGATACATCTCGTCGCCCGTGAGTCGATACATCTTTGTCATCACAGGCATGACCATGTACAGCGCATCGGCCCACCACCAGAACTTATTGTCTTGCATGTGGCACTCATAGGACATCACCTCTTTGGCTCGTTCCACCTTGTAGTCAGCGGGCACCAGCTGATACATGTCGATATAGGTCTGGAAACAAATCTGCCAGTCACCGAAGAGCACAAAGTCGTTACCTTCACCATAGGTTTTGTATTTCCAGTTGCGTTTGTCGTTCGAGGTGGCTCCTTTCCAGTTGTTATGACGGCACCACTGGTCGCTGTACTGATAATACGAAGCCTTCCCTGTCAGTTTATATGCCTCCATATTTCCCGTGAAGTAAGCCGCATTGTCCCAGAAGCCTCTGCAGTAAGGACTATGGTCCCGCTGCCAAGTGTCGTTCACTCGTTCTATAGCCTGCAACACCTCGCGTGAGGTCTGGGCCATGACAGCATCCGCCATCGTCAAGAGCAGAATGGACATCAGAAGGAATTTCTTTCTCATACTGTTTCTTTGTCTTTTGATTATGTTATCCCTGCAAAGATACAAAATTAATTGTGAATAATGAACGACAGATTATGAATTATGAATTAAATTAACTATCTTTGTGGCACGAACAAACCAAAACTTTTATTAATACAATCATTATGAAAAACTTGAAGACACTATTCGCAGCTACCCTGCTCTGCATGGGTACGGCAGCCATGGCTCAGGAGGTCACGGAGAATGTTGCTACTCCTGTTGTAGAAAAGACCACCGCTCAGTGGCAGACACAGTTCACCAACGAGATTACAGCCACCAAGGCAGAAATCAAGATGCTTAAAGAGAAGGCAAAACTGGACAAGGGCAATGCCGAACTGAAACAGCAGATTAAAAACAAAGAAGTGCAGTTGAAGACCGCCGAGGGCAACCTGAAAGTGGTGAAGCAGGCCATCAAGACCGAGCAGACCGCCGACAAGGAACTGACCGCAGCCCGCAAGCAGGCCACCAAACTGGAGAAGCAAAAGGACAAGGCTCAAGCTGCTATCGTGAAGGCTCAGCAGAAGGTTGCCGCCCAGGAGAAGAAAGTAGGCAAAGCCAAGGACGGAGTTGTCGCAGCCAACCAAAAGGTAACTGCTGCGGAGCAGAAAGTTGCTGAAGCCAAGCAGAAGGTTACTGCCGCCGAACAAAAGGTAAAGGCTGCTGAGTCTGAAGTGGACAAGGCAAAGAGCGACTTGGAAAAGGCTAAGGCTGCTGTAGGCAGCGTAGACACCGACCGCGAAAACAACTCTTCGGCCATTGAGACCGCAAAGGACAAGAAAGCCAGCGCACTGGACATTATAAAAAAAGGTATTAACATCAAGGCCGACGGAACCAGCGGCAAGTAAACGCGCGGGCGGCATGGACTACGGAACATGGCTGCGTGAACAACTGGGTGTGAAAGCCCAAAAGATATCCATCAACGCAGGATTTTCGTGTCCAAACAGAGACGGGGTTAAAGGAACTGGCGGTTGCACCTATTGCAACAACCAAACCTTTAACCCCGATTATTGCGCTCCCACCAAAAGCGTTACCCAACAACTTGAAGAAGGCAAACGCTTCTTCTCACGGAAATATCCCGAGATGAAGTATCTGGCCTACTTCCAGGCTTACACCAATACTTACGCTCCGCTTTCCCGTCTCATCTGTCTTTATGAAGAGGCTCTGCGCGTGCCCGATGTCGTGGGTCTTATCATCGGTACCCGTCCCGATTGCATGCCGCCAGAGTTGCTCGACTACCTCACCGAACTCAATCAACGTACCTTTCTTATAATTGAATATGGCATTGAGAGTGCCAACGACCTAACGCTTCAGCGCATCCGTCGGGGACACACTTTCCAATGCTCACGCGAGGCTGTCTGCCGTACTGCCGAACGGGGAATACGTGTGGGGGCACACGTCATTCTGGGACTACCAGGAGAGGACCATGACGAGCTCATGCGGCAAGCCCGCCTCATAAGAGACCTTCCCCTAACCACGCTCAAGTTACATCAACTGCAAATCATACGAGGCACCCAAATGGAGTGTGAGTTTATCGCCCACCCTTGGCCCATGCCTACGGTGGAAGAATACATCCGACTCGTACGCGACTACATCGTTCAACTACCGCCCACTATCGTCTTGGAGCGGTTCGTCAGCACTTCCCCCTCCCACCTGCTCGTCGCGCCCCGTTGGGGACTAAAAAACCATGAATTTGTCCATTTACTGGAGGCCCAAGTTGCGGGGACAGAAAAAAATGCCTAACTTTGCGAAAAGGATTACAGGAATTAACAATAACCCATGAATTATAAAAGTCTACTTCTTCTCTCCATTGCCTGTGGTCTATTGACCACGACATCAGTAAAAGCTGGCGAGGATTTCACCCTCGACGAGTTGTGTAGCGGTCAGTTCTATGGCCAACGAATATCGGGAGTGAACCCGCTAAACGACGGTACGTCGTACTCCCAACTGTCAAACGACTACAAGCAGATTGTCACCTATTCGTTCCGCAATGGCGAACAGACTGGTGTGCTCTTCGACGTAGCCACCGCCAAAGGCAAGACACGCCTCGACCACATCGACGGCTACCTGATGAGCCCCGACGAGAAGAACATACTCATACAGACCCAGACACGGGGTATCTACCGTCGGTCAAAGACAGCCGTCTATTACATCTATAACGTACAGAACCGCACACTTCAGCCCCTGAGCGACGGAGGTCCGCAGGAATGTCCCGTATGGTCGCCCGACGGCTACATGGTAGCGTTTGTCCGCGAGGGAAACATCTTCCTGATAAAGCTTCTGTTCAACAACAGCGAGAGCCAGGTGACCAAGGACGGAGTTTTCAACAAGGTGATAAACGGCAAGCCCGACTGGGTGAACGAAGAGGAGTTCGTCACCGACCGCAGCCTTTGTTTCAACGCCGATGCCACCATGCTCTGCTGGATTCGCTATGACGAGACGGCCGTTCCCCTGTTCTCCTTCCCTTGGTACAAGGGCATGGCACCGGAGAAAGAGGAATACCTGACCTATCCTGGCGAGTATGCCTACAAGTATCCCATGGCCGGCGAGACGAACAGCACCGTCTCCGTACTCAGCTACGACATCAAAAGTCATCAGACTCGTCAGTTGCAAGTTCCCCTGGACAAGGACGGATACATCCCCCGCATCTTCCCCACCAGCAACCCGGAAAAGGTGGCCGTGGCTACCACCAACCGCCATCAGGACCAGATGAACATCTACATGGCCAATCCCCGCAGCACGGAAGCCACACTGGCCGTACGCGACGAGGTGAAGCCTTACATCGGAGAGAACGCCTGGGGACAAATCCACTTCTTTGAGGGTGGGTTCGCCCTATGCAGCGAACGCTCGGGCTACAACCACATCTACCTCTACGACCTCAACGGAACACTGAAGCGACAAGTAACAAGCGGTGAATTCATGGTCACCGACTTCTACGGCTACGACCAGCGGACGGGCACCTGTTATTATGCCAGCACACAGGAGAGCCCGCTCTGCCGTGCGGTCTACAAGACCGACGCAAAGGGACGCACAACGAAACTCTCCACCCAGCGAGGTACCAATGCTGCCACCTTCAGCACCTCGTTTACCTACTTCATGAACGTATATAGCAACCTCAACACGCCTCCTGTCACCACGCTATGTGATGCACAGGGAAAGACACTGAGGACGTTGCTCGACAACAAGAAGGTGACGGAACGCATGGCCAATAAGAACGTAGGCCAGAAAGAGTTCTTCACCTTCCGCACATCGGGAGGAACGGAACTGAACGGCTTTATGGTGAAGCCCTACAACTTCGACCCCTCACGCCGCTATCCCGTCATCCTCTTCCAATACAGCGGTCCCGGCAGCCAGCAAGTGCTGGACAGTTGGGGAACAGGCAATATGGGTGGCTGCGCCTACGAGCAATACCTTGGCCAGCTGGGCTTCATCAGCGTATGCGTGGACGGGCGAGGAACTGGTGGCCGAGGGGTTGCCTTCGAGAAACAGACCTATCTGCGCTTGGGACAGATGGAGGCCGAGGACCAAGTGGAGACGGCACTCTATCTGGGTACCCTGCCCTACGTCGACAGCCGACGGATAGGCATCTGGGGATGGTCGTTCGGAGGCTTCTGTACGCTGATGTCCATGAGCGAAGGTCGTCCCGTCTTTGCCGCAGGCGTAGCCGTGGCACCGCCCACTTGCTGGCGATACTATGACAGCGTGTACACCGAACGTTTCATGCGCACGCCCAACGAGAACCCTGACGGATACGCTGTGAGTGCCATCTCCCGCGCACCCCAACTAAGTGGCCGCCTGCTCATCTGCCACGGACTGGCCGACGACAACGTACACTTCCGAAACACGGCCGAATACACCGAAGCACTGGTGCAGGCTGACAAAGACTTCAAGATGCAGGCCTACACCAACCGCAACCATTCCATCTACGGAGGCAACACGCGTCGCCACCTGTTCCGCCAAATCACCCAATGGTTCGTGGACGGGCTTCAGATTAAGGATTAAAGATTTAGGAATTAAAACGTATGAAAAAGTTATTTTCTTTCCTTGCATTAGCTCTTTGCGCAGTCTGGGGTGCAGCCCAGACCGAGTTACCACATCTCGAGTTCATGGGTGTTCCCATTGAGGGAAACATCACACAGTTTACGAAACAGATGCAGCCCCGTTACAAATTGCAGAAACGTGTGGGCGGTGAGAACTACTATATCTACAAAGGCCCGGTATGCGGTCACGAGATGTATCTGAAGGCCGACTATTCGCGCAAGACACGCACCGTCTACAAGGTTACCGTCACGCCTAAGTTCATCGACCAGAACGCATTCCTCGACTCCCTCACCGTACGCTACGGCGAGTCGGAACGTACGGAGAAAGGTTACCGCTGGGCCTTCGAACCCGGTGAGATTTTCCTCTATACCCCTGAGGGCTATGACCCCGTGCTCATCTATATCGACCGACAGGGCACCATGGTCATGAGAGAGGAGAAATAAGTTCGGATTTTTTTCCCTGCTCAAACTTCGCCTGTTGAACATTTATGCGAAGAAATTTGGTTTTTCCCGTACTTTGTGCTATCTTTGTACGCTTTTTGACGTTATACGACAATAATAAACAATAAATAAATCAAAGAAATGGCAGCAATCCAAAAGATTAGAAGCTATGGCGTAGTGCTCATCTGCATTGTGGGCCTCGCCCTGTTCGCCTTCATTGCCGAGGAGTTGGTACGTGCTATCTCCACCACGCGTAATGTAGGTCGCCAGGTCATCGGTGAGGTGTATGGCGAAAGTGTGAACTATCAGGAGTTTAACGATTTGTACGACGAGTACGAGAATGCCGTGAAGATGTCCAACGGAGGCCAGAACCTGACCGACGTACAGACTATGCAACTGCGTGACCAGGTATGGAACGACTTCGTAAGCCAGAAGGCTATTGAGCATGAAGCAAAGGCCCTTGGTCTGCAAGTCACCGATGCCGAGGTGAAGCAGCTTATCAGCACCGGCGCAAGTCCCGTATTGCGTCAGACCCCGTTTGTCAACCAGCAGACGGGTGCATTCGATGCCAATATGTTGCAGCAGTTCCTCACCAACTACGAGGAAATTGTGAACAACCCCGACTATCCCGAGGCTCAGAAGGAAGGTCTGCAACAACTGATGAAATACTGGAAGTTCATCGAGAAGCAGGTTCGCCATCAGGCTCTGGTACAGAAATATCAGTCGCTGCTGACTGGTTGTCTGATTAGCAACCCCGTCAGTGCCAAGGCTGCCTTCGAAGGTCGTCAGACGGAAAGCACCATATTGCTGGCCGCTATCCCCTACACCACCATCAAGGACACCGAGGTCCAGCCCACCGACGAGGAGCTGAAAGCCAAGTACAACGAGGTGAAGAAGCAGTTTGCCGAGATGGTGGACATGCCTCAGGAAACACGCGACATCAAGTACATCGCTGTACCCATCAAGGCCAGCGAGGCTGACGAGAAGGCCCTGAACGCAGAACTGACAGAGTATGGTCAGCAGATGGAAGACGAGAGTCTCATCGCCAACACCGTACGTGAATCTCGTTCACTGGTAAGCTACAACGGCCTGGCTGTGAGCAAGAAGTCCCTGCCCACCGACATTGCCAACGAACTGGACTCCATGGCCCCCGGCACACAAAAGGGTCCTTTCATGATTCAGTCCGACAACACGCTGAACCTGATTAAGTTCATCAGCAAGACTCAACTGCCCGACTCTGTTGAGTTCCGCCGTATCGACATTGCCGGTACCGACGACAAGGCCGTCAAGTCTGCCGACAGCATTCTCACGGCTCTGAACGCCGGTGCACCCATGGACAGCATAGCCAAGAAGTACAACCAGGCTGCCACAGCCCAGTGGGTGACCTCTGCCCAGGTGGACAACATCCAGTTGAGCGAGGAGAACCGTGAGTTCATCAACACGTTGCTCACCACTCCCAAGGACACATACAAGAAGATTGATGCCACGGGCGGCAAGATTATCATTCAGGTTACCGACCGTCGCAATATGATTGACAAGTACAATGTGGCTGTCATCAAGCGTAGCATTGACTTCAGCGACGAGACTCACAACAACGTGTGGAACAAGTTCAGTTCCTTCCTGGCTGCCAACCCCACCCAGGCCGACATCGAAGCCAACGCCACAAAGAACGGCTACACCGTACAGGAAAGCCAGTATGTGAGTGCGAACGACCACTTCATTGCCAACATCCACAGCACTACCGACGCACTGCGCTGGGTGTTCGACAAGGCCAAGAAGGGTGACGTGAGCGAACTCTACGAGTGTGGCAACAACAACGACCAGCTGCTGGTTGTCATGCTGACCGACGTTCACAAGAAGGGAACTCGCGACATGAACGAAGCCAGCCTGAAGTCTATTCTGGAACAGGAAGTCATCAAGGACAAGAAGGCTGTAATGTTGCAGGATAAGATTCAGGGCGTGAAGAGCGTGGCCGACGTGGTCAAACTGACCGGTGCCGTTCAAGACACTGTCAGCCACATCACCTTTGCCGCTCCCGTATTCGTTCAGAAGGTGGCCAGCAGCGAGCCCGCCCTAAGCGGTGCCGTAGCATCGGCCAAGAAGGGTGACTTCGTGAGAGGTGTTCGTGGTGAAGCTGCCGTCTATGCGTTCCAGGTTCTGGAACAGAAGAAGAACGAAGCAAAGTTTGACCAGAAGCAGGAGGAGAGTCAGCTGGCAAGCAGCTACATGCGTGGCATGAGCGGCCTGATGAACGTCCTCGTCAAGAAGGCTAAGGTGGAAGACAACCGCTACAAGTTCTACCAGTAACCCCCAAAAAATATACACCTAATATTATAATACGCGCGCGAGGGGCTTGCCTGCAGAGGTAAGTCCCTCGTACTTTTATAAAAGTATACGGATTACACTTTTTCACGTTCTATATTTCCCTCTTTCGCTGAAAATCACTAACTTTGCCGGGAATAAAGTACAACTATGAGAAAAATCGTAAGCTTTCTTTTCGTATCCTGCATATCCATCAGTGCCACTCTGGCTGCAAGTTGGATAGACCTGACTTCAGACTACATTACCAATCCGAACTACGCAAACGACTCCAATGCCGGCTGGACCATGCAGGCCTCAGCGGGAAGCACCAACTGTGCCTACGGAGCACAGGAGTTCTGGAATGGGGTATGGCGATTCTACCAGACCATCTCCGTACCTAACGGGCACTATCGGCTGACCGTAAATGGTTATCACCGCCCTGCCGCACACAGCAACGATGCAGTAGAAAACTACGAGTCGACGGAAATCACCTCGTTCCTCTTTGCCAACGAGACCAGTGTGCCCCTGAAAAGCGTGTACACCGAGAGCCTCACCTCCAACTACAATGGCGGATGCTGGAGCTACGGCTCTGGACGAAACCGCTTGTGGTATCCCAACAACATGGAGTCGGCAAGCTACTGCTTCCAGCAAGGCATGTATGTCAACCAGATGGAGTTCGACGTGACCGACGGGTCGCTGACCTTTGGCATTGAGAATCAGACGTACGTCAGCAGCAACTGGAGCATCTTCACGGGATGGAAGCTGGAGTTCTACGGCGATATCACCAAGGTTACCAGCATCACGCTGAGTGAAAGCAGCAAGAAGATGATTGTCGGTGAGAATGCCCGGCTGACTGCCACCATCATGCCAGAAGACGCAACGCTGAGAAAGGTGACATGGACCAGCAGCAACGAAAGCGTGGTCAGCGTGGACAACGAGGGAAACATCACGGCCATGAAGGCGGGTAACGCCACCATATCGGCCACAGCCACCGACGGCAGCGAAAAGAAGGGCACGTGCAGCGTGACGGTAACCACCAACGCCGCAGGACTTTCAAAGCTTATCATCAACGAAATACAAAGCAGCAACGTCGACCAGACACTCGACCCCTCGTGGAACTACGGAGGATGGGCCGAACTCTACAACCCCGACGAGACAGCAGTCTCACTCACCGGATGCTGGGTGAGCGACGACGGGGAGAACCTGAAAAAGGTACACATCAGCCAACCCATGGCCATTCCCGCCAAAGGCTACATGAACCTGTGGTTCGGACACCACGACAAGTATTGCCTCACCCAGATGGACATGAAGCTGGACATGGACGGCGACACGCTGTTCATCAGTGACAGCCAGGGCAAACTGCTCATCTCGCAGGCCTATCCCGAGGGCATCAGCCGTTGCAGCTATGCCCGCCAGAGTCCGAACAGCGACGTATGGGGATGGACATCGAATCCCACACCGGAAGCCGCAAACAAAGGCAGCTTCTGTGCCACCCGTCTGGAGGCCCCCGTTGTGGACCACGACAGCCAGGTATTCGGTACCTCACTCACCGTCTGCGTCAACATTCCCGCTGGTGCCACGCTCAAATACACCACCGACGGCAGTGCCCCCTCCGCCACTCACGGACTGACCAGCTTCGACGGGCTGTTCTACCCCTCGAAAACCACCACCTACCGTTTCCGCCTCATCCGCTCAGGCTATCTGCCCAGCCCCGTCGTGACGCGCACCTACATCTATCAGGACAAGGACTTCACGCTCCCCGTCTTCAGTGTCGTCAGCGACGATGCCAACCTGTGGGGCGACGACTACGGCATCCTGGTTCGTGGAAACGGCAACGGTCGCCCAGGGAACGGGCAGTCCAGTCCCTGCAACTGGAACATGGACTGGGAACGCCCCGTCAACTTCGAGTACATCAACACCGAGGGCGAGATGGTGGTCAACCAAGAGACGGCCATGGAACGCTGCGGCGGCTGGAGCCGTGCATGGGCACCCTATGCTTTCAAGATAAAGGCCAACAAACGATATGAGCTGCAAAGCTATCTGCCCTACGAGTTCTTCGCCTCCAAGCCCTACCTGAAGCACAAGACCCTGCAGATGCGCAACGGAGGAAACGACACCGACTGCCGCATCAAGGACCCTGCCCTGCAGGAGATTGTCTTCCGCAGCGGCATCGACGTGGACTGCCAAGGCTACCAGCCCGCCATGCACTACATCAACGGTCGCTATGCCGGTGTCATCAACGTGCGCGAGCCGAACAACAAGCACTACGTCTATGCCCACTACGGTCTGGACGAAGACGAGATAGACCAGTTCGAGATGTCGCCCGACTCGGGCTATGTGCAGAAGTGCGGCACCTACGAAAGCATGCAACGCTGGTACGACCTCTCACAGTCCTGTGCCGACGACGAGGTCTACGAACAGATACGTCAGATGGTGGACATCGACGAGTACTGTAACTACATGGCCATCCAGTTCTACCTGGGCAACTGGGACTGGCCACAGAACAACGTGAAGGGATGGAAGCCCATCATGGAGGGCGGCAAGTTCCGCTTCATCCTCTTCGACCTCGACGGCTCGCTCAACACCACCGATGCCCTCAACACCTTTGCATGGAAGCAGTACTACACCTTCGACAAACTCTATGGTGAGGATTTCGAGCGGTATGAAGGCAAGGAGATAGAGTTCGTCACCATCTTCCTGAACATGCTCCAGAACGACAACTTCCGCAAACAATTCGCCGACAGCTACTGCCTGGTAGCTGGCAGCGTCTTCGAACCCAGCCGTTGCGAAGAGATTATCAAGGAACTGGCCAACAACGTGAATGCCGCACAGAACATCTACGACGAGGTCTACTACAAGAGCACATCGCCCTGGAACACAGCCAACTCACTCATCAACGGACTGAGCAGCAGTCGCCAGAGCGAGATGATAAACACGCTGAAGAACTTCTGGCTCATGGACCTCAGCGAGGCTACCAGCCAACAACTGAAACTGAGCGCAAACATCGGCGAGGCACGCCTGATGGTCAACGACCTGCCCGTGCCCACCAACAAGTTCAGCGGCCAAATCTTCCCACCCGTAACCCTCAAGTCCAGCGCACCCGCAGGCTTCAAGTTCCTGGGATGGAAACTGGTGGAAAGCAGCGGAGTGGGAAACGAACTTCTGCCCATGGGAAGCACATGGAGCTTCTACGACCAAGGCTCGCTGGACAATGCCAGTTGGCAGAACGCCAGCTACGACTACAGCAGTTGGAGCAGCGGCAACGCACCCCTGGGTTACGGAAAGGACGGGGTGAACACCAGCATGGCGGGCTATCTGCCCACCTACTACCTGAGAACACAGCTCAACCTTAGCAAGGCACCCGCCACCGACGACACCTTCACGCTCTCCTATGTGGCCGACGACGGCTTCATCATCTATGTCAACGGCACCGAGGCAGGCCGCTACAACATGCCCGGCGGAACCGTCAGCTACAGCACCTACGCCACCACCTATGCCCACGACAACCCCGACCGCGGGACACTGACACTCAATGCCAGCCTCTTCCGCAAGGGAACCAACCGCATCGCCGTGGAGTTGCACAACAACAACGCCACCTCCACCGACATCCTCTGGGATGCCTCCATCACCCAGACGACAAACGAGACCGCAGGAGAATACGTGAGCAGCGACGAGGAGTACACCCTGCCCCAGAGCGGCAACATGAACCTGCAGGCGTGCTACGGCGAGATGACCGACCGCGAGAAGACCGAGGCAGGCATCAACACCTCGCCCGTGGTCATCAACGAAGTGAGCGCAGGCAACAGCATCAACGTGAACGAGTACTTCAAGAAAGACGACTGGGTGGAGCTCTACAACACCACCGGCGAGGACATCGACCTCGAAGGCATGTACATGACCGACAACAAACAAGTGCCTCAGAAGTACCAGATTACAGCCCAGGGCACCAAGGCCAGCACCATACTCCCCGCCCACGGCTACAAGATTATCTGGTGCAGCAAACGGCAGACACAGACCGAACTGCACGCCAACTTCAAACTCAACAACGAGGACGGCTGCATGGTGCGCATTGCCGCCAACGACGGCAGCTGGGCCGACAGCCTCTTCTTCTGCGCCCACAACGGAGACCAGACCGTGGGCCGCTATCCCGACGGCAGCAGCGACATCTACCTCATGACCACGCCCACCATACGGAAGTCCAACACACTCACCACCTACGCCAGTTTGTGGGAGTACGAAGCCCCGGCCGACACTGTCGACACGGCCATCCGCTCCACCCTGGCCTCGCGCAGCGGCGGACTGAGTATCGCCTACACGGCTGAGGCCCTAAGCATAAAGAGCGAGGAGACACCCCACGTCAGCCTGACGGTCTGCAACCCCTCGGGCGCACTCATGCTCTCACAGGCCATGCTGCTTACCACAGCACACGAGCGCGTCAGCGTCTCCACCCTGCCCCCGGGCATCTACATTGCCCGCCTGCGTGACAACGAAGGCAACGAATGCGCCACCAAGTTCATAAAGAAGTAAACAAACATTCATGAAACGCATACTCTATTTCCACGGCTTTGCCTCGGCAGGAAGCACAGGCACAGCCATACAGATGCGCAACACACTCTACGGCCACGACGTAGAGGTCATCTCCCCCGACATTCCCGTCATGCCCCTCGAAGCCCTGCCCTTCCTCAAGCAAACGGTAGAGCAGCTGAAGCCCGACCTCATCATCGGCACCTCCATGGGAGCCATGTATGCCGAACAGATGCACGGAACGCAGCGCATACTCGTCAACCCCTCGTTCCACATGGCCCGCCTGCTCACCTTCCGCGGACTGGGCCGGCGAGAGTTCCGCAACCATCGGGCCGACGGAGCCAAGGACTTCAAGGTGGACAAGGAGATGATAGCCCAGTTCCAGACGGTGGAGAAGACCAGCTTCCAGGCCATCACCCCCGAAGAGAAAGAACTCGTGTGGGCCCTCTTCGGCAAAAGCGACAAACTCGTAAACTGCCAGCCCGACTTCAAGAAACACTACGGCACGGCCCACCTCCAACTCTTCGACGGCGACCACTACCTCAACGACCAGGCCCTCAAACGGGCCGTCATGCCCCTGGCCTGCCAACTCCTCGGCCTATGACCGTAACCCTCCTGCAGACCGACATCCTGTGGGGCGAGCGCGCGGCCAACCTCGCACAGGCACGCAAGGCCATCCTGCAAGCCCCCGGCAGCGACCTCTACGTCCTGCCCGAAATGTTCGCCACCGGATTCAACGTCTCCCCCCAGGACATAGC
>FLNY01004591.1_pt1 | contig 14571 bp, 9 predicted proteins | sample 1140381 | NCBI WGS metagenome assembly FLNY01 (sample SAMEA3878172, study PRJEB12797) | bioreactor metagenome | biome: Moose rumen | place: Sweden | collected 2011-10
TGAAATTGTGGATAAAATCTTAGTTGCACGCGGAGCCAAAGTCAAAATCCGCAGTGTCTTAACGTGCAAGAGTCAATTTGGAGTTTGTATTAAATGTTATGGAAGTGATTTAGCGAATCAAAGTCCGGTGGAAGTAGGGGAGGCTGTAGGGATAATAGCGGCGCAGAGTATAGGCGAACCAGGTACGCAATTAACGATGAGAACCTTTCATACAGGCGGAGTAGCGGGCGAAGATATAACACAAGGTTTACCGCGCGTTGAGGAATTATTTGAGGCGCGCAAACCGAAACACAACGCCATAATAAGCGAAGTTAGCGGCTATGTAACATTTGGACGCAATGAAAAAAATGATCTGCCATTGATAACAGTTACACCGGCTCTCGGCACCCTGCGCCAATACACAATACCTTTTGGCTCGCGAATCTGCGTCAAAGAGGGCGACTTTATCAAAGCCGGTACCAAATTAACTGAAGGCGCAATTAATCCCCACGATATTTTGCGCGTCAATGGTCTAAAAGCCACCCAACAATATTTAGTTTACGAAGTCCAAAAAGTTTACAAGAGTCAAGGCGTCGAAATAAACGATAAACACATAGAAGTCATGGTACGGCAAATGCTCCACAAAGTAAAAATCGAAGAGTCCGGCGATACTGAATTTCTGCCCGGCGAATTCGTCGATATAAACGCCTTTGAATCCGCCAACACCAAAGTTATAGAAAATGGCGGTCTGCCCGCCGTCGCTAAACCAATCCTTTTGGGAATCACCAAAGCCTCATTAGCTACTGATTCTTTCCTTAGCGCGGCAAGTTTCCAAGAAACAACTAGGGTACTCACAGACGCGGCTATTAAAGGCAAAATAGATCCACTTATTGGATTAAAAGAAAATGTCATAATTGGCAAGCTCATTCCTGCCGGTACAGGTATGCCGCGTTATCGCAATTTGGAAGTTGTTGATACGACGATTGAACCGGAACAGGATAACGAATATGCAGACGAAGATGATATTATTACCAATGTTTAAGGAAAGGAGAAATTTTAATGTTGCGCGGAATTAGAGGAGCAATAACCGTAAATGAAAATACCAAAGAAGAAATTTGGCGGGCGGCTCAGTTACTCATAACAAAAATACTTTCCTCAAACGAAGTTTCACTTGAGAACGTTGGCGCAATAATTTTTTCCTCGACAAATGATTTAGATTCGGCTTTTCCAACAACCGGTTTACGTCAACTGCCGGGATTTAATTTCGTACCACTTTTCGACGTTCAAGAAACTTTTGTTGAAGGAAGTTTGCCGCGTTGCATTAGAGTTTTAGTATTGGCGGACGTGCAAAAAACTCCCGCTGAAATTCATCACGTATATTTGGAAGGCGCACAAAATTTACGCCCAGACCTTAACTTAGATTAAAAAAGGTTTATAAAAAAATCAGCCGTTGTAAAAATTCAGCGGCTTTTATTTTCTGAAAAAGATTTACAAAAAAATCAGCCGTTGCAAAAATTCAGCGGCTTTTATTTTCTGAAAAAGATTTATAAAAAAATTTAGCCGTTGTAAAAATTCAGCGGCTTTTATTTTCTGAAAAAGATTTATAAAAAAATCAGCCGTTGTAAAAATTCAGCGGCTTTTATCTTGCAAAAAGATTTACAAAAAATTTAGCCGTTGCAAAGATTCAGCGGCTTTTATTTTCTGAAAAAGATTTATAAAAAAATCAGCCGTTGTAAAAATTCAGCGGCTTTTATTTTCTGAAAAAGATTTACAAAAAAATCAGCCGTTGCAAAAATTCAGCGGCTTTTATTTTCTGAAAAAGATTTATAAAAAAATTTAGCCGTTGCAAAGATTCAGCGGCTTTTATTTTGTACAAAAATTTTAACTCAAACGCGCTTGTTGATTTTTGAACGCCTCTTGCCAAATAACTTTGAATGGTACATTATTTTCAACGGCAAGGCGGCGGCAGTCTTCATATTCAGGCATTATCGAAACAATTTTTCCGCCGTATGCTGAAACTTTGCATTGAACTTCGCCGTAACTTGTTTCAACCTTCGCCATTTTGCGCGTTGCCTCAATTCTTTTTTCAATCGCAATAACTCTAATTCCGAGCGTTGTTGTTTCTTCAAAAATTATTTTCGCGCAGGTTTCAAGATTTTCACTGTCAACCAAAACGGTAAGCATTTGCGCCGGACGATTTTTTTTCATATAAATATTTTGCGTCCAAACGTCTAACGCGCCCGCCTCAAAAAGTTTTTCATACAGGTAGCCGTAAATTTGCGGATTCATATCGTCAATATTCGTTTCAAGTTTGACAAGTTGCCTTTCAATTTGCCCGCTGCATTCGCCCAAATAAATCCTCAAAACATTTGGAATTGGTAAATCTAAAGTTCCCGCGCCGTAACCAATTTTTTCTGAAGTAAAATCATCGGGTAAATCTGCGCTGAAAGTTGCAAGCGCGTTGATAATCGCCGCGCCCGTCGGTGTAGTCAATTCTTTTTCCGCGCCGTAACTGTAAATTTTAAAGCCCTGCAAAAGTTCGGCGGTTGCCGGAGCCGGTACAGGCATTAAACCGTGAGCACATTTTACGAAACCACTCCCCGTGTTGACGCGCCCTACAAAAATTTTTTCAATTTCCAAATAGTCAACGCAAATTGCACAGCCTACAATGTCAACTATTGAATCAATCGCTCCGACTTCGTGAAAGTGGACTTCATCGCTCGGCATTTCGTGAACTTTACCTTCAGCCTGCGCAATAACAGAAAAAATTGCAAGGGATTTATTTTTTACCGCCGCTCTTAATTCCGAGCTGTCAATAATTTTTCTAATGTCAGCAAAAGTGCGGTGTTCGTGATGATGAGTAAGGCGCGGTATTCGGCGAATATTTGTAGTTTCAATTTTTTCCGGCTCAAATTCTTTCAAAAGTTTCACGTCAACATAAGCCGCGCCAATTCCATTTTTGCTCACGTCAGAAATTTCAAGTTGGTATTCTTTCGCAAGATTTAGTTTTTCCAATTCGCCGCGCAAATATTTTTCAGGCACGCCCAACTGTATGCACGCGCCCAAAAACATATTACCGCTAATTCCGCTCGCACAATCCAAATATAAAGCCTTCATTAAAATTTCTCCTTCGTCGAAATTTTAGGCAGTAGGCAGTAGTAAAAAGGCAATAGGGATGACAAATTTTCAATTCCCTTTTGCCTCTTGCCTCTTGCCTAATTATAAAAAAAAATGACGCGCAGTAAAATTTCTGCACGCCCTTAATATATCTGAAAAAAATTTTTTAATCAAGCGTCTTTGAATAAATCTGTTGAAAGATAACGATCGCCCGTATCCGGCAAAAGTACCACGATATTTTTATTTTGGAACTCTGCGCGATTAGCAAGTTGTACAGCCGCCGCCAGTGCCGCGCCGCTTGAAATTCCAATTAAAACGCCTTCAGCGCGTGAAAATTCTTTGCCGTATTTAAAAGCGTCTTCATTTGCAATGGGTAAAACTTCATCATAAATTTTCGTGTCCAAAGTTTCCGGAATAAATCCCGCGCCTATACCTTGAATTTTATGTGCGCCCGCTTTGCCCTGCGAAAGTACTGGAGAAGTTGCAGGTTCAACGGCGAAAATTTTTACATTGGAATTTTTTTCTTTCAAGAATTTACCGACGCCGCTTAAAGTGCCGCCCGTACCTACGCCCGCAACAAATGCATCAACTTTGCCCGCTGTATCTTCCCAAATTTCCGGTCCGGTTGTAAGGTAATGAATTTTCGGATTTTCCGGATTAGTAAATTGACTCGGAATAAAACTGTTGGGAATTTCTTTAGCAAGTTCTTCAGCCTTAGCTATTGCGCCCTTCATACCTTTTGCGCCTTCAGTCAAAACAATTTCCGCGCCGTAAGCTTTTAATAAATTTCTGCGTTCAACACTCATAGTTTCAGGCATTGTCAAAATTGCGCGGTAACCTTTCGCCGCTGCAACGCTTGCAAGTCCAATACCGGTATTGCCGCTGGTCGGCTCAATAATTACTGAATCAGATTTTAACACGCCGTCTTTTTCGGCTTTTTCAATCATTGCCTTTGCAATTCTGTCTTTGACACTGCCTGCGGGGTTGAAATATTCCAACTTGACTAAAATTTTTGCCTTAAGATTGAATTTCTTTGCAAAATTTTTCGCCTCAAGAATCGGCGTACTTCCAATTAATTCTGTTACACTTTGATAAATTTTTGACATTTTTTAAAACCTCCAAAATTATTTATTGAAAAAATTTTTATTTTTTACAGCTGAAATGATTACAACAGCTACAAAAATATTTACTGCAGATTCAAGCAAAAGTCCTGGCGTCGATGAAAATCCCGCCGCCAAACTGTCGTACAAAAACGCTCCGGCAAATGTATAGCCCAAAGTCATAAACAAACTCGCCGCAATTAAACCAATAAAAATATTTCTGTCGCGCAGTTTGTAAAAAATTTCTGCCATTCCCGCTTTGATAAAAATCGTCGGTAAAATCCAAATTGGAAAACCGCCCAATAAATCTGCAAGCGCAGACCCTATCACGCCGCTTAAAATTCCAATTTTCCTGCCGCATACAAAAACTATCAGAAAAATTGCCGCGTCGCCCAAATGTGCATAGCCGAGCGGTATTGGGATTTTGGGAACAAAAGTTGCAACAAAGACAATCGCCGCCATTATTGCCGCCAAAATTATTTCTTTAACATTCAACTTTATCGCCTCTACAAGTAAGGTATTAGCAACGAGCAAAAATCCCTATTTCCTAGAGTATGTTTAAAAATGAAAGATTAAAAGACGCGTTATACGCCCGCCGCACTCCGTTTTTGCTTGGGACTTTAAGTTGCGGTAACGTGAGAAAACGCGGCTGGAATTTTAAATTTTTGAAATGCTTGACGCGAAAAACGCAGGCGGGCGATTAGTTTCTTTCTTTGCCAGGCGTTTCTTTCTTTTCAAAGAAAGAAATGCCGACTTGTTAATTTTTAAATCTTTGTAAACAATCCCTAATACCTAATACCTAGATACCTTCGCCGTCTAATCCGGTAAATCTTTGCTGGACAGTGCGTTCAATCTGCGTAACGCGGCACTTTTGCATTTTGATAACCAATCGCCCGTACATAAGTTTTGAAAATTCAAGACAAATTTGCTTGCTGATATTTGAAATTAAATCTTTACTCCACGCAGAATTTTTTTCTTCCCAATCTGAAATACGCCGCCTTGAATTAATTTCAATCTGCATTAAATAGCCGTCCTGTGCGACAAAAATTATTTCGCCGCTGTGAATTTTCTGCATTTCCAAAAGTGCAAAATTCAAAACTTCGTCGGGAATGGAATTTTGGCTGACTTTTTTTATTGGAACCACCTCTTTAACGCAAAAAAACTCGTAAGACTTCAGCAGTCCTCCGAGCTTTCGATGTCGAATCACTCAAAAAAAATTTAACCGTGCGAATTATAGCAGAAAAATTTTTTTATTGCAAGTTTGCTAAATTGTGCGATTGATTTATAATTAGCACAGAAATTTTCAAAGGTGAAATGTATGGAAAATTTAAACGAAACAAAAAATTCCTCACAAGGATTAATGAAATTTTTAACGCCGTTGAATGTTTGGGCGTTGTCTTTTTGCTGTTGCGTAGGATGGGGCTCTTTCATAATGCCCGGCACAACTTTTTTACCTTTTGCAGGTCCGGTTGGTACGGTAATTGCAATGACGGCGGGCGCGGGCGTAATGATTGTCATTGCCGCAAATTATCACTACATGATAAATAAATTTCCGGACGAAGGCGGAGTTTTTACTTACACAAAAAAAATTCTCGGCTACGATCACGCCTTACTTTGTGCGTGGGCGTTGTGGCTTACTTACATTTCGATAATTTGGGCGAATGCTACAGCGTTTGCACTTGTCGGCAGAAATTTAGTTGGAGACTTGATGCAATTTGGTTTTCACTACGTTTTATTCGGCTACGATATTTATTTTGGCGAAGTTGTTTTAACGCTTTTTGTACTTTTTATTTTCGGATTGCTTGACATTCACAAAAAAATTTTCGCCATAAAATTTAATACTTTGCTGACAATATTTTTTCTGGCGTGCGGAATATTTTTTGCTGTAAGCGGAATTGAATATAGCGGGGCTGATATTTTTTATCCGGAATTTTCCACAAAAAAATCTACTGCATTAGGAATTTTTGGAATAGTGGCTTTATCGCCGTGGGCGTTCGTTGGCTTTGAAGTTGTTTCACATTTGGCGGGCGAATTTAAATTTTCGCCCAAAAAATCTTTTTCGCTTATGACGTGGGGAATAATTGCCGCCGCTGTTTTTTATATTTCAATGACGATTTTAGCCGCGTCCGCAATTCCGCCGCAATTTGCACATTGGGCAGATTATTTAAACAACATTCACAAATTGCACGGTATAGACAGCGTACCGGCTTTTCACGCGGTACACCAAATTTTTGGAGACACCGGAATTATTTTAATGGCGTTGACGATTCTTACTGCAATTTCTACAAGTTTATTGGGGCTTTACATTGGAACAAGTCGCCTTGTCTATGCAACCGCTGAAGATAATATTATTTCAAAATGGTTTGCAAAATTAAACGAAAACGGCGTACCTGGCAACGCAATTCTTTTCATGATGATAATTTCAATTTCGGTGCCGTTTGTCGGGCGCAATATGATTAGCTGGGTTGTTGACGCAACGACGGTCGGTGCAACCATTGTTTACGGCTATACTTCGGCTTGTGCCTACATTACCGCAAAAAAAGAATCGCGCAGGCTTTTTAAAATTACAGGCGTTGTTGGTGTAATAATTTCTGCAGTTTTCGCACTGTTTTTACTGTTTCCGAATTTTTGGGCGGCAGATATTTTAGCAACGGAGTCATATTTTGTTTTAGTGGCGTGGAGTGCTTGCGGCTTTGTACTTTTCCAAAAAGTTTTTGAACGTGATACAGTTCAGCGTTTTGGAAAATCTGTTGTAGTTTGGATTGTAATGCTGTTTTTTATATTTTTCGGCTCGTTAATGTGGGTGCGTCAAGAAAATGATGAAAATATGAAAGTTGTTGTAAAAAACGTCGGCGAATTTTACGAAAATGAACTTGAAAGTTACGGCGTCCGCTCGCACGAATTGCAACAAGTACAGGACGAATATTATTTAAAAAGCCAAATGGAAAATGTACGGAGCGATCTTTTCAAAAACAGCGTTATTCAGATGAGTTTGATTTTGCTAAGTTTGTTTATAATGTTTAATATTTATTCGGCGATTTTAAAACGCAGTCAAAAGGCTGAACTTGAAAGGATTCAAGCATTGGAAAGTTCCCGCGCCAAAACAAATTTCTTGTCGAATATGAGCCACGATATACGCACGCCAATGAACGCAATTATCGGCTATACAAATTTGGCAAGGCGTCACGGCGTAACTTTGGAAGAAACTCAAGATTTTCTTGTTAAAATTGAAAATTCCAGCCAACATCTTTTGGCGTTGATAAATGACGTTTTGGAAATGAGCAGAATTGAAAGTGGAAAAATGGAACTTGACGCCGCGCCCGCAAATATTACAAAAGTTTTGGACGAATTGTACGATATGTTCAAAACTCAAATGGACGGCAAGAAAATTAATTTCGTGGTAGATTATTCAAATGTTGAAAATAAATTTGTATCCTGCGATAAACACCGGCTTAACCGCGTTTTGTTAAATCTTACAAGCAACGCCTATAAATTTACGCCGGAGGGCGGCAAAATTTCAATCACACTTTCAGAAAAAAAATCTACCGTTGAAAATGTTGGCTTTTATGAACTGCGCGTCAAAGATAGCGGAATTGGAATGAGTCCGGAATTTGCAAAAACCGTTTTTGAGCCGTTTACCCGCGAGCGCACGTCAACTGTTAGCGGGATTCAAGGTACCGGCTTGGGAATGGCGATAACTAAAAGCATTGTCGATTTAATGCACGGCGATATAAAAGTTGTAACCGCGCCCGGCAAAGGTACAGAATTTATTTTGAATATCGAACTGCCGCTTGTTGATAAATCCGAAGTTGAAGAAGACACGCCCGCCATTGACGAAGTTAAAGATTTAGACTTCAGCGATAAAAAACTTTTGCTTGTTGAAGATATTGAAGTTAATCGAGAAATTGCGCTGATGATTTTGGAAGAAGTCGGCTTTAAAGTTGATTATGCGGTAAATGGTAAAGACGCAGTAGAAAAAGTTGCAAATTCAAAGCCCGGCGATTTTGACGCAGTTTTAATGGATATTCAAATGCCAATTATGAATGGCTACGAGGCAACGGCGGCAATTAGAGAATTGGAAAATCCCGCGCTTGCAAATATTCCAATAATCGCAATGACTGCAAATGCTTTTTCTGAAGACGTGGAGAGGGCAAAAGCGGCGGGTATGAATGATCACGTTGCAAAGCCGCTTGACGTTCCAAAAATGATGGAAACTTTACAGCACGTGTTAAGTCAAAAATAATTTTTGCTGAAAATAAAAAAAGCCGCTCCCTTTCGAGCGGTTTTTTGTTGGATAAAAATTTAACCTTGAAAAAATTTTAAAAGTCTAATTTATTTTGCATAACTTTGATAGCGTTGACAATAGCTTTTCGATTTTCACGAATTGCGCCTTGTTCGATAATCTGTTCAAATTGTGCGGGCATTAAAAGTGTAGCGTTGTTTCTAATCCACGCTCTAAATTCTTTTGCGCCTTCGCCGGCTTGCAAATGTTCACGAATTAACTCAACATTTTTTGTAACAACGGAAATAAAAGCGCGTTCAAGTCCAATGGCATTGATAACCGCCTTTGAGGTAATATCGCGCAGAATTTCTATATCGGCGTCCAAAGTTGCAACCATATCTTCTTTACTTTGCATATGTTTAACTTTCCTTGCCATTTCGTGAAGTACTTCAAGGTTGACAGAAAGTTCAGAGTTGCCGCTTGCCGCCGGTTTTGCGTAGGCTTTCAATAAATTTTCAATAACTTGCATACGTTTTGCGGGCGGGAAAGTTTTCCAGCTGTCGTCGTAGAAAAGATTTTCCAATTTGTTGCCGAGTTTGTCTTTGCCTTTAATTCTGGCGTCGGCTTGCACGTCAACCAAATTAATTCCGCCTGCCGCTACAGATTCTGCCCATTTTTTGTAAGGCAATGAATTTATATCAAGTTGCACGGCGTCTTGATTATCTTCAAAAATTCCGCGCAAAAAGTTTTCATTGTCTGAAACAATTTTGGGATTTTGCGGCTTTTCGGCAGTTTCCGGCGCGGCGTCCAAAGTTTCGTGAACTAAAATTTTTGAAAAGAAATTAATTCCTACACGATTTACGGTTGTTAAATCAGTCATTGGCATATTGTAATAAACTGCAAGTGAAACTAATTCAGGGAAAGTTGCCTTGACTTTGTTTAAGCGTTCATCTTCAGCAAACGGCGTTGAAATTAAAGTTTGAATCAGCGTAGTTACAAATCTTTCAACAAGTGAATTAAAATTGCAAACGGAGCCATCTTGAATCAGCATATTATCAAAAAGTTTGTTGACAGATTTTTCAAGCGCGGCTTTATGTGGCGTTCCTTCTTCCATTCCCATAATTTTTAAGAAAGATTCAACAAGCGCAATTCTTAAATCGTCTTGCTTTTTGATTGTAAGTTTTGAGGCGTTGACTACGATATTTTCAACAAAAATTTTTCCGAGTTTGTCACGAACATTACCGTTAATCGTGGTTGCGGGGTAAATCCCGTCGGCGTCAATCGCCAAACTGTATTCAATATCTTGAATTAGATTTTGGCAAAATTCGGCGGCAGAAAGTGGATAAATATTTTCAATTTCGGCTTTAAGGGCGTTTGTAAAGGGAGCCTCTTTGATAATTTGTCCGGTATGAATTTTTGTAATTCTGTTGGATTCATTGATAAAGCGCGGCAATTTACTTTGAATATCCATTAAAATTTCTGCGCTAACGTCGGTATAATTTAATTCGCCGCTGTCGTAGCGTTCCAAAAGATTTCTCAAAACAGTTTGAGTTTGAGTCAAAGTGGATTCTGCGCGGCGTTTGATAACTTCAAAGCGATCGTTATCATAATACTGTTGCATTTTTTGATGAAGAACGCCCACGCCGTCGCCGTCGGCAAGTCCCCATTCGTCAATAACGCGGCTTGCAACATTGCCACTCATTAAACCTTGCTTTTCCAAAAATGCTCGCGCAGAGCCGCCGATAACGTGGTTGCTTAAAGCAATTTGATATTTGTTGACGGATTCATTTTTCAGCGCGGCGAAATTATTTCCGGCGGTAGTAGCATCTGCGGCGCGGTCGATTTTATTTCCAAAAACGAAACATTTTGCGCTAAGTTTAATCCCGTCGGCGTCTTGTCCTTTTCTCAACATGTCAAGTTGCGTACTTGTCAAATTTGGTCTGTCGCCAACATTTGTAACCAAAATAATTGCGTCGGCAGATTTTAACATTTCTTCAGTTTGGCGTTTATGAAGTTCAGTAGGAGAATCAAAGCCGGGCACGTCATAAAGTACAAGGTGGCTCATTTCGGCAAGTTGAGTTGAACGAATTGTGACGCTTTTAACGGCGTAAGGGTGCGGTTGACGAATGACGGAACCGTCGGGATTTTTGCCGCTCATTCCGGTTATATAAGTTTTAAATTCGTTAAATTCGTCGCCGCCCGTCCAATATTCCGCGCCGAAAGTCATTGTGGCGTGTCCTAAAAGCGGCAAAAGTTTTTGTTTACCTTCAAGAATCGCTTTAATATCTTCGGCGGTTGTGCCGTTGTGAACCATAAAAATATTTTGGCGTTCAGGATCTGTTTCAACTGCGCGCCAATAATTATTGAAGGCGTCAAGCGTCATTGTGAAAAAATCTGCCGCGTCAGGATATTTCACGTCGTTTAACATACGCTTAAAATTTTTGTTAAATTCGTCGCGGCTGTAAAAATAAACTTCGGCAACGTCTGTATCGCCGCTGCGAATTTCGGTTGTAGTGTAAGTGCAACGCTCGGAATATTCCGGCAAAACCATAGCTTTAATCAGCGCGTTTCCTAAAGTACTTTTGCCGGCTTTTTCAAGACCAACAATCGCCACTGTAAATTCACGGCTCTGCAACTTTTTCAAAACTTTTTTGTTAGCCGCTTGAAGTTTTACAAGTTCCTCGCGTTCATCGCCTTGCACTACAAGTCCTTCTGCGTCAACTTGAAAAATTTCGCTAAAAACTCTGTCCGCGTTTGAGAGTTTGTCAATAAAATCTTGTTTGCTCTGTTCCCAACTACTCATTTTCATTTCTCCTTTCAATTTGAAAGAATTTTAGCAGTTAGATTTTCAGTTGTAAAGTTAGTCAAATTTAAATAAAAAAACTTAAAAAATTTTTAAAACAAATTCAAACATCGTCAAAACAGGCTAAAATATCAACGAGAAGGGCTGTTTGTCGATTGACTAATACATTTACATATAAAATGATTTTATACAGGAATTTTGGGCGGCTTTTTTTTATTTTGTCTAATGCAATTTTAAAAATTCTATGATAAAATTTTTTTGGAGGTGGACGAAATGAAAAAATTTTTAGCAATGATGATAGGCGGCTTACTTATGGCGAATGTTGCAAATGCTGAAGTGCGAACATATGAAGGCGTGGGCGAATACGTGATGAGCGATTTTGAAACGCCGGATATTGCCAAACAACGCGCTAAAGTTCGCGCAGAACAAGCCGCGCAAGAAAAAGCCGGCGTTTTTGTAAAAAGTAATACAAAAGTTGTTGACTTGCAACTGAAATCTGAAGAAATTGAAATTATGACGGCGGGCGTTATGAAAGTTCATTCTGTAACTTATGACGTTAAACCGGACGCCGCAGGATTTTTATTTATTTCAAAAGTTTTGGTTGATATTGATACTGATGAAATTGATAATTGGTTGAATCAAAATGAAAGTGCAATGCCGGATTTAGTTGCACAGAATCAAGCGTTAAAAAAATCTATAGCCGAGCAAGAAAGGCAACTTGCCGAATTAAAATCTAAATTGGCGGCGGCTGAAAAAAATCAATCAGAAATTTCCAACGTTGCAGTAAGAATCCAAATGACAAAAGATTTTGCGCAAAATGATACAAATTTTTTGTCTAACCAACGCTTAAAAGCCGGTAACGATTTTTATAACCGCGGCGATTTTAATAGCGCAATTTCTGCCTACACTGAATCAATCGAACTCAATCCTAAAAATATCGACGCTTATATTTATCGTGGCGGCGCGTTCGGTTACCTAAAAGAATATCAACGCGCTGAATCAGATTTTAAAAACGCAATTCAAATTGACAACAGGAATTTTGAGGCACATTACGGCTTAGGCGCAACCTATCTTTATCAAAGAAATTATCAAGCCGCAATTTCTGAACTTAACACTGCAATAAATTTGGACAACTCCAGCGGAAAAGCTTACTATGCTCGCGGCTATTGCTGCGAAATGATTAATCGCCGCGCTGATTCTCAAAAAGATTATGAAACTGCGCGAAGTTTAGGTTATCAATTCTAAAAATAAAAAATCCCCGCTTTTAATGACGGGGTTATTTTTATTGACACAAAAAAATTATTTAACGGGCACGCAATGTTTGTTGTTAATGTCAGCAACTTTTTGGACACGACGGCGGTATTTTTCAGCCCAAAGTACGTTTCAATTTTAAAATAAAAATTTAAATTATCGATTCTAAAAATAAAAAATCCCCGCTTTTAAGACGGGGTTATTTTTATTGACACAAAAAAATTATTTAACGGGCACGCAATGTTTGTTGTTAATGTCAGCAACTTTTTGGACACGACGGCGGTATTTTTCAGCCCAAAGTACGTTTCAATTTTAAAATAAAAATTTAAATTATTGATTCTAAAAATAAAAAATCCCCGCTTTTAATGACGGGGTTATTTTTATTGACACAAAAAAATATTCTGCTAAAATTTGACAAGAAAATTATTTAACAGGCACGCAATGTTTGTTGTTAATGTCAGCAACTTTTTGGACACGGCGGCGATATTTTTCAGCCGTCAAAGGTTCAGTTTTCATCCAGACTTTGACAATTTCCATAGCTATTGCACTGCCAATAATTTTTCCACCGATGCAAAGTACGTTTGAATCTGTGTGCTCGCGTGAAAGTTGGGCGCAAAACGGGTCTTGACAAACTGCCGCGTAAATTCCGTAAATTTTGTTGGCGATTAAAGCACTGCCGTAACCTACGCCGTCAACAAAAATTCCGCGTTCACATTCGCCCTTTGCCACTGCAAGCGCGGCAGGATACACAAAATCTGACAAGTCGCAGCCTTCCTCGTCGTAAGTGCCAAAGTCTTTTACTTCGTGTCCTTGACTTTCAAGGTACGCTTTAATTTCGTTTTTGAGTCTTGTACCGGCGTGATCATTCGCCATTGCAATTTTCATAAAAAAATTCCCCCTTAAACTTAGAAAAAAACATTTTCTTATACATTCCACGCTTAAAAAAATTTTCCTGTAAAATTTATTGGAGGTCATTATGAAAAAATTTTTTAGTTTGTTTTTGGCAATAGTTTTAATTTTTGTAACGGTCGGCTGTACTTCAGCGGCTAAAGTTAAAACCGAAAAAGTTAAATTCAATAAAAAACTTCTCAAAACAACAGAATTTATTGACGCCGGCTCCAAAGATACGCCACTTTCAGTCCTGCGCGAAAAACCGGACGACGTAACAATTTTTGGCGAGGCTGTAGCCAACAAAGGACAGATGGTTAATTTCATAAATAAACGCAATCCCGCGCCGAAAATAAACTGTTCGGTTGAACAACTTGTCAATCATTACTACGAAGAGGCGGAACTTGAAGGTATTCGTCCGGATATTGCAATTTGTCAAGCGATTAAGGAAACCGGAAGTTGGAATTACGGCGGCGACGTTGTACCGGAACAAAATAATTATTGCGGCTTAGGAACAACCGGCGGCGGCGTCAAGGGCGCGTATTTTGACACTCCACAACTTGGCGTGCGCGCTCACATTCAACATTTGCTAGCCTACACCAGTAAAGAAAAACCAAAACTTGCTATTGTTGACCCGCGCTATGAATTGATTGAAAAATTTCGCCCGCAAATTTTCGGCAAAATTAGAACGTGGACAGGTTTAAACGGCGTTTGGGCAGTTCCGGGCAAACAATACGGACAAGATATTTTAAATCTTTGGCAACAGGCGCAACTTCCCGACGCCAGTGATGCCTCCCTTCAATACGCTAATTCTCAGCTTGAAAAAAATCCTGATTATCTTTCTTACGTTTATCGCGGCTTAGTTTATTTTGCAAAAGAAAATTATTGGAATGCACAGGCTGATTTTAAAACCGCGCTTGAAATTAATCCTGAATTGTCAGAGGCACTTTTTAATTTGGCTCTCGCTCAAGAAAAATTAAATCGCCCAAAAGAGGCACTTGTAACTTACGATAAATATTTGAAACTTCAACCAAATTCTGAACTCGGCTATTACAACCGCGGCAATTTGTATCTTCAGCAGAAAAAATACAAAGAGGCTATAAAAGATTTTCGCCACACTCTAGAAATTGAAGATAGATTTGTTGACGCACATAATCAAATTGCACTTGCATATTTTCGCCAGAAAAAGTATAAAGAGGCGTGGCAAGAAA
>FLNY01004431.1_pt1 | contig 14540 bp, 10 predicted proteins | sample 1140381 | NCBI WGS metagenome assembly FLNY01 (sample SAMEA3878172, study PRJEB12797) | bioreactor metagenome | biome: Moose rumen | place: Sweden | collected 2011-10
ACCAAGCTGAAAGACCTCTCCGCCGAGGACTTCGCCGACATGGCCCTCAATGACCTGCTGAGAGGCTTCGACCCGAGAGAGACCGAGGTGAGGATGCAGCGAACCTCACGCAACAGCGGGTACTCTGAGCGTGAGGACGGTACGGCACTCTCTATCCGGGCGGACAAAAAAAATACCGCCCTCACAGGTAGCACGGGACAATTTGGTTCTGATGCTACCTCTGGCGGTCTTGTTCGGAGTGCTCACAATATCCCTACAGACACCCAAGGAGTCCCCTCCGACACGGCAAAGGTACGGAAAAATACGCAAAGTACCAAAAACAATATTCGCAAATTTAATAATGGAGACGCATCTGTCAAAGTCAATGGAAACTTCCAGTCAGATGCAATGGAGTTTAGAAGATTACTGAATCTTAAATATCAGGGAAACTCAAACTATGCTGTTTATGACACACCGAAAGGAAGGCTTGCCTTCCGCCTGGCCAATCATAATGCAAAAGGTGATAATTTCGCAAGAGACAACGCAGACAATAATATCAGTGTTTATGTTGCGCTCAACGAGCACGACCAGCCCGAATCCGAAATCAGATACACGGAGTACCGCATCACGCCTGAAGATTATGCCATGCACAAGGACGAGTTCGCAAAGTCACTCATCGGGTCAGTTGATACAGCTTTACAGACGGGGGACTTTCCTCAGCCAGCGTTCACGGTGAAAGTGGTTGATGGTGAGCGAGACAGGGAGTATGCTGAGGCGGTAGAGGCTGGTGACATGGAGAAGGTTGACCGTATGCTGCATGAGGAGGCTGAGCTGCGTGGTTACTCTGCTGACAGTGGTTATCAGGGCTCGTTGGCATTCAACGGTGCTGCTCCTTCGAGTAACGCTTATTTTAATACCCGAGAAGAGCGTAAGGCAGCCTTTGACGCCGGTGAGTTTGAGGGTGACTATTCGCTGGGTGACATCATGGATGGTCTGGACAATCATGATTTCGGCTGGCAGATTGAGAATCCTGTTGCGGCAAGCGGCAGGGATAAGGCGACGCTTGCCTCAATCCGTAACCTTGCGTCGGTGGTGCGTGGAAATAAGCGCACAATCAGGATGTACCGTGCCGTGGACGCAAGTGTGGAGGAGGGCTCATTCCGTAACGGCGACTGGGTGACACCGAGCCGTGAGTATGCTGAGGAGCATATCGGTCTGCAGGACTGGGCTGAGGGTCGCATCATCGAGCAGGAGGTGTCTGTGGATGATATATGGTGGAATGGTGACGACATCAACGAGTGGGGGTATGACGACGGCAAGGGCTATGTGTACAAGAACACGCAGAATAGCCGTAAGCTTCTGGAGCCTACCTACGATGATGACGGCAATCTGATTCCTCTGTCCCGTCGTTTCGATGAAGGCCGGGATGATGTGCGTTTCCAGAAGGCGGGTGAGCCGACACAAGGTTATGGAGCTAATGCTCGCGACGTGGCACAGCGCATGGATGATAATAACGGAACTGAGGTAGTCCGCTTTATTGATTTTCTGCGCCGTGGTAGATTAGAGCAGGGTGAAAGCCGTTACTTCCACATAGGCGAAACTGGCGACATACTCAACGGACATGGTATCAGTGGAAAAATCACTATTGGAACATCCGCTGTTAACTCACACCACAATGAGGATGCGGACCATCTGGATGAAAACGATTGGGTGGAAGTCATTGAGAAAATCAATGAGCCTGTTGCCATTACGGAATATGGCGACAGAGGGAACTCCTACCGTATTTATACAATCGTTGAGAAGAATGGAAAGAACATTTGTGTAGGTGTAGATGTGAACAGCGTTGGTCGTGATGTCAACATTACGAATATAAGAACGGCTTTTGCCCGAGACATAGCAAATACGCTGGACGAGAGACTTGTTTATCCGCATTCTCGCACTGAATTAGAAACGGCCATCCGGGAACTTTCGCTTCGCCACAATCGCGAAGTCTATCCCGAACAGCCGTATGACACTGCAAATATACGGAACAATTCTGAGACAGCCAAGGAAAAGGGCAAGAATCTTTTAGGTATGGACGAAAATTCCCAGTTCCGTTTCTCCCGCTCTTCGGGTAACACCCCCGCCGGCCTCTCCACATTCAACCCCCTCGAGTTCGCCCGCCAGAACGTCGAGCGCGCCACAGCAGCACGCCAGCTCCTCCAGGAAGCCCGCGGACAGCACAGCACCGAACGACAGAAAGCCATACGCGACTACGCAGCCATAGCATCCGACCCCCGCATACCACAAGCCGAGAAGTCACGCCTGCACACCGACCTCATCCGTAAGGTGGCTGACGTGCGTGACCTTGTGAGGAAGACGCGTGACTGGGACGAGGCTAACGTGAGGAGCATCACTGACACGGTGCTGGAGCTGGCTGAGATGACGGACTCGATGACGAGGGGCGCTGTGGGGAGGATTCTGAGGGGTATAAACGTCCTTACCGCTGTCAAATGAAAAAAGGATGCGTCATTTCTGACACATCCTTTTTTTGTGGTGACCTGTCTGGGGCTCGAACCCAGGACCCCCTCCTTAAAAGGGAGATGCTCTACCTGCTGAGCTAACAAGTCGACCTTAAAAAATGCTTCTTGTGAAGCGCAAACCCTTGCGGATTCGCAGTTGATTTTTGAAATCGGTTGCAAAGGTAGGCATTTTTTTTCAATTGAAAAAATTTTTTACCCCTTTTTTCTGTTTGCTTGAATTATTTTCCTAATTTCCCATCTCTCTTTTTCCTTTCAACACTCTCAACTACAAACTTCTCTCTAAACTTTCCAACTGCCTCTAAACCCTAAACTCTACACTCTACACTCTACACTATTTATACGGTAGCTTCACACATGGAAGTCCATAGCTGTAGGGAACAATCTCATATTGCTGGTATTGGAACACCAGAGAGTCATCCTCCAGAAAAGCTCCGCCGGCAGGCAGGGGCACCAACCCCTCTTTTTTGCAGTCGTCTTCAATAAAGAGTGTCTCCATCAGACTGGAAGGAGCTATGTTGAGCACACCGCTCAGACGGTCAGTAATGGCCTTGCGGTATTTCCGCACATCCTCCGGCTTGATGAGATCGGCCAGCGAGAGGTCGCTCTTCTTAAACGTATAGCCCATATTGATATGGCTGCCGTGAGGACCACCCTCGTAGGACTCTTCGTCAAAGATGTAGGTGATAAACTCATCGCTCTCGTATGATTTGCTGATATTGACCATTGTGAAGAACTCATCCACATGATACTCCTCCATCACGGTCTGCATCTCTTTCAGACTGTTCTCATGACGGGCGGCCACCACATGCGTGAAAGTGGAGGCAAGCGAGTGGACAGCGTCTTTGTCGCTCGATTTCTCCATCTCCAACACCGTACTCAGCCACATCGAAAAATTCTTCTTGCATATTTCGCTGATATAGTCCGGCTCGTCGATGCGGATCTTGGCATATGCCACGGCATCACCCACTTTGTGGCCGACGGAGTCGGTCACCTCATGAGTCTCCACCAGGTCGCTGTCGGCGGCCTTTTTCTTGTCAGAGCCACAAGAGACCACTGTGATAGAGAAGATTACTGTCAACAATAAATCTTTTACTTTCATCTTTCGCATCAGTAATGTTTAAGAGTTTTTAGTAACTCAAAAGTTCAAACCTCAAAGTTCAAAGTTCAAAGTATCCAACAGTTCCTCCCATCCGTCACACAATGCTTGCATAGAAGGATACAGCAGATTGGCTCCAGCCTCATACAGCGCACTGTCGGGAAGCGGACCGGTATTCACGGCAATTGTGAACACGCCGGCAGCCACACCGGCCTCCACACCCAACGGAGCATTCTCAACCACAATCGACTGGTTGGGAGTCAATGCTCCATCCCTGCCTTCCAGGAACCGGTAAGCTTTTTCCAATCCCATCAGATAGGGTTCGGGGTTTGGTTTCCCTTTCTTAACGTCGAATGCGGTGACCATCAGTTCCTCACGGAAAATACCTGGATAGTTGTTGACAATACGGTTGAGCATCAGCCGCTGGCCTGAACCGGTAACCACCACAGGTGTGATGCCTGAGCTCTTCACTTTTTTCAGCAACTCGTAGGCTCCGGGCATACGCTCGGGTGGGGGACACTGGTCGAAAAGCTCGCTTTTGTATTTATACATCGCCTCACATTCCTCTGGGGTGGCCTCATGTCCACGCTCACGCATCGACACGATATTGATGGTGCCGGAGCCAGTTCGCCCTTCGTGCATATATGCCTCCCATTCGGCGAAGGTGAATCCGAAATGCGCCATTGTGCGATGCCAGCAGGTGGCATGGTATTTCATTGAGTCGAACAGCACGCCGTCCATGTCGAACATTGCACTGCGCAAATCCATCTTCTCCAGCCCTCTGGAATCAAGGTATTTTTTTATCGCAGTTTTTATCATGTCAAAGAGTCAAAGAAAGAGGGCTGTCCGCATTTTCTGCCAACAACCCTTCTTCTCTGATAAAGTTTATGCTAAACGTGCTTTGATGGCTTTGCTCTCTGCCTCATAGCCTGGCTTGTCGAGCAAGGCAAACATATTACATTTGTAGTCTTCCACACCTGGCTGGTTGAACGGATTCACTCCCAGAACCAGACCGCTCACACCGCAAGCCTTCTCGAAGAAATAAATGAGCTGACCGAGGTTGTACTCGTCGAGCTTGTCGATGCTGATGCGGATGTTTGGCACGCCTCCGTCCACATGGGCAATCTGGGTGCCCAGCTCTGCCATCTTGTTCACCTCGTCGATACGCTTGCCGGCAAGGAAATTCAGCCCGTCGAGGTTCTCCTCGTCGGATGGAACCGCCAGCGTCTTGTTCACGTTGTCAACGCTGATGACCGTCTCGAAGATGGTGCGCTCGCCGTCCTGAATCCACTGACCCATAGAGTGTAGGTCGGTGGAGAAGTCAACGGCCGCAGGGAAGATGCCCTTCTTGTCCTTACCCTCACTCTCACCGTAGAGCTGCTTCCACCATTCGTTCATGTAATGGAGCTTAGGCTGGAAGTTCACCATAATCTCTATCTTCTTGCCTGCCTGATACAAGGCATTGCGGATAGCGGCATATTTTGAACATACATTATCGGCAAACGGCACTTCTGTGCCAGTAGCAGTTTCCATGTCCTGAGCGCCTTTCACCAGTGCCTCGATGTCGTAACCGGCACAGGCAATCGGAAGCAGACCCACCGGAGTGAGCACGGAGAAACGGCCTCCTACATTGTCTGGAATCACGAAGGTGGTGTAACCCTCTTTGTCGGCTGTGGTGCGGGCAGCACCTTTCTTCGCGTCGGTGATAGCCACTATCACTTTCTTGGCAGTCTCCTTGCCGCGCTCGTCCTCACACATCTTCTTCAGCAGACGGAAGGTGATGGCAGTCTCAGTAGTTGTTCCCGACTTAGAGATGTTGATCACACCGAATTTCTTGCCATGCAGATAGTCAATCAGCTCGGCGAGATAATCCTCGCTGATGTTGTTGCCGGCAAACAGGATACGTGGGCTGTCGCTTGGTTTCAGCCAGCCGAAATTGTCGCCCAGAGCCTCGAGAACCATGCGCGCACCAAGATAGCTGCCGCCGATACCGGCCACCACGATGGCCTCACAGTTCTCACGCAGCACCTTGGCGCATGCGTTCACCTCTCCGATAAACTCTTTACTTGTCTCACTAGGAAGGTGCATCCAGCCCAGGAAGTCATTTCCCGCGCATGTGCCTTCTTCCAATGCTTTGTGAGCCGTTGCAACAACAGGCTCAAAGGCGTTCACTGCATCTGCTCCGACAAACTGCAGCGCTTTGCTGATGTCTAATTTCATAAGATATATTGTTTTAATGGATTTGCTTTTCAAGAATATCTCTCACCTCTCTGCTCTCACCTTTCACCTTTCACCTTTCACCTCTCCGCTCCAGATTATCTGAACGAATCGCTCAGTATCTTGATTTCCACAGCGGTGGATATACGCTCATACAGGATGTTATATACAGCATCGAGAATCGGCATGTTCACATGGTATTTGCGGTTGATTTCCTTGATACATTTTGTGCCGAAATAGCCTTCGGCTATCATCTCCATCTCCAGTTGGGCGGTCTTCACCGAGTAACCGTTGCCGATCATCGTGCCGAACACACGGTTGCGGGAGAAATTCGAATACATCGTCACGAGCAGGTCGCCCATATACACAGAGTTGGATATCCTGCGGTTCTCTGGCACCACAGCCTGAAGGAAACGCTCCATCTCCTGAATGGCGTTCGACACGAGCACGGCCTGGAAGTTGTCGCCTTTCTTCAGCCCGTGGCAGACGCCGGCACAAATGGCATAGACATTCTTCAAAACAGAACTGAACTCGATGCCTTCAATATCACTGCTGACTGAAGTCTTCACGTTCTTTCCCGCGAGGATGGATGCCACATGGCTCCCGTTCACCAGGTTGCGACACCCGACAGTCAGATAACACAGGCGGTCGAGTGCCACTTCCTCAGCATGCGACGGACCTCCGATACAGGCTATCTGATCTTCGGGCACGTCGAAGGTTTTATGGAAATACTGTGAGACGGTGATGTTGTCGTCGGGCACGATGCCCTTCACAGCTGTCACCACCAGCTTGTTCTTCAGGCTGGTCTTCAGCTTTTTCAGATGACCTTTGATATATGGCGACGGGGTGACGAATATCAGTGTGTCGCTGTTCTTTGCCACCTGATTGAGATCAGATGAGAACGTGATACGGTCGGTGTCGAACTGCACACCGGTGAGATACGCAGGATTATGTTTCAACCGCTTAAAATCGTCGATGCGGTCGTCTCTGCGGATAAACCAGTTGATATGCTCAACATTGACCATGACAATCTTCGCAATGGCGGTTGCCCAACTGCCACCGCCTATGATTGCCACTCTGCCACAATTCTGAAATTCCATATATGATTGTTAATGTAAATACAGACAAAGGTTAAGTACCTGAATAGTCTCCACTAAGGGGAGGGGATTTCTCAAAGCTTACTGATGATTTCTTCCAGTTCTGCCACAGAAGGCTTCTGCAGTTCGAGCTTGTATTTCTTCAGCACCTCGCCAATCTGCTGCTGAATCTTCTGGGCGTTGCTTTTAGCCAGATCGCTCACCAGATTGTAGCCGCATTTGTTCAGTACAGGCACGAGGCCGGCCGACAGGCCTATGGCGGTAAATTTCTCCACACTGTCCTTCGGGATCTTCTTCTCAGGCTTCATCTGAGGGAAGAAGAGCACTTCCTGGATGGTCATGTGGCCTGTCATGAGCATCACCAGACGGTCGATGCCGATGCCGATGCCTGACGTAGGAGGCATACCGTACTGAAGGGCACGAAGGAAGTCCTGGTCAATGATCATGGCCTCGTCGTCGCCCTTGTCAGCCAGCTTCATCTGCTCCACGAAACGCTCCTCCTGATCAATCGGGTCGTTCAGCTCTGAATAGGCGTTGGCAAGCTCCTTACCGTTCACCATCAGCTCGAAACGCTCGGTCAGACCTGGCTTTGAACGGTGCATCTTCGTCAGAGGCGACATCTCCACCGGGTAGTCGGTGATAAAGGTTGGCTGGATGAAGGTGCCTTCGCAGTATTCACCGAATATCTCGTCTATCAGCTTGCCTTTGCCCATCGTGTCGTCAATCTCCATGCCCAATGCCTTGCATACGTCGCGAATCTCATCCTCACTCTTGCCTTCCAGGTCGTAACCGGTCTTCTCCTTGATGGCATCGAGAATCGGCAGACGACGGTATGGGGCCTTGAACGAGATAGTCTTGCCGTCCATCACGCTCTCAGTCGTTCCGTTCACGGCAATACAGATTTTCTCAAGCAGCTGTTCTGTGAAGCTCATCATCCAGTTGTAGTCCTTATACTGCACATACAGCTCCATACAAGTGAACTCAGGATTGTGCGTGCGGTCCATACCTTCATTGCGGAAGTTCTTGCCGATTTCATACACACCTTCAAATCCGCCTACTATCAGACGCTTCAGATAAAGTTCTGTAGCTATGCGCATATACATGTCGATATTTAAGGCGTTGAAGTGGGTGATGAAAGGACGGGCAGTGGCACCACCGGCAATTGACTGTAGGGTAGGAGTCTCCACTTCAGTATAACCGCTCTCGTCTAATATCTGCCGCATCGTTCTCACCACTGTGGCACGTTTGAGGAAGATGTCCTTCACACCTTTGTTCACAATCAGGTCAACATAGCGCTGACGGTATCTCAGCTCAGGATCGTCGAAAGAGTCATACACCTCGCCGTCTTTCTCCTTCACCACAGGAAGCGGCTTCAGACTCTTCGAAAGCAGCTTCAGCTCAGATGCGTGCACGCTGATCTCACCGGTCTGGGTGCGGAACACATAACCTTTCACACCGACAAAGTCGCCAAGGTCCATGAGTTTCTTAAACACACTGTTGTATAATGTCTTATCTTCATCCGGACAGATGTCGTCACGGGTGATATAAACCTGAATCCTTCCTTTGGAATCCTGCAGCTCGATAAAAGAGGCCTTACCCATGATGCGCCGGCTCATCATACGGCCTGCGATGCATACGTCCTTGCGTGGTGCCTCATCATCGAATCCGGCCAGGATTTCCGTGGAGAACGAGTCGGTGGGGTAGGCTGCGGCAGGATAAGGGTCGATACCCAAATCCTTCAGTGCCTGCAGGTTATTACGTCTTTGAATCTCTTGTTCTGATAACTCTAAAATATTCATATCGTTTTATCTTGTTTATTGCTTAATTTTCAAATAAGTCATTCTTAATCATTCAATAGTACCGAATCTCCCGCTTTTCTGTCACCATCCCCTTATATGTGGGGTCGGCACCATCTTCGGCACTGGAGCGGATGCCACGGTAGAGCCGTTCGCGCTTAATCCAGTTGCCAGCCTGGTCGAATTCCAGATAGCGGTAAGCGCTCATCTCCCATGTGTCAACCTCGGTCACACAGCACACCACCAGTCCGCGGTCGTCATACCAGTAGGTGTTGTGAAGGGCGGCACGGTTGCTTTCAACCATCTTGCCGCTCTTGTCCCATTTGAAGGAGGTTTCAATGTCCTTCGCCTTCATCCGGACAATGCGGTTCTTGCTGTCGCGTTCGATGTCACTCTCATTCTGCTGTAATATACCATCGGAACTGAAACGGATGGTCTTCCCTTCCTCATCTTTCAGACTTTGAACCTGTCCTTTCAGACCAAAAAGGGTCAGGTCGGGTGTCTCAAGCAAGGACTCTTCTCCTTTTTTTTGCTTTCCTTTGCATGAGCAACTGCTCATGAGGGTGCTCAGACAAAGATAAAGCACACAGACTACAATGATATGAGAAAAATTATTTGATGACATGGTTTTTTGATAGAATAGAGTGATGAACCACAGACTATCACCTTATATTTTTGCAAAGTTAGAAAAAAAAACGCTTTTCTCCCTCACTTTTACGAAAAATCCATTAAATTTGCAAAAGAGATTCTTCACAACATTGATTTTTGAGAATTCTATAATACAAACTTATAATTAACTAATTAAAAAAACATGAAAAATGTACTGATTATTTTGGCAGCTGGATTCCTGTTTTTGTCTGCCATGGCACAGACACCGATGTGGAATGATCCGCGCGTGAATGCCGACAACCGTATGACTAACGTGTCGGACTTCTTCGCTTATGAAAGTCAGGGACTTGCGCAGCAGGGGAAGAAGGAGAGTTCCAGCCGTTTTCTTTCCGTGGAGGGAAAATGGAAGTTCCGCTGGGTGAAAAATGCCAATGAGAGACCTGAGGGATTTCAGGCGGTGAACTACGACGACAGTGGATGGGACGAAATGCCGGTTCCTGGAATCTGGGAAATGAACGGCTTTGGTGATGCCATCTATGTGAACACTTCCTACGCTTGGCGTCACGACTGGGAAACTAACCCGCCTTATGTCCAGGACCTTAACAACCATGTGGGGTCTTATAGACGCTCGTTCGACATTCCTGCATCCTGGAAAGGTGAGCAAGTGATACTTCACATCGGCTCCGCCACTTCGAACATCACAGTTTTTGTCAACGGTCAGTATGTGGGTTATTCCGAAGATGCCAAAGTGGCGGCAGAGTTCGATGTCACCAAATATCTCAAACCAGGTGAGCAGAACCTCATCGCCATGCAAGTCATGCGTTGGTGTGATGGCTCTTATCTTGAGGATCAGGACTTTTGGCGTCTGTGCGGCATCGCACGTGAATGCTATCTCTATGCACGTCCTCAGGTTTGTGTGAGCGACCTTTTTGTCACTCCGGATCTTACTTCGAATTATAAGGATGGTAAACTAGATGTAGTGGTAAGCACAGCGGGTGCTGAGGGTACTTCGCTTGAGTTCAGCCTTGTTGATGCGTTGGGCAAGAGCGTAGCGAAGAGGAATGCCAGTGTGAAAGGGGCAGAGACCAAGCTGCAGCTCAGCGTTAAGAATCCGAATAAATGGTCGGCTGAGAACCCTTATCTTTACAAGTTGTATGTAACACTGAAGAAAGGTGGTGATGTGCTCGAGGTGATTCCACAGAACGTGGGCTTCCGAAAGGTTGAAATTAAGGGCGGACAATTGCTTGTCAATGGTGAGCCGGTATTAATTAAGGGTGTTGACCGTCATGAGCTTGACCCTGACGGTGGCTATGTGGTGTCGGTGGAGCGTATGATTCAGGATATCCAGATTATGAAGCAGCTCAACGTGAATGCTGACCGAACCTGTCACTATCCGAACGATCCGCGCTGGTATGACCTATGTGACAAATATGGTATCTATATCACCGCTGAGGCAAACATTGAGAGCCACGGTATGGGTTACGGCGACAAGACGCTTGCAAAACGTGAGGACTACCACGATGCGCATATAGAGCGAAACCAGCACAATGTGCTTGTTTTGAAGAACCACCCTTCCATCATCGTGTGGTCGCTTGGTAACGAGGCTGGCTATGGCAAGAACTTCGAGGACGCATACGACTGGATAAAGGCTTACGACACCAGTCGCCCGGTACAGTATGAACAGGCGCGACAGAATGGCAAAACAGATATCTTCTGCCCGATGTATTATGACTATGATGCCTGCGAGAAATATGCGAATGGTGACAATCCTCGTCCGCTCATCCAGTGTGAGTACGCTCATGCCATGGGTAACTCCATCGGTGGTTTCAAGGAATACTGGAACCTCGTACGCAAACTTCCTAAATATCAGGGTGGCTACATATGGGATTATATCGACCAGGGATTGCGCGGCACCAGTAAGGTTACTGGCAAACAGATTTGGACCTACGGAGGTGACTATGGACGCTTCCCGGCTAGCGACAACAACTTCAACTGTAATGGTGTGATTGCTCCAGACCGCACCTTGCATCCACATGCCTATGAGGTGCAGTATTACTACCAGAATATCTGGACCACGCTGAAGGACAAGGCTACTGGCACCGTGGAAATCTATAATGAGAACTTCTTCGAGCCAATCAAGAATGTGACTCTTAACTATGTGATTGAGGCCGAAGGTGAGCATGTGAAGAGCGGAACAGTGGATGTGAACGGTCTGAAGATTGCCCCGAAAGCGAAGGCTACAGTCAAGATTGACGATATCGTTAAAGCGCTCAACGACAGCAAATATGCAGGTAAAGAGCTTGTTTGTAACATTTGCTATAAGCTCAATCAGGCTGCACCGTTGCGTGAGGCTGGCGATATCATCGCACACGACCAGTTCGTGCTCACCGACTATCAGTATGCCGACCTCAACAAACTGGCAGCAGCACAGGGTGAGGTAAAGACGGAAAAACACACCGCTTATACGGTCATCACAGCAAACGGCGCTGATTACACCTTCGACAACAACTCGGGATTCATCGCTTATATCGATGTCAACGGACAAAGCATGATGGAGGATGAGCACCAGCTCAAGCCTGAGTTCTGGCGTGCTCCGACCGACAACGACTATGGTGCATCCATGCAGCGCCGTCTGGCAGCATGGCATAATCCGCAGCTCCGCAGGACTGCATTCGATGTGACTAACGAAGGAAGCAATGTGGTGGTGAAGGCTGAGTACGACGTGCAGCTCGCCCGTCAGTTCTTCGGACAACGAGGAGAACGTGGCGAACGCGGACAGCGTCGTGAAGGCAATAACGAGCAGCAACAGCGGCCGCCAGGACAGAATCCGAAACTATCCATGAAATATACCATCACACCGGAAGGTAAGCTCATCGTAGAAGAGAAGCTCGATGTGGATGAGAACGCAGCAGATAAGCCGCAGCTGCTTCGTTATGGTATGGTGATGGAAATGCCTAAGGCTTATAAGCACATTGAGTTCTATGGTAAAGGACCTCAGGAAAACTACATCGACCGTAAGGATTTCGCCAACCTCGGTGTCTATAAGCAGAAGGTGAGCGAACAGTACCATCAGGACTATCCGCGTCCACAGGAGTCGGGCAACAAGACTCAGGTGAGATGGTGGAAGATGACCAACGGAAACGGAGTAGGCCTCTGCTTCCAGAGCGACGGACCGATGGAATGTTCGGCTTTGCCATACCTTACCGATGATCTGACCACGGGTGACGATAAGAAACAGCACCACTCTGGTGACCTGGTGGAACGTCAGTTCGTGTCCGTTCATATCGCACAGCGTCAGATGGGTATGGGATGCGTCAACTCATGGGGCGCTTGGCCGCGCAGTGAATACCAGATGCCGTACCAGGACTACGACTTCAAGTTTGTCATCACTCCGGTGAAATAGTTTAAAGTTTAAAGTTCAAAGTTTAAAGTATAGACGATGCACAGACAATTTTTTCTATCATCCACCGACAAGAAAATCGGTGGTGTTTGTGGGGGATTGGCTGAATATTTTGATATCGATTCACTCCTCGTCAGAATCGGTTTCGTAGTGCTTTTCTTAGGCTATGGATTTGGGCTGTTAGCCTACCTGCTCATCTGGCTTCTGGCTCCGAAAATGTATTAAATACTGAACCAAAAAGAGGGTGTGCCTATTTTGAGACACCCTCCTTGACTCCTGACTTCGTCATCGTGTCACCCGGAAATTCTCATTGAACAGAAATGCGATTTTCTGATGACGCTTCATTAGCATTACTTTGCTGACAGTCTGCTTGCTATTCGGCAACCTTATTTGTATGGTGACGACAGTCTTGGCCATCTCAAGCACCTTGTCCACACTGATGTCTATATGCTCCGTCTTCAGTATACGTTCCAGTTCCTTGTATACTTTCAGGGCGACAAAGCAAATACATACATGGGCCTGAATGCGTCTTTTGGTAAAATGGAACATCGGTCTTATCTCTATCTTGGACTTTGATATGCGGAAAGCCTTCTCCACATGCCAAAATTGTGATAGGCTACGTAGATGTCTGCCACCGGCAGGTCTGCGTTCGTGAGGTATCCCTTCAGTTCGTCCCATCTGGCATCCTTTTCCAGCAGTCCATAGTCAATGCTTACCTTGACATCGCCCTCCATGGTGAGAAATTTGTTGTACCCTCGTTTGTTAATGTTGCCTTTAGTCAGCTTGCCAGTCCTGTATGCCTTCTCAAGCCGCCTGACCCCTTTTTCCCGGTTATACTCGTCCTTCCGCGTATGGTGCACGCTGATATCCTGAACAATCTCATGCTGGCGACTGCTCAGCTTGTCAAGGTAACGGTATATCTTGGACAGGTTCAGGTCCTCGTCGAAGTGGTTCTTGAGATACTCCACCGTCGCTGCCTTGCTGGCAGGGTAGGAAAGACGCGCTTTCACCAACTGGCGGAAGACAGCGTCCTCTATCTTGTTGAAGCCTACATTGTCGAAGACATGGTCAAGAAGCAGGTCTGCACCGTTTAGCAACACGTTACTGATGTTGGACAAGACACGTTCCGTCTCCAGGTACTCACGCTCACAGGCCTGACGCTCTTCACCGAACAGGTCAAGACGGGGATGGCGTCGGGACTTCTCCTTGTCTATCCACTCCTGACCTTGGGCTATAAGCGGCTCTAACCCGTCGGTGTCCGTAGCTATGCCAACGGTATGAAGCTCACGCATCCTGCTATTCACTTTCTCGGCGACTATCACGCCGATATTCCCCGAAGGGTATTTCTTCTTACGTATAAACATTGTTTTTTGCCTCGTGTCACCCTATTTTGGGTGACACAAAGATACAAAATATTCTGTATCAGGCAAATAAAAAACTACTATTTTTAAAGCGACGAAGTCAGGAAAAAGAGGATGTGCCTATTTTGACACACCCTCAAGTTATAAAGAATGTTGATTTAAAGTGGTGCGGAATTTAGGTTCATACGAATAAAAGTGTTTTTGATTTGATAAAATTGGGGTAATAAAGAGTATAGATGAATGTTTTGCGCTGCAAAGTAACGGCAAAAAACGAAGAGGAGTTTCAAAATCTTGCACTCTTGTAGGATAAAATTGTCGAAAGCAGCTATCTGACAAGAAACTTCTTTTCGTCGCGGATATATATTCCCTGGCTGCACACGCTGGCATCGCTGCCCATAGGTATTCCCGAAAGGCTGTAGATAACGGAGGGGCGGCGAGCTGGAGCGGTGGGCAGATTGACCCC
>FLNY01004107.1_pt1 | contig 14529 bp, 11 predicted proteins | sample 1140381 | NCBI WGS metagenome assembly FLNY01 (sample SAMEA3878172, study PRJEB12797) | bioreactor metagenome | biome: Moose rumen | place: Sweden | collected 2011-10
TCACTTCCGCCCATGCCGCAGGTGCCATTGCCATGGTGATGGTGGGCATGCGCCTGGAGGTGGCCCCAGGCGAGTATCTCATCAACGACATCATGCTCAACGGTGTGGTGATGATGATCCTCTTCACCTGCGTGATCAGTTCCATCATGACGGAGCATGCCGCCCAGCAGATCATCATCCAGAAGAAGGCCCATCTGGACACGTCCGTTCCCAGTGACGACGACGAGAAGATCCTGCTGTGCGTGAAATACCCCGAGATTGCTCCCCACCTGCTCTATCTGGCCATGCTGACGCGTAACCAGCGCCTGAACCGCGAACTGGTGGCCCTCAACGTGGTGTATGACGGGCAGGACAGCAACAAAGGGCGTGAAGACGGCCTGCGCCTGCTGGAGCAACTACAGCAGCGGGCGAGTGCCTCCGAGGTGAAGGTGCAGACGCAGGTGCGCCTGGCCACGAACATCGCCAACGGCATCAAGCACGCCTTCCGCGAGTTCGCCTGTTCGGAGATCATCATGGGCATGCACGTGCATACCGATGCCAACCCCCGCTTCTGGGGTGAGTTTATCCAGAGCCTCTACAACGGTCTGAACCGTCAAATCATCCTGACGCGATTCGTACAGCCGATGTCCACCCTGCGGCGCATCCGCGTGGTGGTGCCCTCACGGGCAGAGTTCGAGCCGGGCTTCCACCGGTGGCTGGAGCGATTGAGCCGTCTGGCAGGACAACTAGACTGCCGCATCCAGTTCCACGGGCGCAATGAGTCGCTGGTGCTCATCGCCGAATACATCAACAACCGCCATCCCAACGTGCGGGCGGAATATACCCCCATGGGGCACTGGAACGAACTGCCGCAGTTGGCCTCGCAGGTGGCCGACGACCATCTCTTCGTGGTGGTCACCGCCCGTAAGGGCACCATCTCCTACAAGAATGCCATCGAACGCCTGCCCGACGAACTGCAGAAGCACTTCTCGGGCAAGAACCTCATGATCATCTTCCCCGACCAATATGGCGACACGAAGGAAGACCGCATGAGTTTCACGGAGGCCCAGCACCATGAGGAGAAGAGTATCTACGACACGATTTCTCGCTGGCTGCACAAAAGAAGTGAAAAATGAATGATTATGATTGACATTAAGAATATCACTAAGAGTTTCGGCTCACTGCAGGTGTTGAAAGGTATCGACCTGCACATCAATAAGGGCGAGGTCGTCAGCATCGTCGGACCCTCGGGAGCAGGCAAGACCACCCTGCTGCAGATCATCGGCACGCTCGACCGTCCTGACACGGGAACGGTCTGCGTGGATGGCATCGACGTGACAAGCCTTTCCTCCAAGAAACTGTCCGACTTCCGCAACCAGCACCTGGGCTTCGTGTTCCAGTTCCACCAGTTGTTGCCGGAGTTCACGGCCATCGAGAACATCATGATCCCCGCCTATATCGCCGGGGTATCGAAGAGACAGGCGCGCAAGCGCGCTGAGGAACTGCTGGACTTCCTGAACCTGCGTGAGCGGGCTACGCACAAACCCAACGAACTCTCCGGCGGCGAGAAGCAGCGCGTGGCCGTGGCCCGGGCCCTGGTCAATAATCCCGCCGTCATCCTCGCCGACGAGCCCTCCGGTTCCCTCGACACGAAGAACAAGGAGGAACTCCACCAACTCTTCTTCGACCTGCGCGACCAGTTCGGCCAGACCTTCGTCATCGTGACCCACGACGAATCCCTCGCCAGCATCACCGACCGCACCATCCACCTTAAAGACGGATTAATATGCTCAACCTCGGAGACTACAACACCCTGAAAATAGTCAAGAAAGTCGATTTCGGACTCTATCTTGACGGCGGCGAGGAAGGCGAGATCCTCCTTCCCCAGCGCTACGTGACTAAGGGCATGCGCATCGGTGACGACCTGGAGGTGTTCATCTACCTCGATCAGGACGAGCGCCCCGTGGCCACCACCGAGCACCCATACGCCAAGGTGGGCGAGTTCGCCTGCCTCGAAGTGGCGTGGGTGAATAAATACGGGGCCTTCCTGAAGTGGGGACTGATGAAGGACCTCTTCTGTCCCTTCCGCGAGCAGAAGAAGCGGATGGAGCAGGGCCAGCGCCACATCGTGTATATCAAGGTCGATGAAGACAGTTACCGCCTCATGGCCACCGCCAAGGTCGAGAAATACATAGAAAATCCTAGGAGCCCTGGTGAACCTAGGGAATCCAGTGATTCCAGCCTTCTCCACGGCACTCCTGCCGACATCCTCATCTGGCAGAAGACCGACCTGGGCTTCAAGGTCATCGTCGATAACAAGTACCAGGGCCTGATCTACGAGAACCAGATCTTCCAGCCCCTCCACAGCGGTGACCGTATGAAGGGCTATATCGACCATGTGCGCCAGGACGGCAAGATCGACATCACCCTCCAGCCCACGGGCCGACAGCACACGCTCGACTTCGCGGAAGTGCTGCTCCGCTACCTCTACGAGAACGACGGCCGCTGCAACCTCGGCGACAAGTCACCTGCCGAACTGATCTACGACCGTTTCCAAGTCTCGAAGAAAGCCTATAAGAAAGCCATCGGCGATCTGTATAAACGCCGCCTCATCGCCATCGACGACGACGGCATCCGCCTCGCATAGCAAGAATGCTCCCATATACTATTGTTTAGTGAGAAAATCGTGGTTAAATAATGTAAATATCAAACGTTCAGACATTAAAATCCGAATATTTGTAACATCAATAATCATTATGCGTATGAAAAGAAGTATTAATTTTGTGGTTTCAGTCCTGTTATTTCTTGCTGTAGGCATTAGTAGTTGCAGTAGCGATGATGAGAACGATACATCAACAAGTCGATTAGATGAAGGTGTGCTAACAGAGTGGCAACTCGAAATCGCAGATTATTTTGCATCCAACAATTGCGGCTTTGCACTCTGGAGACGACTGTATAAGGGCCAGTATTATTATTGGTTTTATAATGGTGTTTTTTCTTATTTTTATATCTACGATAGTCAAGGGAATCCCGTAAATATAGACTATTTCGGTAGTGATTTGAATTGGAAGGATTGGGAAACGATATACGTTTACGACCCCAATAAATTGTAGCATACGAGTGTGTGCACAACGTTCCTGTCCCCGTTGGGCATATCGACGGCGGCATCCGCTTCGCATAAAAAAATCCCGCTGATTGGCGGGATTTTTTATGTTTAGAACTCTGCACTCTTCGGTGTCCGCGGGAACGGGATTACGTCGCGGATGTTCTGCATGCCCGTCACGAAGAGGATCAGGCGCTCGAAGCCGAGGCCGAAGCCAGCATGCGGACAGGAGCCCCAGCGACGCGTATCGACATACCACCACAGGTGGGTCTGATCCATCTCGCGGCGCTCGATCTCACCCTGCAGTTTGTCGAGACTCTCCTCACGCACCGAACCACCGATGATCTCACCGATCTGGGGGAACAGCACATCGGTGCCCTGCATCGTAGGACCAGGTGCTACGGCACCCTTATAGCCGATGGAACCACCATCGGCCGTCTCCTCGTTCTGCTTCATGTAGAACGACTTGAAGGCACGTGGATAGTCGGTCATGATGACGGGCTTCTTGAAGTGCTCCTCCACGAGGTAGCGCTCGTGCTCCGAAGCGAGGTCGTCGCCCCAGTTGCAGGGGAACTCAAACTTCTTGCCGTTCTTGATGGCCTCCTGCAGGATGTTGATACCCTCGGTATAGGGCAGGCGCACGAAGGTATCCTTCAGCACACCCTCCAGACGCTCGATGAGCGACTTATCAACCATCTTGTTCAGGAACTCCAGATCGTCCTTGCAGTTGTCGAGGGCCCACTTCACGCAGTACTTGATGAAGTCCTCTTCCAGATCCATCAACTCATCCTGGTCGATAAAGGCCACCTCGGGCTCCACCATCCAGAACTCAGCCAGATGGCGCGGGGTATTGGAATTCTCGGCACGGAACGTCGGACCGAAGGTGTAGATGGCACCGAGGGCCGTGGCTCCCAGTTCGCCCTCCAACTGTCCGCTCACGGTCAGCGAGGTCTGCTCCCCGAAGAAGTCATCGTCGTAGATGATTTTACCCTGCTCATCCTTCTTCAGGTCGTAGAGGTTCTTCGTGGTCACCTGGAACATGTTGCCCGCACCCTCACAGTCGGAGGCCGTGATCAGCGGCGTGTGGAAATAGAAGAAGCCGTGCTCGTGGAAATAGGTGTGGATGGCCATCGCCATGTTGTGGCGGATGCGCATCACGGCCCCGAAGGTGTTAGTGCGCAGGCGCATGTGGGCGTTCTTACGCATCACCTCAAACGACTGTCCCTTCTTCTGCATCGGATAGTCGTTGCCGCAGAGACCGTAGATCTCAATGGTCTCAGCCTGGATCTCCGAGGGCTGTCCGGCAGCGGGCGACTCCACGAGTCGGCCCGTGGCACAGATGCAGGCACCAGTCGTCACCTGCTTCAAGATCTCCTCACTTACCTTGGCTGGATCGACCACCACCTGTACGTTCTTGATGGTCGAACCGTCGTTCAGGGCGATAAAATCCACTGCCTTTGAACTGCGGTGCGTGCGCACCCAGCCCTTCACGCAGACATCCTTACCATATTCCGTCGATTTCAGTACATCAATAATCTTTGTGCGTTTCACTTTCTTACCCTTTTACTTTTTTACCTTTTCACTTCTTCACATTCTCACCTTTACTCATACGCACCCATGCGCAGACGATCCACTTCCACCTCCGTGAGGAAGCGCCAGTCGCCACGCTTCAGGTTCTTCTTCGTCAGACCGGCAAACTGCACGCGGTCGAGTTTCTGCACGCGATAGCCGAGTGCCTCAAAGATACGGCGCACAATACGGTTCTTGCCGCTGTGGATCTCGATGCCCACCTGCTTCTTGTCCGTCGGACTGGCGTACTGCACGTCGTCGGCCTTGATCTCGCCATCCTCCAACTGTACGCCCTCGGCGATCTGCTGCAGGTCGTGAGCCGTCACGTTCTTATCCAGATATACGTGGTAGATCTTCTTCTTCAGATACTTCGGATGAGTCAGTTTGGAGGCCAAGTCACCATCGTTGGTCAGCAGGAGCACACCCGTAGTGTTGCGATCCAGACGGCCCACGGGATAGATGCGCTCAGGACAGGCGTTCTTCACCAGATCCATCACCGTCTTGCGCTGCTGGGGATCGTCGCTCGTGGTTACATAGTCCTTCGGCTTGTTCAGCAGCACATAGACCTTCTTCTCGATCTTCACCGGCTGGTCGTGGAACATCACCTCATCGGTGCGCAGGATCTTCGTGCCCAGTTCGGTCACCACCTCACCATTGACGGTGACGACACCTGCCTGGATGAACTCATCGGCCTCGCGACGGCTGCAGATACCTGCATTGGCCAGGAACTTGTTCAGGCGCAAAGGCTCGTTGGGATCATAGTTAACCTCCTTGTACTCGATGCGCTTCTTCATGCTGTACTTGGCATTCGGATCGTAGTCGGCCGTATGCTGACGGGGACTTTTCTTATAGGGTGCACCGTAAGGCTTGCCGTAGGAAGGTTTACCCTGATAGTTGGGATTATAGCCGCCCTGACGCGACTGATAACCGCCCTGGCGCGACTGGAAACCGCCCTGTCGAGGCTGATAGCCGCCCTCCTGACGGGGCTGATAGCCGCCCTGGCGAGGCTGATAACCGCCCTGGCGCTGCTGATAACCACCCTGAGGACGCTGATAACCGCCCTGGCGAGGCTGATAACCACCCTGACGGGGCTGACTGTATTCACCCTGGGGACGGGGCTGATAGTCTCCCTCCTGACGCTGCTGATAGCCACCACCGTAGTTGTTACGCGGACGGTAGCCGCCACGCTGGGGGGCACCGCTCTGCAGACCTGCGCCAAAGCCCTCGGGACGGAAGCCGCCCTCATCATTGTCGCGATTGTGGTAACTCGGACGCTCGAAGTTCGGGCGCTGTCCTGTATGTATGCGCGGACGCGGTGAGCGTCCCGGCTTTAACTCTCTCTGAAAACCTTCCTCCTGTGTTGGCTCTTCCTGTCTCTTCTCGTTGTTCTCGAAATCCATGTTAGTCTTCTTTTAAATTAAAATCTTGCTTAATACTCTCTTTCTATGTCTATGGTTGGATCATATTCCTGTATAGGTGGCGGGCGTGATGGCGCGCAGTTCCTCCTTCACCGACTCGCTGACCTCCAGCGTCTCGATGAAGTGGCGGATCTTCTCGCCCGTCAGTTTCTCGTTCGTACGGGTCAGCGCCTTCAGCGTCTCGTAGGGGTTGGGATAGGCCTCACGGCGCAGGATGGTCTGGATGGCCTCAGCCACCACGGCCCACGTGTTGTCGAGGTCCTCCTGCAACTTATCCTCGTTGAGGATAAGTTTGCGCAGACCCTTCAGCGTGCTCTGGAAGGCGATGAGGGCATGGCCCATAGGCACGCCCACGTTGCGCAGTACGGTAGAGTCGGTCAGGTCGCGCTGCAGCCTGCTCACAGGCAGTTTGGCTGCCAGGAACTGCAGGATGGCGTTGGCGATGCCGAGGTTACCCTCCGAGTTCTCGTAGTCGATGGGGTTCACCTTGTGGGGCATGGCACTCGACCCTACCTCACCGGCCTTGATCTTCTGCTTGAAGTAGTCCATGGAGATGTACATCCAGAAGTCACGGTCGAGGTCGATGACGATGGTGTTGATGCGGCGCATGGCGTCGAAGATGGCACCCAACCAGTCGTAATTGGATATCTGCGTGGTATATTGCTCGCGCTCCAGACCGAGTTTCTCGCTGACGAAACTGTTGCCGAACTCGCGCCAGTCGTACTGCGGATAAGCCACGTGGTGGGCGTTGAAGTTACCCGTTGCCCCACCGAACTTGGCGGTGACGGGCGTCTCCTTCAGACTGCGGAGTTGCTCCTCCAGACGATACACATAGACCATCACCTCCTTGCCCAGACGGGTGGGCGAAGCAGGCTGTCCGTGGGTCTTGGCCAGCATGGGGATGCTCTTCCACTGCTCGGCGTAGTCGTTCAACTGCTCGATCAGTTCCTCCACGAGCGGGTAATACACCTGCTCCAGTGCCTCCTTGATGCTGAGGGGCACGCTGGTGTTGTTGATGTCCTGGGAAGTGAGTCCGAAATGGATGAACTCCTTGTACTGTTCAAAGCCGCCCATGGCGTCGAGCCGCTCCTTGATGAAATACTCCACGGCCTTCACGTCGTGGTTGGTCACCTTCTCGATGTCTTTCACCCGCTGGGCATCAGCAGGCGTAAACTGTCGGTAGATGTCGCGGAGTTGGTCAAACAGTGAATGGTTGAGGTCTTGCAGTTGCGGCAGCGGCAGTTCACACAGTGTGATGAAATATTCGATCTCCACGCGCACCCTATACCTGATGAGGGCATACTCCGAGAAATATTCTGCCAGCGGTTCTGTCTTACTCCTGTAGCGGCCATCAATAGGCGAGATGGCGGTCAGCACACTTAAATCCATTTCTTATTCTTTATCCTAAATTACTTATCCTTAACGCGCTTAAACCCACGGCCACAACCATCATCGGCTGCGGGATGGGTTCCTTTTGTGTCGTGGGCGCTGACGGATTCGAACCGCCGACCCTCTGCTTGTAAGGCAGATGCTCTAAACCAACTGAGCTAAGCGCCCTTCTTTCTTAGCGGGTGCAAAGGTAAAGAGAAAAAATGAAACCGCAAAATTTCTCTGAGGAAATTTTGCGGTTTCCAACATTTTATAACTGATAGAGGTCGCTGGCGGCCATCAGTTCGACTTTCTTCTCGGCCAAGATCTTCTCACAGGCTTCCAGATCGGTCGGGCGGATCACCACATGGGCCACATTACCGTTGGCGAAGGAGTACATGTACTCGATGAACACGCCATTGTCGGAGAGGTGCTTCAGCACGACGGCCAGTGAGCCCTGGGTGTTCGGGCATACGAAGCCAATCACGTCGGTAAGTTTCACAGCGAAGTGGGCCTCCTTCAGCACTTTGTAGGCCTTGTCGGGATCAGAGACGATGCAACGCAGGATACCAAAATCGCTGTTGTCGGCAATACTCATGGCAGAAAGGTTGATACCGGCAACCCCCAGAGCCTCGGTCACCTCGGTCAGTCGCCCGGACTTGTTCTCGAGGAATACGGATAGTTGTTTTGCTTTCATAACAATATCTTTATCTATAAACTGTAAACTGTAAACTATAAACTATAAACTATAAACTAAATCTGTCTGTTATCAATCACGCGCTTGGCCTTGCCGGTAGAACGCTCGATGCCCTTCGGCTCCACGAGTCTGATCTTGAAGCCCAGACCGATGACGCTGCGCAGTTCACCCTCCAGTTTCTTCTGCAGGCTCACCATCGTGGCCATATCGTCGGTGAAGAAATCCTCCTTCACCTCGACCTTCAGTTCCGAGGTATCCGTGTTGTTCACGCGATCGACGGTCAGCAGGAAGTGCGGCTCGAACTCCTTCTGCTTCAGGATGACATCCTCGATCTGCGACGGGAACACGTTCACGCCACGGATGATGAGCATGTCGTCGCAACGGCCGAGGATACGATCCATGCGCACGAGCGTACGTCCGCACGAGCACTTGTCGTAGTGCAGGGCCGTCAAGTCGTGGGTACGGTAGCGCAGCAGCGGCATACCCTCCTTCGTCAGATGCGTGAAGGTCAGTTCGCCCAGCGTGCCCTCCGGCAGCGGCTCGCCCGTGTTCGGGTCGAGAATCTCGGGATAGAAATAGTCCTCGCTCAGGTGCGTGCCATGCTGGCACTCGCACTCGTAGCCCACGCCGGGACCGGCAATCTCACTCAATCCGTAGATGTCGTAGGCCTTGATGCCCAGCGTCTCTTCCAGTTTCACGCGCATCTTCTCCGTCCAGGGCTCGGCACCGAAGGCACCGATCTTCAGTTTGAACTCCTCACGCGGCCACTCGCACTCACGCATGGCCTCGCCGAGGAACATGGCGTACGACGGCGTACAGCAGAGCACCGAGGCACCGAAGTCGTGCATCAGCGTGATCTGCTTCTGCGTGTTACCCGACGACATGGGGATCACCGAGGCACCGATGTTCGTGGCACCGTCGTGGGCACCCAGACCACCAGTGAACAGACCGTAGCCGTAGGACACCTGGAAGATGTCTTCCTTCGTGGCACCGTAGGCCGTGAAGGCACGGGAGATCGACTCCGTCCACATGGCCAGATCCTTACGCGTGTGAAGCACCACCACGGGCTTGCCCGTCGTACCTGAAGAGGCATGGATGCGCACGATCTGCGACATCGGCACGGCAGCCAGTCCGAAGGGATAGTTGTCGCGCAGGTCGAATTTGTTCGTAAACGGCAGTTTCACGATATCGTCGATGCTCTTGATATCGCCGGGCTCCAGTCCCATCTCCTGGAACTTCTTACGGTAGAAGGGGGTGTTGTGATAGACGTACTCTGCCATCTTTACCAGACGGCGACTCTGGATCTCGCGAAGTTGCTCGCGGTCCATGCACTCAATGCTCGGATTCCAAATCATAGTTTTCTTATTTAGTTATTGCTGATATATCACTATTCGGCGGACAAAGGTACGATTTTAATTCCAATTCACCAAACGAATGACTAAAAAAAATGAAAATGTAACTTTATCGGAAAAATATTCGCCTTTTCCCTTGGAATGTGACGATTTATTTCCTATTTTTGCAGTGTAATAATATCATATTAACATTTAACTAAAAACCATGAAGTTATGGAAGTAGAGAAAATCATGCAGAGCCTGGAGCAGAAGCATCCAGGCGAGTTGGAGTACCTGCAGGCCGTAAGAGAGGTGCTTGAATCGATCAAGGATGTCTATAACCAGCATCCGGAGTTCGAGAAGGCCAAGATCATCGAGCGCATCGTCGAGCCAGAGCGCATCATCACGTTCCGCGTGCCCTGGGTCGATGACAAGGGTGAGGTGCAGGTGAACCTGGGCTACCGCGTGCAGTTCAACAGCGCCATCGGCCCGTACAAGGGCGGTCTGCGCTTCCATTCGTCCGTGAACCTTTCCATACTGAAGTTCCTCGGATTCGAGCAGACCTTCAAGAACGCGCTCACCACGCTGCCGATGGGCGGTGGCAAGGGCGGTTCCGACTTCAGCATCCGCGGCAAGAGCGACAACGAGGTGATGAAGTTCTGCCAGGCCTTCATGACGGAACTATACCGCCATATCGGTCCCGACGAGGACGTGCCGGCAGGTGACATCGGCGTGGGTGCACGCGAGATCGGCTACCTGTTCGGACAATATAAGAAACTGACCCACCAGTTCCAGGGCGTGCTCACCGGCAAGGGCATGGAATGGGGCGGCTCGATCCTCCGTCCGGAGGCCACGGGCTACGGCGCTCTCTATTTCGTGAACCAGATGCTCACCGAGCACGGTCTCGACATCAAGGGCAAGACCGTCGCCCTCTCGGGCTTCGGCAACGTGGCCTGGGGCGCAGCCAAGAAGGCCACCGAACTGGGGGCGAAGGTAATTACCATCAGCGGTCCCGACGGCTATATCTACGACCCCGCCGGACTGGATGCCGAGAAGATCGAGTACATGCTCGAACTGCGCGCCTCGGGCAACGATGTCTGCCAGCCCTACGAGGAGGAGTTCGACGGTGCCACATTCTTCGAGGGCAAGAAGCCGTGGGAGCAGAAGGCCGACATCTACCTGCCCTGTGCCACCCAGAACGAACTCAACGGCGAGGATGCCGACAAGATCCTGGCCCAGAAGCCGCTCTGCGTGGCAGAGGTGTCGAACATGGGCTGCACGGCCGAGGCCGTCAACAAGTTCATCGCCGCCGGACAGTTGTTTGCCCCGGGCAAGGCCGTCAATGCAGGCGGCGTAGCCACCAGTGGCCTGGAGATGACGCAGAACTCCGAGCGCATCGCCTGGACCGGCGAGGAGGTGGATGCCAAGTTGCACCACATCATGTCGGGCATCCATGCACAATGCGTGAAGTATGGCCGCGAGGGCAACTACATCAACTACGTGAAGGGTGCCAATGTCGCCGGCTTCATGAAGGTGGCCAACGCCATGATGGCGCAAGGAATTGTTTAGTTGAGAGTTTACAGTTTACAGTTGAGAGTTGAGAGGAATGAGGGAAGTGTTTTCTCTCCCTAAAATAGGGGGAGAGTCCGAAGGACGAGGGGGTATGAACAGAGGCAGGAGGGGAACCGTCCTGCTGGCTTTCCTCTTCACTCTCAGTTCTTCACCTTTCACGCTCACTGCCCAGACGCAGAAGGGCACGGCCTCTTATTATTCCAAAAGTTGGACGGGGCGCAAGACCGCCAATGGCGAACGGCTCCATCATGACTCACTGACCTGCGCCCACAAGACCTACCCCTTCGGTACGCTGCTCAAGGTGACGAATCCCGCCAACGGCCTCAGCGTCATCGTCAAGGTGACCGACCGCGGGCCATACGTCAAGGGGAGGGTCGTCGATCTCTCCGTACGCGCCGCCAAGGAACTGGGCATCATCTCACAGGGCATCGCCCCCGTCGTCGTGGAGCGATATAATCCGACCACCATCCCCTTTAAGCCGGAGGACTATGAACTGCCAGAGTTTGACCTGGGCACCAACGACGGCCCTGTCACGAAACCCATCTGGATGGAACTGAGAGACCAGCGCATCAAGCGCCGACAGGAAGCACAGGAACGAGAGCGGCAGAAGGCAGAGGAGGAAAGACTTGCCAAGGAGCAACAGGAGAAGGAGCGACTGGACTCCATCGCCAGAAGTGAGACCAAGAAGGACGAACTCGACAAGATCAGCAACATGCCAAACAAGTCAAAAGCCTACCTGAAGCGTTCTGGCGCAGTTGGCTCAGCGGCAAAAGGCTCAATTAATCGATAGGATCCGCTCGTCGTACTCTTTAGGTGTCCCTTGAATTCCCCATATCTTCAATAGCAACCTGCTCCGCATATTAGAGATATAACTGGGAGAGGCACCCGTCAAGCGATGAATCTCTACTGGGGAAAAATGAACCCGCAACAGCATTGACACTTCATATTCAATAGATGTCAGAGTGTATCTCGGGGTATTTATCGCGGTATAAAAATGAGGGATTTCCATATTAGTGAGTTCTCTAAGTCTCTTAATGTCGTCAACAGAGGCCTTTTGATACGGATTCGATTCTACATGGCTTCTAAGACTATATGTCAATGCTCTCTTCATGGTCTGTGCAAAGGTACGACAAGTTTTCCATTCCGCCAAACAAATACAGGAAAAAGTTACTTTGCTATTTCACTACTACCTTCTTGCCGTTCAGGATATAAATTCCCTTAGTTGTTCCTGCGGAGACATAGGTGGAATAGACCACCGTGCCAGAGTCATCACGCAGTTCAAGGGTGAAGTCATCCTCGAAACTCGGCAGGGTGAGGACATAGTCATCCTGGGTGATGTACCACGGACGTGGGGGAGCAAACGTACTACTTTCATGGGTGCAAAGTTAGAAGAAAAAACATAATTAATTAGAAAAACCTTAGAAAAAAGACTTTCCAAAATTTTTCAACTATACTTGAATCGCGGAAAAAGCCTTAACTACAACAAACAAGCGATAGAGGAGAACCCCTATCGCTTGTTTGTCTTGATGCGGAACTCACGCGCCTGCGACGGTATGTCCCTATTGCGCTGCATCACCCCGATGCGGAACACTGCCTCACCATCCTTCAGCCGGGTGTCGGTCTTAATCGTCGCCGTATAGCGGATGCCCTTGCCAGGCATGATGCTCTCCACCAGTACGTTCTCCGAGACACGGATATGCTTGTTGCCCGTCACCTCCATCACCGTGGGCAGCACGCGGAAGGCTGGCTGCGAGGAGTTGTTGTAGATCTCGAACACCATCCGGGCCTCCTCTCCCCTACTCAGTTCTCCGTCACGGCTGGCATCCAGGAGCCGCGGGTTACGGATCTCCAGGTCAGGAAGGCGGTCGCTAGGTCTGTCTGCCGTGGTGTTGAAAGCCTCATCGAAACCATACAGACGGTCGTCGCCACTCCCTGAAGCATCATACTCCGGCTGACGGACCGACTGCTGAGAGTCCGTCTGCGGACGAGCCACCGCTCCGCGCCGCTGCTCACGGGCGGCCTGGTACTCTTCGTATCGCTGCTGCTGGGCATTGTCGGCCGCAGCACCCACGGCAGCCCCCACGGCGGCCCCACCGGCCATGCCGATCAGCGTACCGATGTCACTGCCCCTCGGACCGCCTGCGATACCGCCGATGGCCGATCCGATGATAGACCCGAAAGTGCCACCCGTATAGGCACCCGATCCCGTATAGGTTCCGCAACTCGAAAAGAGCAGCAGGGAACTCACTGACATAACCACAATCTTCTTCATATCCATACCTGTTTAATGTTTCACCATGCAAAAGTACGGTTTTTCACGCAACTAGCCAAGGGAAAATCCCGAAATCGACATAGGGGAAACCCTAAAAGCGCAATCTAGGCTGCAGCCCCCCCAATTCGTGGTGCCGTTTGGAAATTTGGCGCCGCGAATTTCCCAAACGGCGCCGCCAATTTCCCAAACGGTGCCGCCAATTTTCCAAGCGGCACCGAGTATTGTCCAAACGGCAGTACTTATTGGGCATATATAGTTGTCTTACCGACTTTTTAACCCGCTCATCCCGCCTATCCCACACTGAAAAGTAAAAAATCTTACGTGTGGGATAGGCGGGATGAGCGGGATCTTTTTGGCTTTAGACAACTACCACGCGCGCGCGCGAAGCACTGAGTACTCCAGTTCGGGATAAGGTGTTCTAAAACAGCATGAGTTGCTTAGAGTCTTCAATGTAGTATCCTTGAAGTGCCTGTGGCTTATTGTCGAAGAAGCAGTAAGCCGCCAATGCCGCAATCATGCTCATGATGAAGTTGTCGACCGACCTGTGTCTGGAGTGTACCAACTGTGCCGTATTCTTGAGCATGTCATTAATTGTCTCGATGATACATCTTTTCCGTAGCATGACCTTGTCCCACATGGGCATGAGTTTGTTCTTCATGTTAGTTCTGATGCCTTTCACCAAGTGGATTCCGTCCTCGAAGAGCATGTCGAAGAGCCTGGGTGAGATTTATCCCCTGTCGGCAAAGAGCTTTCCGTAGAGTGTCTTGGCCAGGACTGCCCAGACCTTCGGGTCCCTGTCATCCACGTTGGCACCAATGAAACAGAATGTGATGATCTCCCCTCTGTCGTTGCAGACCAGATGAAGTCTGAAGCCATGACACCACCCCATAGTCCCCTTTCCGTCGGTAGCCAGCCCCTTAAACACCTTGTTGGCGTAACGCCTGAGATTGTGGCAGACCGGCACCATGGTGGAGTCAACGAAGCTGATGCCTGTACAGCGACCGAAGGCAGAGAGGTTGAGGAAGAACATCATCTGGAAGAACACGCGACTCTCGAACTCCACGAAACGGTTGTATGATACGGCATGGGGGAAGGAATCTTTCATGTGCTGCCTAATGAAGAACAGGTAGTAGTGTTTGAAATTACGGAAAGAGCCGAACTGAAACACTATCAAGATTGTCATAATCTCACTGTCGGAAAGAGAGGCTTTGCGGTAGCGG
>FLNY01005041.1_pt1 | contig 14518 bp, 6 predicted proteins | sample 1140381 | NCBI WGS metagenome assembly FLNY01 (sample SAMEA3878172, study PRJEB12797) | bioreactor metagenome | biome: Moose rumen | place: Sweden | collected 2011-10
TTAGACCTTAGACCTTACAGCCTCTCCCCATGCCCTCCCCTTGCGGGCAAGAATGTACGGTAACTTTTTGACAACTCGAAGCAACAAAAAAGGGAGCAAAGGGACGGAGAATTTGTTTTTTTGAACTTTTTGTTGGGAAAGATTTGGTTGTTTGAAGATTTTGGCCTATCTTTGCGGCGCTCGAACCGAAGAGCGCCAAATCCGCACGGAACATTGGAAAGATGCCGGAGTGGTCGATCGGACCGCACTCGAAATGCGGCAAGCGGGTCACACTGCTTCCAGGGTTCGAATCCCTGTCTTTCCGCAGGGAATTTGGTTTGTAGAGAGCTGCAAAGAACTCAGAATGTTCTTGTGGCTCTCGTTTTTCATGGTTCAGCCTACCCCGACCCCTCCCTAAAGGGAAGGGGCGGGACGGTCAAAGGTCTAAGGTCTAAGGGTTCCAGGATTCAGCCTACCCCCAGCCCCTCCCTAAAGGGAAGGGGGCGGAGTTTCAAGAAGTCGGACCCGAGAAACGTTGTATTTTGCACGTTTTTGCCGCGTATTACGCTGTTTTTTGGCAAAATCATATTATTTTTTCAAATTTTGCACACAAAAATTTGGAAATTTCAAAAAATTGCGCGATATTTGCCCTCGCAATATAAACGTTTATGAAAGCGCAAACTCAAGAAGTTCAAAGTTCAAAGTTCAAAGTTCAAGTTTTAGGAGCGGTCCTTCTGTTGACGACGGCATGTTTTCATCTTCATGCGGGGGTGACACGAGGTACAACCTACAAAACAGCAGAACCGGCCGACAATGACACCGTTATCAAAGCCTCGGAACGTCTGAGTTGGGAGACCGACTTGGTGGATTGGGCGTTTCTGATGCCCAACGCAGGTTTGGAAATCGATCTTGGCGACCCGCTGAAGGTATCGTCACCCTCGTTGTTGTTGAACCTCAGATACTCCTTGAACTCGAAAGTAGATTTCCCGATGCTGAACGTCGGGATGGAGTACAGGCGTCACTTTCGGGTGTCCGACCCGCCGCAGCAGCGAAAGGGCCTGGCCAGGCCCTTTGGGGCCATTGTCGATTGGCTGCGCGGCGCGGAGCGAACGAAAGCTTCCCGACAGAAGGCACAGGAGTCGTCGGTGAAGGGGCATCCCGAATGGATAAAAGGGCGGGCATACGCCGGTCTTTGGGCCGACTACATGACATACGGAGTTGACAGCCCATTGGACATGTACGGCGACGAAGACAAAATTGCCGACAAGGGCAGCGTGGCTTTCGGTCTGTCGTTCGGCAACGATTTTCCGGCCTACAATTTCAACAATCGGTATTTCCTCCAATTCCAGGCGGGGATGAAGCTCGGGGCGCTCTATACTCAAATGGAGAAATGGCGTCCTGCGGTGGCATTGCGTGCCGCCTTGGCCTTCCGCAAGACGGACATCCGTCGCAAATACTGGACGATGCGTCAGGAAATCATCGAGGTGAACATTACACGCAACAAAGAAATGAGCCGGCAGGCCGACTCGATACGTGAGAATTTCTCACTCAACACGAACATCTTTGTCGAAGTCGATGAGCTCGACAAAGACGGAAATATCAAAAGTCCCGTAACAAAACGCCAGGTCATTTCCGAAATCGAAAGACAGACGGGCTACGAGATGGACCCCGACCGATTCTTCGAATATACGGAAGGCCTGTTCCCCATCAAAAAGCTCGACGAATACAGCATCGGGTATCATATCGTTCGCGGACAGGAGACCTTCACGCAAGAGGCAACAACGGAGGATGTGACCATCCGTTTCCGCGTGCAAATGTCGGGTCGCGGTGCCGCGTTGGTGAAGAAGAACAAACTGGTGGCAGCCATCCGCAAATACAGAGACGAGCACGGAGGGTCGGTTCCCGTCATCTACGGACGCGACGCGAAAAACAGCGGAGACCGCACAAAGTTTGAAAATCCGATACGCCGCAGGGACATCGTGAAACTGTTCACCGACATCCAGGGCGAACAGCTCGACCCCAATCTCTTCAAAGATTTCTGGATTCGCAAGGCCCAGGGAGTTTATGAGCCCGTCAAGGACGAGGACATGAACAAACCCACGCTCTACTCGGTGAACATCGAGTGGCATCCTCAGGTGAAGCTCAACTATGACGAGGATGACGTATTGGCGCTCTTCCGCGCCGACTTCCGTTTCGACAAGTTCGGACGAGACCTCTACGACAGACTGAACGGACAGGAAGTGGCTTTCAGCGAGAAGTGGGACGGCAACCAAGAACGTCTGGCCAAACGCAAAGTGACGGCAGACGACATTGCCGCCCAAATCAAAGCCAAAGGCATCAACGGCGTGACATCCGACATGATCAAGGTGCCCCAGACCGACCGCCTTGTGCTGAACAAGAAATATCCGGCGAAAGTGAACCTCGTGGCCGGCTACCAGGCCACCGTGCTCTACAGCGTGCAGGACGGCGAATCGGAACGACTGGCCAAAGCAGCGCAGAAGGACATCATAGCTCCGTGGATAGCCGCCAAGCAGTATCCGCAAATCACGGCCAAGCGAGGCGAAGACGGCAATTTCGACATCGACCGTCAGCAGGTCATCGACGCCTTCTCGAAGTCGGTCGGCTATTCATTCACCCCCGCACAGTTTGTCGATTGGGGCGATGAACAACCCACAGTGATGCCTGACGGCAGATTACGCAAAACGGTCAAGATACAGCTTCACTTCACGACGCCCATCATGACCATACCTTATTATATAATAGAACAGGAATGAGACAGAAGTTGACAGTTCTTATGACCGTGCTGCTCCTGACGGGAGGCATGAGACAGGCAAAGGCCCAAGCCCTTGCCATACGGACGAATGTGGCCGGCTTTACAGTGATGGCTGCCAATGTGGGTGCAGACTTTGTGCTCAACGAGAAGCACTCCCTCTCGGGCTCGTTCTATCAGACCATGGGAGAGTCGTGGATTCGGAAAACGAAAGCCACGGGAGCCCAACTCAGTTGGCGTTACTGGTTCAGCCACGAGCCGCTGCGCGGCCTCTATTGGGGTTTGTCGGTAGGCGTGGGAAGTTACGAACTCGAAATGGACGGCGGCGGGATGGACATGGCATTCTCGCCGACGGCCCTTGCCACAGAGAAATGCCCGATGAAATATGCCGGCACAGCGATGCCGATGTCGATTGACATCGGTTACTGCTTCCAGCTTTCGAGACGCTGGTCGCTGGACATCTATGCCGGCGTCGGTCCCCTCTTGCGATGGGAAGAAGTGACCTTCGAAGAAGAACAGTTGGGGACTCAGGTATATATCCCTCGCCGTTCGCGTGCCGATTTCCATCCCACCAACGCCGGCCTGTCTCTGGTTTATTTAATATTGTAACATTCCGTTATCGGGATGTCCGAAAAAACGAAAAATATGAAACACTTTCTGCTCATATTACTGACGATGCTCCTCGCACAGCCCGACAGGGCAGATGCACAGGTCTTGCCCCGTCCCAAAGGCAAGAGTTTCAAAATCTACGATGCCACCCATCCCGCAGACCGTGACGGCAAAGTCGTGAGCATTGTCGATACCGACAATGGTATGGAGAAGGGGTACAACCTGCCTTTAGTGAGCAAAGATGCCCGTGTATATGTGACCTACAAGCCTTGGGCAGACATCATCATGCGCGACTACCGCAACAGCGAGAACCGCTCCAAGGTGCAGGGCTTCTTCACCTTCTACGACAATCACGCCAGCTATTGCCTGCAACCCAACGTATATGGAATCTACAGCACGGAGCAGGCCTACAATATCGCGGAGAAACTGAAGGACAATATGGAGGCTTCCCTGCGGAGTTACCTGGGACCGGTGCCACAAGACATCTATTACCTCTCCCTCATCGTAGTGGTCGATCCCCTGCGCCAGGAACAATTCGATGTGGAGTGGATAGAGAACTTCGAGCCGAACAACTTCATTCCCGACTGTCCGCTGTACTATACAGGCAAACTCAAAATCGGCAACGTCTATAAGGGTATGACCCGCCAGGTCGATTTGCAGCAGAGCACCATCCAGTTGGGCAACGAACTCACTTTCCAAGAACGCATTGACGTGACCGGACCGAGTTCGAAACGCATGGTTGTGGAACGTCTGATCGAGCCCTGTGATTTCCTCTCGGATTACAAACGCGTGGGCCGCGACTATCTCGGCAACCGTCCCGCCCTCGAAGAGGTCGATCGTCTCTTGTCCCATCGCGACGGTGCGTATGCGGCAGAGTTCCGCCTCTCGCCCTTCGTATTCCCCGGCAAGAAGTATCAGAATCGCCTGATGCGCCGTTCCATGTGGGATGTGAGCCGCGACACGATGGAATATTATCGCCGGGGCACCCTCCGCGAATTTGCCAAAGCTTCCCAGCAGGACGAATACCGGCAGCTGGTTCCCGACACCTGTCTGTTGCAGATAGATTACAACCTGCTGTCCCGTTATCTGAGCAAATACGACTCCTTCTGGGCACTGTCCCCCGAGTTGGAACAACTGCGGCGAGACGAATATCCGGAATATCCCGACACCATCGACCATCGTTCCTATCATTTTGTGAAGGTTTCGCTTGAGACCTATCGCAAGGTGCAGCAATATGTGGAAGAAGGCAAGATGAAACCGGGCCGTTGGGACGCTGTTGTGGAAGGGTTCGTACCCCGCAGCTATCTGGTACGTCAGGTTCCTTCCACATACTCCGAATATTGGTATTCCCATCGCCTGTTCCGCCGTGTGATGGAAGTCGAAGACTACAAAAAACTCGTTGATGACGGTACGGTCTTGGTGGTTCGTCCCGAACAGCAAGGCGTACGTCTGCGTTACGAGAACCGCGACGAGGCCAAAGTCTCGCATGCATTCAATCAGATGCGTGTGTCCAACCCCGACCTCTACCTCGATTCCAAATTGGCCATTCGCGACACACTGTTGACCCAGTGGGTAATGCCCGACCCCAACATATACTATCGGCTGAAACACGTCTATTGGCTCCACGATTTCCAGGCGGCAGACACCGCTACCGATGCGTGCGGCTGTACACGTATGAACCCGCTGCGATTCATTTCGCTGTCCATCCAGCCGGCCGTTCCCGATTGTCCGCCGTTCATTTCGCCTACGTCGGATGTGAAGGAAGACTATAAGCCCATATCCCGCAGCGACGATGTGCAGGAAGTGCGCCACGAAGTGCATGTGGCTTTCGAGCGTGCCAGTTCGGTCATCTTGCCCGATTTGGGGGAGAATGCCCTACAGCTCGACTCGCTGAGCCAGACCGCTACGGCCATCATGGGTCGTGACGAACGATGGGCTCCCTACGGCGTGAACCGCATCGACACCATCGGCGTGCTTGGCATCACATCTCCCGAAGGCGGTTATCAGTATAACATGTCGTTGGCCCGCAGCCGTTCGGAAGCTGTGGTCAACTGGTTGCGTTCGCACAACGAAATACGTACGGCATCAGAGTATTACATCGATTCTGTAGCCACCTGGCTCGACGTAGCTACCGCCATCGAACACTTCACCCCCGAGAGCCGCGATATGGCCGACCGCATCCGCGAGGTTTGTCAGGGACGCGACCCACGTTCCGTGACCGCCGACGAGGTGGGATACAATCCCAACGATTCGGTATGGGAAACCGCCATGAACTACCTGCGCCGCGTACAGATTATCTTCCAGTACAGTGCACTCCAGGCTCCCGACGAGGAAACCATCGTACGGTCCTTCCGTTCCGGAAACAACACCGGAGCTTTGACCTACGGCGCCTTCTACTATTACGTGCTCTTGAATTCCGACCAGCTCAGCGAGGACGAGAAGGTGCGTCTCTGTCAGGAGGTCATCAATGCTCCCCGTCGTCGAGGCGACGAGAATTATCTTTGGACCCACGATGTGAACCGGGCTTCGACCGAACAGTGGTATGACCTGATTCGCCCTGTGGCCGCCAATTATGTGGCTGTGTCGAAGATGAAGAAGCGCGATTATGACGAAACGCTTTTGGCTCCATACATCGACCTCACTCAGGCAGGCAACCGCAAGTCCTATTCGCTGGGCAATCTCATCGGCCAGACCCCCAAGGCATATAAATATGTGAATGCCGACTTTGTGCTCTACAACCAAATTCAGATGCTTATCGGCATCGGGTCGAATGCGACTCTCCAGAGAGCCGACTCGATGATTCAGATTCTCTCCATGACCGACTATTCGCGCGAGTTCGAACAGAAATATCATCCTTCGCGTCTGCCCGACCTGCTCGAAAGTTTCAACTATCAGATGTTTATCAACGATGCTTCTTTCGCCCGTCGCATTGCCAACACCAACATAGTGAACTACTACGTAGTGCATAATGCCATCGGACACGACCGCTACGAGCGTACCGGACGATATTCCGACCCGGTGGTTCAGGAATCCTTCCGCGCCACGTGGGACAGCATTCCTTCGCTCGACCGCCTGCCCGAGACCAGCCCCGAGCGCTGGTATTTCCGTGCAGTTGCCTATGCCCGCTGGGCAGAGATGACGGCCGGCGAGCACAAAGCGGAGCAGCATGCCGAAGCCGTCGGCAGCCTGGTGCGTCTCTTCGAGTGCGACGAGGACTACATCGCGTTCTGTCAGGGAGACATCTACATCCGCGGCATCTTCACTTCGCCCGACAACCGACAGTCGGGTCTCGACCTCTATTTGGAGGCCGTCGAACGATATATCAATCAACGTATTAACAAGGAATAGGGAAAGACGGGACTATGATGAAACGCAAATATACGATATTGACGCTCCTTCTGAGCCTGTGTACGGCAGCCTTCGGTGCCGACTCTGATTCGGTCAGCCATTTCAATGTGGCCGACAATCTCCTCATGCGCCTCTATCGAAAGCCTCATAAAGACGCCTTCCGCAACAAGCCGCTCTCCAACCTGGAGGTTTCGCTCTATTGGAATCCCGATGTGTTGGCGGTGCCCTTCTCCGGACGTTCCTACAGTTGGGACCCGGTGAGCCTGGGATTCGGCCTGACCAAGGAACTTTCCAGAACGCATGCCCTGCGCGTGGGCTTTGATTTCAGTGCGCCCTCGATGCAGGAGCAGTACGAAGCCTACCGCTTCAACCGCTATCAGCTCAATGTGGGCTGGTTGTGGAATGCCACCAATTACTTTGCCGGCTACGACCTTTCGCGTCGCCATCACGCTTTGACCTCGTTGGGCTTCTTCTACGGCAAGACCGACTTCACACAGGATTTCGGCGACGGCGAGAACTACCTCGGCGGTTGGTTGGGCATGCAGTACCGCTATGTCATCTCACCCCGCATTTCTCTCTTCACCGAGGCCCAAATGCGTATGGCCGGCAAGGAATACGGCGGATATGTGGATTTCGACCCCAACGAAGACAAACCCGTAACTGCCAACGACAAGGATATGGCTACTACGTTCAACCTCATGATGGGCGCAAACGTACGTCTCACCAATTCCCTCTACCGAGTGAACGAGTCGGAAAGAGACAGCAAAGGATTCAAAATCATCGACAATCTTTTTGCCCGCGTGGGCGGAGGGTTCTCCTTTGTGGACGGAAAAACCTTGCCTAACATCGATATCAGTGTCGGCAAATGGATGAACACCGTCTTCGGCGTGGGCATCGGTGCCCACGACAACTTCCGCATGCAGGGCGGACGTGCCGAAGTGCTCATCAATCCTGTCGCTCTGTTCTCGGGAAAACCTTCGACAGGCCTTTGGGATTTCGACATCAGTGCAGGTGCCGAAGCCGGAAGAATCATGCTTGACGATTTGTTCGGTGCGACCGACAAATACGGCAACATCGAGGTGGACAAAGCTTTTTATGTGGGTCCCACCCTCGCCGGCCGTCTCAAGTACTATCTGTCTCCCTGGACAGCGCTCTATCTCGAAGGCCGTTATACATTGGCCAAAACCAAATTTGACAAAGAATCGTCGCGCAATCTCGCCGGAGAATCGCTCGAAGGGAATGAGAATACCTCAAACTTCAATCTCGGTGTCGAGGCCTTCCACACCAATTTCTCCCGTTTTACCGGCAAACGAACGCCCAAGCGCATAGGACAGGACCTTCGGGACACCTGGTGGATAGAGTTTGCAGGCAAGGCGCAGCGCCTCTCGACAAGCAACCCCAACCACAAACTCACCAACGGAGGATTCTCCTTCGCTGTGGGTCGTCATTTCTCCAACTCGTCGGCTCTCCGCGTCCGTCTCGAATTGCAGTCTATGAATCAGGCCGAGATTGATTCCATCGTGGGCTACAACCTCGAGGAACGTTATTCCTACGATGAGAACGGACAGAGGTACAAATGGTATGAGGCAACGCCCGTGAAGGAAGCTACCAAGATTATGCCCATGCTTTCGTTCAATTACGTTTACAATATCACCAACTCATGGATGGGTGTCAATCCCGAGCGCCATTTCGACCTCAACCTCTTGGGCGGTATGGTTTTTGCCTACGAGGGAATGGAACAGTTCGATATGGGTTACGAGGCAGGCATGCAGCTTTCCCATCGCCTGTCGCCCAATTGGAACATCTATCTTGAGCCTTACTATCAGTGGCTCTATCGTATCGAAGAGTACCACGGACGCTGGAATCTCGGTGCCGGTGCCCGATACACCTTCATCAAACGTCATGCTCCTGCTTGGCTCGACCGTTCGCGCTGGTTCTTCCAGGCCTTGGGCGGAGCCCAGCTCTTGAGCTACAATATGAAGAAGAGCGAGAACATCTCCACACTCAAGAGTGTCTTCTCGTCCGGCGACGAGGGGCACGGCCTCAAACACATGAATATGGAGCTGGCATTCGGTCGCCACATGGATCCCGTTTGGGGTTTCCGGGGTTCGCTCTTTGCCCAGGAATTCAAGGTGAAAGAAGGCGTAGGCTCCGAGCAGCAGGATCAGACAACCATGCAGTTCTGGGGACTGAGAGCCGAAGCTTTCTATGACCTCCTGCGCTCCTTCTCGCCCAAATTGGAACGTTCGCGATGGAACATTGTCACAATGGCCGGTCTCGAAGCCGGACGTTTCCTGCCTGAGTCGAAACTCATCGAAGACGGAAGCAAACATTTCCTCTTCGGCATCACGGGCGCAGGTCAGCTTCAGTATCGCATCACCGGCAACGGTTGGATTGTGGCCGAAACACGTGCCCAGATACTCAACGTCAACGACCCCAACGTCGTGATGACCGCATCCTTGGGTGCACAGTACGACCTTTACTACCGCAAGCGCAGCGACCTCACTTCGAGAGTCCGCAACCGCTGGTACTTCGGCGGCGGTATGGGCATGATGGATGGCCATGTCGGTTCGTTCGAATTCTTTGCCGGCAACAATATTTCGGCCATACACGGTCTCCGTTTGGGTCTCACCTTCACCGACAGCCCCATGCTGAATGTGGCCAACGCCAACGGCCAGATGAATATGGACCATTATTCCTCTCTCGGCCTCGACTATACCTATCATCTCTCCAACCGCGTTTGGGGTGTCGATCCGCAGCGTTACGTGGACTTCCAGCTTTTGGGAGGTGTCGAGTTGGGCATGACCAGCCTCCAGGATTTGTCGCGTACCGGCGACGGAAGCACTCTCAAGATATACCCCGGCTTCAACCTCGGCGCACATGCGACGGGTCACATTGCCAACGGACTCTCCTGGTATGTTGAGCCTCGCCTCACTTACCTCTTCAAGGACAACCGGATGACCACTTGGGAGCCCGACGATTTGGACGAGAACATGAACTTCTTCACCACCGTCGGGTTGCAGATAGAGCTCAATCCCTACAAGCGCTCCTACAAGTGGGTGGAGCAGCCTGACAAGAACTACATCGCAGCCAAGCTCATCGTCCAGCCTATGGTTTATCAGGACCGCTTCTTCAAAGAGGGCGGAGGCATCGGCGCCGAACTCACCTACGGACGTTGGTGGAACGACTTCATCGGCACGGAAGCCACAGGCCTGATTTACAACTTCAAGATGTTCAGCAAGAAACAGGAACTCTACGGCGGACGTCTCGACTTTACGGCCGACCTCACGGCCTGCATGAATCCCGATTGGCGTCGCAAACCTTTCCAGTTGGTCGGTTTGATTGGCGTGGCTGCAGGTATGTTCACGGCCGAGTGGGCATGGGACGATTTCACCGATGCCCGCGGAACGGATTATCGCGAATATCGCTGGCGTAACGGCGAGGGTTATCGCGGCAACGGACATTCTACCGGCGAAAAGAAGTTCACCGTCGGTCCTGCCTTGGGTCTCGATTTGCGCTGGCGCAATCACGGAACGGCACCTGTGGGAATTTCTCTCGGCACCCGTGTTTCGACCTTCAAGTACGACGTACCCTACAACGATGCCGGCGAGACCGATTCACAGCTCTTCATGCCCGTTTCTTTCGACCTCGGACTCCACTACAATTTCTGATTCCCCCGTTTCTGAACCACATACGTGTGCTCCGGTTTTCCGGAGCCACGTTTTTATCTATAAATTTAAAAGAGGATACATTATGTCTAACGAAGAAAAAGCACTCAGAAAACAGCCCGAAACAGAGGCTGAAAAGAAAACACGTACAGAAACCGACCTTATCGGCTCACGCGAAGTTCCGGCCGATGCCTACTACGGCGTACAGACACTGCGAGGCATCGAAAACTATCAGATCTCCAAAACAACGCTCGCCCAATATCCGCGTTTCATCAAGGGTATTGCAGTCACCAAACTCGGGGCTGCAATGGCCAACTACAAGCTGGGGATGATTACCTCCGAGCAGTATGAAGCCGTCGCCTTCGCCTGTCGCGAGATTATGGCCGGCAAGTACAGAGACCAGTTCGTGGTCGATATGATTCAGGGCGGAGCCGGAACATCGACCAACATGAATGCCAACGAGGTCATTGCAAATATCGCACTCGAGAAGATGGGCCACAAAAAAGGCGAGTACAAATATTGCCGCCCTCACGATGTGGTGAACGCTTCCCAGAGTACCAACGATGCCTATCCCACCTTCATCCATGTGGGTTTGTACTACACTCATCTCGAACTCCGCGAACATCTTATCGACCTCATTGAGAGTCTCCGCAACAAAGCCGACGAGTTTGCCGATGTTCTCAAGATGGGGCGCACACAGCTGCAGGATGCCGTGCCCATGACCTTAGGGCAGACTTTCGGAGGCTTTGCCTACATTCTCGAGAATGAACTCATCCACCTCGACCATGCTGCCGAAGATTTTCTCACCGTCAACATGGGAGCTACTGCCATCGGTACAGGCATCTGCTCGAAGCCGGGTTATGCCGCCCGGGCAGTCAAGGCCATCCGTGAGATTACGGGTTTCCAATTCCGTTTGGCCGACCATCTCGTGGGCGCCACGAGCGACACTTCCTGCATGGCCAACTACTCGTCGGCTATGCGTTTGGTGGCCGAGAAACTCAACAAGGTATGCAACGACCTCCGCACCCTCTCCTCGGGACCGCGCTGCGGCCTGAACGAAATCAACCTGCCCGCAATGGCTCCCGGCTCGACGATTATGCCCGGCAAGGTCAACCCCGTCATCCCCGAAGTCTGCAACCAAGTGGCCTACAAGGTGATAGGCAACGACCTCTGTGTGGCCATGTGTAACCAAGCTGCCCAGATGGAGCTCAACGCGATGGAACCCGTGATGGCCCAATGCTGCTTCGCTTCGGCCGACTTGCTGATGAACGGTATGGACACCCTTCGCACACGTTGTGTGGACGGCATCACAGCCAATGTGGACCGCTGTCTCAAGTATGTCCACGATTCCATCGGCATCGTGACCGCGCTCGATCCCGTCATCGGGTATGTCAACGCCACCCAGATTGCCAAAGAGGCACTCGAAACGGGCAAAGGTGTCTATGAACTCGTCATCGAACACAAACTACTCACCAAAGAGCAACTCGACATCATTCTCAAGCCCGAGAATATGATTGAGCCCGTTGCTCTGAATATCAGAATCGACCATTAATGAAAAAAATGCTTTATGCTGCTGCGGCAGCCATCCTTCTCTCGGCCTGCGGTTCCTCGGAAACCCCGAACCGCAAACCGGCCATTCCCTCAGATGCCGACCTCGAGGCACGTGTCGAAAAAACTTTGAGCTCTATGACACTCGACCAAAAAGTAGGGCAGATGCTCGAACTCCAAATCGACGGTCTCGGCGGCTGGGACAACGACGGCAAGTTCCGTCTCGACCCGGCCAAAACGGACACGCTCCTGGTGAAGTATCAGGTGGGGTCTGTGCTCAACTGTCCCGGTCACGCCCTCTCTCCCGAAGACTGGAACGAGGTGATAGGCGAAGTGCAGCGCATCAGCATGGAGCGAATCGGCATCCCCACGCTCTACGGCATCGACCAGAATCACGGTGCCAGCTATACGCTCGGAGCCACTTTCTTCCCCCAGAACATCAACGTAGCCGCTACATTCGACCCGCAGATAGCCTTCCGGGCCGGTGAAATTACAGCATACGAGACACGCGCCTGCGGCGGTCCCTGGACCTATTGTCCCACGCTCGACCTGGCTCGCGACCCGCGTTGGCCCCGATTCTGGGAAAACTACGGCGAGGATGCCCTCATGAATGCCGTCATGGGCGTGGCCGCTACACGCGGCATGCAGGGCGACGACCCCAATCATGTGGATTGCAACCACATTGCAGTCTCCATCAAGCACTATCTCGGCTACGGTCTGCCCTTCAGCGGCAAAGACCGCACTCCCGCCTTCATTTCGCCTGCCGACCTCAAGGAGAAACACTTCGCACCCTTCAAGGCCGCCATTCTCTCCGGCGGTGCCTTGACGGTGATGGTCAATTCGGGCTCTGTAAACGGAACACCCGTTCATGCCAGTCACGAATTTCTCACCGAATGGCTCAAGGAAGGGTTGAACTGGGACGGTATGATAGTGACCGACTGGGCCGATATCAACAACCTTTGGAAACGCGAAAAGGTGGCCCGCGACAAGAAAGAAGCCATCTGTATGGCCATCAATGCCGGCATAGATATGTGTATGGAGCCTTATAATGCCGACTTCTGCACGCTACTCAAAGAACTCGTCCTCGAAGGCAAAGTGCCTCAGTCGCGTGTCGATGATGCTGTACGCCGCATCCTGAGAGTGAAATACCGCCTCGGACTGTTCGACACGCCGATGACTTTGGCTCAAGATTACCCCAACTTCGGTTCTGCAGGATTTGCAGAGATCGCACTGAGGGGAGCCGAAGAGAGCGAGGTGCTCCTGAAGAACGAAAACAGCCTGCTCCCCTTGAAGCAGGGAACCAGAATTCTCGTCACCGGCCCCAATGCCAATTCGATGCGTACGCTCAACGGCGGCTGGAGCTACACCTGGCAGGGCGATGCCGACCGCTATGCCGGAGAATACAACACAATCTTCGAAGCTTTGCAGCAGAAGTTCGGAGCCTCCAATGTAAAGTACGAACCCGGTGTAACCTATAAATCGGGAGGTGCCTGGTGGGAGGAGAACGCCCCCTCAATCCGACAGGCTGTAGCCGCTGCCGGCAACGTCGATGTCATTGTAGCCTGCGTAGGTGAAAACTCCTATTGCGAAACCCCGGGCAATTTGGACGACTTGAACCTCTCCGCCAATCAGAAAGATTTGGTGAAGGCGCTCTCCACAACAGGCAAACCCATTGTGCTCATCCTCAATGAGGGACGTCCGCGCCTCGTCAATGACATCGAACCTCTCGTCCGCGCTGTGGTCGATGTGATGCTGCCCGGCAACTACGGCGGAGATGCGTTGGCCAATCTTCTGGCCGGCGATGCCAATTTCTCGGCCAAACTGCCGTTCACCTATCCCCGCCACATCAACAGCCTGAGCACCTACGACTACAAGGCATCTGAGCGTACGGCTACAATGGAAGGAGCATACGATTACAGCGCAGACGTGAAGGTTCAGTGGCCCTTCGGATTCGGACTGAGCTATACTACCTTCAGCTACAGCGATTTGAAGGTGGACAGGCCGCAGTTCTCGGCTTCCGACAGCCTGTCCTTCTCGGTCAATGTGACAAATACAGGCGATGTGGCCGGCAAAGAGGCCGTCATGCTCTTCACAAGCGATTTGGTGGCTTCGTTGGTTCCCGACAACCGTCGCCTGCGTGCATTCCGGAAGGTGGCTCTTGCTCCCGGCGAAACGAAGACTGTGACTCTCACAATCGCTGCCTCCGACCTCTCGTTTGTCAATGCCAAGGGCGACTGGACGCTCGAACCCGGTGATTTCCGCGCCCAAATAGGTACCCAAGTCGTGAATCTGACGTTACAATAAATCCCCAATCCATAAAAAAACGCATCCGTCTCGGGTGCGTTTTTTTGTCGCTGTGTTTATATTTTTCCTGTTTTCGACATTGGGACACCAGAAATTTCAGGCATCACCCTTGACGAGGTTGGATTTCTTGCGTATAAACATGGTGCAAAGATAGCATGGGACACCCATATTTGCAACTTTTGAACACGAAACCGTCTGATTTTTAGGATAATTTAATTTTTAGGCCAAGTAAGCGCGGAAAACAGGGGAGAATTGGAGAATTTCTCTACAGATTGGACGGATTGAACGGATT
>FLNY01004687.1_pt1 | contig 14510 bp, 10 predicted proteins | sample 1140381 | NCBI WGS metagenome assembly FLNY01 (sample SAMEA3878172, study PRJEB12797) | bioreactor metagenome | biome: Moose rumen | place: Sweden | collected 2011-10
GACGCTCTTCTACAGCGTTAGAACCAGTCCCAAGGTCAAGTCCGGCAACGTAGGGTTCGCCTGGCTCAAGCCCCACAGCGGCGACTACGACGTCCCCGAAGCCTACCCCTGGCTCAAGGAAGTGCTTTCAAAATAGCGCTGCGGATGGCTCGGGGCGTTGCTGGAGCCGGTCACGGATGAACAGTATTCAAAAGTCGGCGGGTAAATTATAGTGGAGTCCTTTATAATCCGTTCCTGGCCCGGTCCATCGTGCATCCGGCAGGAATCTATATTGCAGAAAGGTATCTGTTCTCCATTTGCTGCCTTCGGCTTTAGCAGACAGATTCTCCGTTGGCCGGAAAGGCCTTCTGAGAATGACTGTCATCTGACTTCTGAAAGGCATCGTCCTCCGGAAGAAGGCGCCTGATATAGCCCATAGCCACAGGGCTTGGAAAAAAACATAAGCAAACTCTAGATGACCACACTATTCCTCATCCTTATCGGCATTATCATCCTGATGTGCATCTGGCTGAACAACGCGTATCGGCATACCCGCCCTCCTTGCATTCATTGTTCTGGGTATGCTCTTCGGCAACAACGGCATCGTCCCGCTGCGTTTCGAGGACCATGCCTTCGCCAAGGAGATATGTACCGTGGCGCTGGTGTTCATCATGTTCTACGGCGGATTCGGCACGCGCTGGGACTCGGCAAAGCCGGTGGTGCGGGAAGCCACGCTGCTGGCTTCGCTGGGGGTTGTACTCACGGCAGGCCTCACGGGGCTGTTCTGCCATTATGCGCTCCGCTGGGGATGGGTGGAAAGTTTCCTGCTTGGCTCCGTGGTAAGTTCCACGGACGCCGCATCCGTGTTTTCTATCCTGAGGTCCAAGAAACTGGGCCTCAGGAACAACACGGCGCCGATGCTGGAGATGGAGAGCGGGAGCAACGACCCCTTTGCATATATGCTCACCGCCCTGATGCTCAGCATCATGAACGGCCAGGCTACGGGCCTTGGCATCGGCTGGATGCTCTTTGCCCAGCTTGCCTTCGGCGCCGGATGCGGTGTGGGGATAGCCAAACTTGCCACATGGGTTCTGGAGCGTTTCCGCATCAAGGGCGAAGGCTACGATTCATTGTTCATTCTGGCTGTTGCCGTGCTCTCATACGCCACTGCGGACCTTATCGGCGGAAACGGGTACCTGAGCGCCTACATTGTGGGCATCATGCTCGGGAACAGCGAATTCCCCGGAAAGAAGGCCCTGGTGAACTTTTTCGACGGCATCACCGGGCTGATGCAGGTTCTCATCTTCTTCCTCCTGGGCCTTCTGGCCCGGCCGGCGCTGCTTCACCGTGCCATCCTCCCGGCGCTTGCAATTTTTGCGTTTATGCTGCTCGTAGCCAGACCTCTCTCCGTCATGGGCATCCTGACGCCGTTCCGGAAATATGCTTTCAAACAGCAGGCTCTGGTCTCGTTTGTAGGCCTCAGGGGGGCGGCATCTATCGTATTTGCCATTATGGCGATGACGGACAATCCGCTTGTGCAGAATGACATCTTCAACATTGTTTTCTGCCTGGTCCTCATCTCCATTTCCCTGCAAGGTTCGCTCATTCCATGGGTAGCCCGCAGGCTGGACATGGTCGATGCCAATGCCGACGTGATGAAAACCTTCAACGACTACTCCGAGGGCACGCAGATGCAGTTCGGCAGCATCGATATTGCCGCCGACAGCGGTTGGGCCGGACGGAAAGTGATGGAACTCGGCCTCCCAAAGAATGTGCTTCTGGCCCTTGTCCTGCGTTCGGGGCAGCGGCTCATCCCACGTGGCGACACGGTTCTCCTCCCTGGCGACAGGGTCATCGTCGTCACCAAAACCTTTGAAGACACCCAGACCTATCTTGTGGAGAAAAAAGTCAAAAAAGGAGGGAAACGCGACGGACGCACCATCGGTGAAACCGCCGGGGAAGGACTGGTCCTATTGGTTCGCCGGGGAGAAGAAGAAATCATCCCCAGCGGTGACACCCTGCTTCACAATGGCGACACCCTGGTTATTTTAAAGGCAAAGTGAATTAATGTCGCGGGCGCGCAATAGGGTACCGCCCTTGAGCCGTCAGGTCCGGGGGCGGTTTTGTCGTTTTTTATTTTTATCTTTCTTCTGTAATGCAACGGTCGGGAAAATTGAGTATTTTTGCCCTATGGATTTCTTCTTTTCAGAAAATATGGAAGACCTCGGCCGGCCGGATCTTCGGAATTGCTGCCTGCATATGCTTTGTACGACAGGGGAGGGCTCCCTGGTGTACTACGACCGCTGTTTCCACTTCCGGACCGGCGACCTGCTTGTCCTGTCCAAGCCGGAAGGCGTGAGCAATCTTGCGCTGATTCCCGGCTCGGCCGGAGAACTTTTTGCGGCCGATTATAAGTTCCTGCAGAACCAGCTCCCCGCCAACAACTATTCCATCGGCGGAAGTATCAGCCTCTATGGCAACCCGGTCATTTCACTCTCCCATGCTCAAGCCGAAGTTTTCCTCGCCGATATCCACCGGCTGCGGGACCGGCTGATTAACGATGACCACCCCTTCTACCGGGAGCTGATGGGAAGCCTCTGCCTGACGATGATGTACGACATCTTCTCCTTCCACCGGGAGCGCGACGGAGATGTCTCCTCCACGGACCGGGCGGGATACATCGTCAGCGAACTGATGCGGCTCCTCTCCGAAGGAAATTCCCGCACTGAGCGCACTGTGGACTGGTATGCCCGGCGGCTGAACGTTTCCGGGAAGTACCTGTCCTCCACGGTAAAGCGCCTGACCGGCGGCTCCGTCATGTCCTACATCGACCGGCACACCGTACCCATCCTCAAAGAGTATCTGGACAATCCCCGCTACTCTCTCACCCAGATAGCGGACAGAATGAATTTTGCTTCACTGTCCTATTTCAGCCGCTATTGCAAAAAGCACCTTGGCGTCACGCCCTCGCAGTACCGTTCCAGCCTGCAACCGCTAGGGTGATTTTGATGGTATTCAAGTGCCGCTACCGGTCCAGTGTGATGACAGAGTAGCGTAACGAGGCGGGAAATAGCCGTTCCAAGAATCCTAGCTGGCTTTCCACCAGCGGAGAATGAAACGGATACCGGCGGAAAACAGTCCCGGACCCAGCCCGCAATAGAACCAGGCGATGAAAGAATCCGGAACCTGCGGGATGCGGCGAAGGGTGATGCCCAGGGGAACTTCGGAGAATCATACTGTTGCTATTATAAAGAAAAAGACTTATTTTTGTTTGAAAAAATACAAGCGCATACGCATAAGCCGATATAACCACTAATCCATATTTATGAAAACTGAAACCAATTACAGGGTCGAAAGCGACCTTCTGGGAGAACTTCAGGTCCCGTTTGACGCTTACTACGGCGTCCAGACCCAGCGCGCTCTCAACAACTACAAAATTTCCAATACGCGGATGTGCGACTATCCGGAATACGTCATAGCCATGGCGTACGTAAAGATGGCCGCCGCCGAGGCCAATGCCCGCCTGGGCGTCCTCGACCGCAAGATAGCCGATGCCATAGTCGCCGCCTGCAAGGAAATCGTGTCCGGCAAGCTTCACGACCAATTCCCCGTCGACATGATGCAGGGCGGCGCCGGAACCTCCGTCAACATGAACGCCAACGAGGTGATCGCCAACCGCGCCCTCGAGCTCATGGGCCATCAGAAAGGCGAATATCAGTACTGCTGGCCCAACGACCATGTCAACTGCGCCCAGTCCACGAACGACGCTTATCCCACCGCATTCCGCTACACTTTCGTGCGGATGAACAAGAAGCTCGTCGCCAGCCTGGAAAAGCTCATCGCCGCTTTCCGTGCCAAGGGAGAGGAGTTCAAGGATATCATCAAGATGGGCCGCACACAGCTGCAGGATGCCGTTCCCATGACTTCAGGACAGGAATTCAACGCATTCGCCAACAACCTTGAGGAAGAGATTGCCAACTTGAACCGCAACGCCGCCCTGCTTAAGGAAATCAACATGGGCGGTACCGCCATCGGTACCGGACTCAATGCCGTTCCCGGTTTCGCCGAGCTCTGCACGAAGCTTCTGTCAGAGTTTACCGGCGACGAATTCCTCAAGGCTCCCGACCTTGTGGAGGCGACTCCCGATACCGGCGCATACGTGAGCTATTCCGCGGCTCTCAAGCGCCTCGCCATCAAGCTCTCCAAGACCTGCAACGACCTTCGCCTCATGGCTTCCGGTCCGCGTTGCGGCCTGCACGAAATCAACCTTCCGCCCATGGCCCCCGGTTCCTCCATCATGCCCGGCAAGGTGAATCCAGTCATCCCCGAGGTCACCAACCAGGTATGCTTCAAGGTCATCGGCAACGACACGACCGTCGCTTTCGCCGCCGAGGCCGGCCAGCTGCAGCTGAACGTGATGGAACCCGTCATTGCCGAGTCCGTCCTCGAAAGCGTGACATGGCTGTGCAATGCCATCGAGACCCTCAGGACCAAGTGCGTAGAAGGAATAACCGTCAATGCCGACCACTGCTATGAAATGGTAAAGAACTCTATCGGCATCGTCACGGCCCTCAATCCGTACATCGGCTACAAGACCTCCACCAAGGTTGCGAAGGAAGCGCTCGAAACCGGCCGCGGAGTCTACGACCTCGTTCTGGAGCACGGTTACATGACCAAGGAAAAACTGGATGAAGTCCTCGACCCCAAGGCCATGACCGCATCCCACATGCTGCTGAAATAACGCCGGACAAGAAGTACAGAATCCGCTCTCGTCATCAAGCGTTTCATACAATGTTTCAAAAATACGCCGGCTTCCGCTGCGAATCCCGGTCCTGCAATGCTTTACTGACATTGTTCCTCGGGGTCCTTTTATGTGCCAGACGCCGCTTTCCGGCGTAGCAGAGACCTGCCCGGCACTTGAGGGATGTAAAAGGCGCGCCTACTTCTTGCGGGAGGCGGTGACGCGCTTCTTCCAGCGGTCCTTGGCAAGCTGCTGCATGTCCCGGACTTCATCGTGCTCGTCGACTATCTCGTCGCCCAGGATTGTCTCTATGAGGTCCTCGAGGGTGAGGATGCCGTGGAAGGAGCCGTATTCGTCGATGACTATGCTTATCTGCTCGTCCTTGGAGAGCATTTCGTCCCAGACGTCGCTCATGGTGGCGTCGAGAGGGAAGGCCGCGATGTCCCTGCGCAGGGCTCCGAGGCGGGTGTCGTACTTGTCCTCGGCCATCATCTGGAGGGCCTCCATGCGCAGGATATAGCCGGTGATGTATTCGTCGTTGTCGGCGTAGACGGGGATGCGGCTGTGGTGGAGGAAGCGTTTGTCCTTGTAGAACGACTTGAGGGTCATGGACTCGGGAGCGATGGCGCAGACCACGCGGGGAGTCATGACGTCCTCTGCGGTGAGCTCGTCAAGGTTTATGATATTCTGGATCACTTCGTTCTCGTCTTCGTCGAGCTCTCCGGACTCTTCGGCCACGTCGGCAAGGGCGCTGACCTCCTCGCGGCTCACCGATACGTCGGCGTCGGGGGGTGTGAGCCGCTTCTGCAGCCATTCTATGGCGATGACTATGGGATACAGGCAGAAGATGAGGCCCCTTATGGTGGCGGCGGTGAAGCCCATGAGGGACTTCCAGCGGGTGGTGCCGACGGTCTTGGGGATAATCTCGGCGAACACCAGGATGAGTATGGTGGTGACGGCGCTCACCAGCCCGAACCATGCCGACCCGAACACCAGGGTGGCCTGCCTGCCCACGCCGGCGGCGCCGATTGTGTTGGCGATGGTGTTGAGCGAAAGGATGGCGGCAAGCGGCCTGGAGCTGTCCAGCTTGTACTGCTTCATGCGGACGGCGGGCTTGTAACCCTCCTCCTCCCGCATGGTGATGTACGAGAGCGGAGTAGACATCAGCACAGCCTCCAGTATTGAGCAGAGGAAAGAGACGGCAAGCGCCCCGAGCAGAAACAGCAAGAGTCCGATCATAATCAGGCTTCAAAGATACTGCTTTATTTTTAATAACCGCATACATTGCGCCCCGGGACCGCTTGCTTTTTACTGAAAATGTTCCTACTTTTGTTTTTAACGACCTTCCGATGTGGCATTTATGAAAACGAAAGACCTCTTTTTCGCGGCATTGACCGCCATCCTTTTCTTCTGCTGCCCTCTGTCTGCCCAGACGCAGACCGGGCGCATTCCACCCGAGGTTTTCTATCTCCTTCCCGAATTCGCCGACGGCACAGTCTATCTCAAGGGCCAGTCCCCGGCTCAGGGGCGCATGAATATCTGTGCCGCTGACAATACTCTCAGGTACATCGACGGGAGCGGCAAAGAGCTGTCTGCAGGCTCTGCCGACAATATAGTCATGGTGCAGATAGGAGACGCCGCTTTCATCTACGGCAATGACGGCTTCTACCGCAAGTATCCCGTAACGCCCAAGACAGGCGTTGCCTACCAGCGCAACGTCCACATTTACAGCGGAGCCAAAAGAGGAGCCTACGGAACCATCGACCAGACAAGTTCGATCAGGCAGTACTCCTCCGTGAGCGACGGTGCCGAAACTTACGACCTTTCCACAGAAGTCCCCTACGAGGTAAACGAGAAGATAGCCATCTACACCGGCAATACCGTCATCCCTCTCACCCGGAAGAACCTCAAAAAGATATTCCCCTCCAAAGCTGACGAGATCAAGGCCTGGTTCAAATCCGGCCACTCCATGCCCCGCACCGTAGAGGACGCCCGGGCCATGCTGGCACAGTGGGCCGACTGAGCCGCCACTGAGCCCCTGCCGCCCGAAACATGTGCTTCCCGGGCTTCACTCCTCCCCGTGGTCGGCCAGGACGGATTCCAGGTAGAAGGCCTTTGAGGTGACCACGTCCTTTCCTTCCGCCGAAGGGTCGAGGAAGGCGATTCCGGTATAGCCCATCTGCTGTGCAAGCGGCACGACCTCGACCTTGCGGAAGCTGTCCTCGCCGTCGCATACGAAGACGTACGAGCGCCCCGCCTTCATGACTATGGCGTCGTCGGGCACGGCGTCACAGGCGTTTGCTCCGCATTCTATGACGGCCGAGACGAACATGTTGGGCAGAAGGGTCACGCCGCTGCCGCCGCCCTTGAGCTCGACATGCACGGTGGCCGACTTGGACGCAGGGTCCATCGCCGCGGTGATGAACGAGACTTCTCCTTCGAGCCCGGTGCGGGTCTTGTCGGAAAGGCGCAGGGTGACCCTCTGGCCGGGGACTATCCTTGCGATATCGGCCTCGAAGACGTTCAGGTCGGCGTGCAGGGCCTTGTTGTCGTAGATTTTCATGAGGACGGTCCCGTCGCCGAGCCAGCTGCCGGTGCTGACGAACACCTCGCCGACGACGCCGCTTATCGGCGCCCTCACCGGGACGGTCCCCGAGAACCGCCCTTCGGCGGCATTTTCGGGCGACAGGCCCAGCTGGACCAGCTGCTGGCGTATGCCCCGGACGGTCGACTCGTCCATGCGGTACCGGGCTTCGGCCTGCCGCAGGTTCTTCTCGACGCCGGCCCCTTTCTCGCGCAGCCCCTGCTCCCTTTCGAGGGCGTCGGCGGACAGTTCCGCCTGCCGGGTCGCAATCAGGTAGTCTTTCTGGAGGGAAACGATTTCGGTGTTCTCGACGAGGGCGAGCGTCGCTCCCGCCTTTACGGACTCTCCCTCCTTGATGAGGATGGTCCTGACTTTGCCGTTCACGAGGGAGGTGACGTCCGCCCTTGCCTGCGGGGAAAGCTTGAGGGAGCCCGAGGTGGGGATGGTCTCGGACAGGACGCGCCGTTCCACCGGTCCCACGGTGATGCCGACCGTCGCCTGCTGCACGGGCGTGAGGAAGACCGTGTCTTCTGCGGCGGGGGCGGAACTCTCTCCGTCGGCAGGTTCGCCGCCGCTCCTGTTGCAGGAAAGGGGCAGAAGCAGCACGAGGGCTGCAAGAAGTATTCTGTTCTTTGTCATTTTACAACCTGGTTGCCTTTGATGAAGTTCATTTCGATGATGGCCTGGTTGAGCTTGTCGGCGGCGACTGCGCCGGCCATTTCGGTCTCAAGGGCCGTCGAGAGGTTCTGTATGTATTCGCTGTAGCTGATGTTGCCGGAGGCGTATTCCAGGCCCGCAAGCTGCCTGAGCTCCCCGGCCTGCGGGAGGGCCTGCTCCAAATAGTAGCCGTAGGTGTCGCGGGCGGTGCCGAGCCGGTCTGCGGCAGCTGCCAGCCGCACAAGGGATGCGTTCCGTTGCTCCTCCAGCTGCGCCTGCGCCATCTGTACGTCGAGGCGTGCGGCGGCAACTTTCTTCCTCTGCGGCCCGAAGAACAGCGGCACGCTGACCCCCGCCTGGAAGCCCATCCAGTTGCCTTTGTCGAAGGCTGAACGGTCGACGCCGTAAGGATTCAGCCCGCTGATGACGAACTGGCGGCTCAGACCCATGCTGAAGCTGGGCAGGAAGCCCTCACGCCTTGCGAGCGAAAGGCTCCGTTCGCTCTGGCCGAGTTCGCTTTGGGACAGCAGCCCCTCGGGCGTACGGTTGAAGGAGAAATCCCCTCCGTCCTCGGGGATGCAGACGTAGGCGTCGGTGGGAACTATTTCTTCCCCGGAGTTCATGAGCAGGCGCAGGGAGAGGGAAGCTTCGTGCTCCAGGTCCAGGGCCTCGCGGAGGCGGATGTCGTTTTCGGCCTTCATGCGGGTGGCGCCGAGGACTTCGAGCCTGCCCGTTTCGCCCTCCTCGTAGCGTGCCCGTGCGGTGCTGACGAACTCTTCAAGTATTTCTCCGTTCTGCCTGAGAAGGTCAGTAACGTGCCGCCGCAGAAGCAGGTCGCAGTAGGCCGATGAGACGTCGCGCCGAAGTTCGCTCTCGGTGAGGAGGCGCTTGCTCTCTTCGACCCTGGTGCCGGCCTCCAGCAGCTTGCGCCGGCCTGAGTAGACCGTCGGAAACTCGAACTCCTGCGACAGCGTGACAGCGTTGTCGGGACTGCCTCCCGAAGTTGGGTCCTGTGACAGGGAAAGCTCCGTCCTGCCTATGTCGAAGGCGGTTTTTTCCAGCGTGCGGGCCTTTTCCTCCGACAGCCCGGCCCTCCGTATGCGCAGGCTGTGCGACAGGGCGTACTCCAGGCATTCGTTGAGCGACTGGGCTCCGGCACAGGGTGCCGCAAGGAGCGTCAGGGACAGGAGCAGTATGCGTTTGATTTTCATTTCTTCTTGGGACTGAATATGTTGTATATCGCAGGAATCACGAACAGGGTGAGGATGGTGGCGGTAATCAGGCCCCCGATGACTACGGTTGCAAGCGGGCGCTGGACTTCGGCGCCGTCGCCCCTCGAGAGTGCCATGGGCAGGAAGCCGAACGAAGCAACGAGTGCCGTCATGATGACCGGACGCAGCCTGTGGCGGCACCCCTCCAAGATGCGCGCGTGCACATCGGTGACGCCCTGCTTCTCGAGGCGGTTGAATTCGCCCACGAGGACGATGCCGTTGAGGACGGCGACTCCGGACAGGGCGATGAAGCCGATGGCGGCCGAAATGCTGAGCGGCATGCCCCTGACCCACAGGGCGAGTATGCCTCCGATGGCGGCAAGGGGGATGGCGGTCGCCACGAACAGCGTCTCGCGGACGTTCTTCAGGGTGGCGAAAAGCAGCATCAGTATGAGGAGCAGGGCGGCGGGAATCGCCACCATGAGCCTCCGGAGCGCACGCTGCATGTTCTCGAACTCTCCGCCGTAGGTGTAGTGGTAGCCCGCAGGCATGGTCAGGCTGCCGTCGAGCACCTTCCTGATATCGCGGACGGTGGAGGCGACGTCGCGGCCCTTGACGTTGAAGCCCACGTAGATGCTGCGTTCGCCGTCTTCGTGCGAAATCTGGGCCGGAGCCTCCTGGTAGGAGATGGATGCAAGCTGCCGGAGGGGCACCACTACGCCCGAGGGTGTCGGGATGAAGATGTTCTCGAGGGTGGAGATGTCGTTGCGCTCGTCGTTGTCGATCCTCAGGACTATGTCGAAGGAACGGCTGCCCTCGAACACCTTGCCTGCCGTCTTGCCTGCGAACGCGGTCTGGAGGACGTCGTTGACTTCCCGGACCGAGATTCCGTATTCGGCCAGGCGCCCGCGGTCGTAGCGGATCTGGAGCTGCGGGAGACCGGTCACCTTCTCGACGTACGGTTCTCCAACGCCGTCGACGGGACGGATAAGGCGCGCGACCTCCGAGGCGAGCTGCGAAAGCACTTCGGCGTCCTCGCCGTATATCTTTATGGCGACGTCCTGGCGTATGCCGGTAATGAGCTCGTTGTTGCGCATCTGGATGGGCTGCGAGAGCTCCGCGTCGAAGCCCGGAATGGCCTTCAGGGCCTCTTCCATCTTGTCCTGCAGGGCGTCCTTGGTCCTGGCGCTCTTCCATTCCTTCTTGGGCCTGAGGGCGACGAGGATGTCGGCGCGCTCGACGGGCATGGGGTCGGTGGGAATCTCGGCGGAGCCGATGCGCGTGACGACCTGCTTGATTTCGGGGAACTGGGCGAGAAGGATTTTTTCGGCCTGGGTGCAGGTTTCGACCATCTGGCCGAGGGAGGTGCCCTGGGCCATGCTGGCCTCGATTGCGAAGTCGCCCTCTTCGAGCGAGGGGATGAATTCTCCTCCGAGCGTTGTCATGAGGGCTATCGAAAGCGCAAGGAGGACGACCATGACGGCGACAAGTGCCTTCCCGTGCCTGAGACCCCTGTCGAGAAGGGGCAGATAGCGCGAAGTCAGCCATCCTGTAATCCGGCCGCTCAGGGAGCCGATCCGCTGCTCCGAACGGGCTATGGCCTTGTCCCTGATGGGCTTGCCGAGGATGAGGGCGCTCATCATCGGGACGTAGGTGAGGGAGAGGATGAAGGCGCCCAGAATGGCGAAGAAGATGGTCATCGCCATGGGACGGAACATCTTGCCTTCGATGCCGGTAAGGGTCATGATGGGGAGGTAGACCATCATGATGATGATTTCTCCGAATGCGGCGCTCTGGCGTATCTGGCCGGAGGCCTCGCCGACGAGCGCGTCGAACTGCCTGCCCTGCGGCAGGGTGCCGGGCGGGAACTGCATCATGCGGCTCACTACGGCCTCCACGAGGATTACGGCCCCGTCGACGATGAGGCCGAAGTCGATGGCTCCCAGGCTCATGAGGTTGCCGCTGAGGCCGGTCAGGTACATCATCCCGAAGGCGAACAGCATTGCGAGCGGTATGACCGAAGCCACGATGAAGCCGGCCCTGTAGTTGCCCAGGAACAGGATGAGGATGAGGATGACGATGAGGCCGCCTTCGATGAGGTTGCGGGCTATGGTCCCTGTCACGCGGTTTACGAGCTGCGTGCGGTCGATGTATGGCTCGATGACGACGCCTTCGGGGAGGCTCTTGTTTATCTGGGCGATGCGGGCTTTGACGTTTCCGATGACTTCCTGGAAATTTTCGCCCTTGAGCATCAGGGTGATGCCTGCGACCACTTCGCCCTCTCCGTTCCTGCAGACGGCACCGTAGCGTGTGGCGTGCCCGTAGTGTACGCGTGCGATGTCGCGCACCAGCACCGGTACGCCTTCGTGCGTCTTGATGACTATGCTCCCGATGTCTTCGAGGGAGTTTACGAGTCCCAGGCCGCGGATGTAGTACTGGTTGGAGTTGCGTTCGATGTAGCCGCCGCCCATGTTTTCGTTGTTTTGGTTGAGGGCGGTGTAGAGCTCCCCGACCGTGACGCCCATGGCGTTGAGCCTTTCGAGGTCGATGTCGGCCTCATACTGCTTGACGAAGCCGCCCCAGCCGCTCACTTCGGCCACTCCGGGGGTGCCCGAAAGCTGCTTGCGGACTATCCAGTCCTGGATGGTGCGAAGCTCGGTGAGGGAGTAGCGGTCCTCGTACCCTTCGAGGGTGTGGATGGTGTACTGGTAAATCTCGCCGAGGCCCGTGGAGATGGGGGCGAGCTCGATGTCGGCGTCGCCGGGTATCTGCTCGCGGGCGGCGGAAAGCTGCTGGTTTACGAGTTCGCGGGCCCAGTAATTGTCGGCGCCGTCGTCGAATACGAGGGTGATGACGGCCATCCCGCTGCGGCTGATGCTGCGGCGCTCGGTCACGCGGGGGATGTTGGCAAGCGCCATCTCTATGGGCGTGGTGACGTTCTGCTCCATTTCCTCGGCCCCGAAAGAAGGGGAGGTGACGATGATCTGGACCTGGTTGTTGGTGATGTCGGGGGTGGCGTCGAACGGCAGCCTGATGAGGGACCAGACGCCCCAGACGGTCCACAGGAGTATGACGGCTCCGACAAGGAGCTTGTTGTCGATGGAGAAGCGTATGATTTTCTGAAACATGCGTATCAGGTGCTGAAAAGACAAAATTATGCCTCCCGCGTTGCAACTCGGTTGCAATGTGCACTCCGACAGGGGATACGTCCCTTTTGCGTCAGATGTTGTTGCAGTATAAAAAAATATTGTTATATTTGTACGATTCAGCAACGAATCAATTAATTACCAACGATATGTACATCCGAAAACAATATTGCGCACCGGACGTCTGTTCTGAGCAGTTCGACCTGGAGCTCAGGTTGCTTGACCTTTCTACCACCTCCGGCGAAGACCTCGTCTCCGCAGAAGATGACCCCTGGATTTGAGTAGCGAGGGTTAACAGTTAAGAGAAAGCCTTATGAAAACCAAATCAACAGTCATTCCGGCCCTGTGCCTGCTTGCACTCGCCGCCTCCTGCCAGAAAGAGACCGGCACAAGCGATCCTGTCGCCGTCCCCGTCCCTGACAGAATCACCGCATACATCGACAATTCCGACACAAAAACCTCCTACACAGACGAGACCAGATTCAGCTGGGTCAAGGACGACCGCATACTGCTCGTCGTTACCAACGCAAGCTCCGGAGCCGCGGACCATTATTCCCAATGGGCCCTCGATTCGGGCGTTACCGTCGATTTCCAGGGGACCGACCCCTCTGCCAGCAGTTCCTGGAACGCCACCGGATACGCCCTCTACCCGGTTCTCACGCACGGAGGCACCGCATCCGAAGGACTTACCGTCACGCTCCCTTCATCTTACGAAGTCACAGGTGACAATTTCATGAACATCATACCCCTTGTCGGCAAGGCGGAGGAGGGCAATGCCTCCCGCTACCGTTTCCGCACCGCCGTGGGCGTGATCAAGGTCACAATGGCCAACCTTCCTTCCACTGCGCGCTCCCTTGTGCTCAACACCACCGTCCCCGTCTGCGGCGTATTCCCGCTCGACGACGCTGCCGCCCAGGAAGGCTTCATGATGTCCGACGCCTCTTCGGCGGGCAACAGTGTCGCAGTCTGCTTCCCTTCGCAGAGCGGCGGATCTTCGCTTACCGTCTACCTTCCGGTGCCGGTCGGGACCATACCGGCAGGAGCTACTTTCAGCATCCTGAATGAGGCCGGCACGGCCCTTTTCACCACGGCCCCCACCACCAAGGCGATCACCGTCGTCCGCAACCAGCTCCTCGACATCACCCCCGTCAATCCCATCACCTTCGTAATGCCCGACGTCGACCTTGACGACCTCCTTGGCGAGTACGAGATGATTGACTACGGACAGGGAGCATATTCCACCAATTACACTCCCGGCGACATCGTCCTCGAAGCCTCCGACGACGCCTCCCTGGGCAATGTCATGATGACCAAGTTCGCAGGCGTCTCCGGCAGGCAGTACGGCACCTTCGACGGCGAATATCTCGTCTTCCCCAAGGACCAGCTCTTTGCCGCCAACCCTTATGACGATGCCGACGACAAACCTTACATCGCCATCGACTTCTACAAAGGCTCCGTGGTCGACGCCACATTCCAGCTGGTGGAGAAAGGAAAGATACGTGCCGTGAATGCAGATGCAATGGGCTTCCGCAGCTGCACCGAGGCCGACTGGCTCGAGAACAACCACGGCGGCGGCTGGCCCTGGGTCCTCTGCTTCAATGCCATAGTCGCCCGGTGGAAGAGCCTTGCCGGCAGCGGTTCCTATAGCAAGGGCGAGGAGATTCCGCTCCGTCAGAACATGATTTATGCCTGCAACTCCATCACCTGGGACGGCCAGGGCGTAGCAGGACTGATAGACGGAGATCCTTCAACCTTCTGGCACTCCGACTACTATTACGCAATTGCCAACAACGACACCCAGTATGGCATTTACTTCGACATCACCCTCGACAGCGAGATCGACGCTTTCCGCTTCAAGTATCAGGTCCGCGCAAACAATGCCAACTCCAAGCCGACCAGCGTCGTCTACGGCGTGAGCTCCGACGGTGCTACCTGGACATACGCGGGCGAGGACGCCACCGAAGAAATGGCCGCCGCCGCCGCAGGCGACTGGGTGGAGCTGTCGTCCATATCCCTCAAGGACCCTTGCAAGTACATCCGCTTCGGCATCGCGGATTCCAGCGACACCGGTACCGGCTCCCTCACCGGCGACCTCAACTGGGAAGGCTATAAAAAATGCGTCAACATGGCGGAGCTCAAGCTTTTCTGGGCCGAATGACAATTTAAGACCATTATTCAACCATATCGTATAT
>FLNY01002109.1_pt1 | contig 14497 bp, 10 predicted proteins | sample 1140381 | NCBI WGS metagenome assembly FLNY01 (sample SAMEA3878172, study PRJEB12797) | bioreactor metagenome | biome: Moose rumen | place: Sweden | collected 2011-10
AGCGGTTTGATTTTCTTTGAAAGCTGCATGCACTTGGATTTAAGTTCTTGCTCCCGTTCAGGTGTTTTTACTCGGCGAAGAAGATTGCGTAAATGCTGACGCTCAGCAATATATCCCTCCATTTGCGACTTGATATTATCTCTACAAATAGAAAAATCCTCCGTGGTCACAATGTTGTGTTCACGAAGGAAATGGTATTCTTGAAGTGTCTTATCAAGCCTCACAATCTCGGCTCTCATAGCAGGAGATAACGGCGTTTGATAACTGTTATTAATATTTTCGCCTGTGCAAAGCTTAATAATGGTAATTATCATCTCAAACACAGCCGTTACCACGTCAGGCTCCTGTCTGCGAAATTCCATGATTAAATGCATATACGGTTTGCGCTTCTTTGCAGGCGGATGAAATCTTTGAAAGTTAACATCATGATAATTGTTTTCCAATTTATCAACAAGTGCCTGTGTGGTGTAATTCTTACCGAGACTATCTATGCGTATTGACTTTTGCCAGTTCGGTCCGATTACGGATGGGTGTTCATTTCTGAAGCCTCGGACGAAGCGGTATCCGAGGCATTCCATATAGAATTGAAACTCCATTAGACTTTCCGTTGACGCCAGTGCTTCATTAACATCGTTATACAGCATATCCTTATGAGAAAGAATACCGTTTTGACGAAGCCAGTAATCCTTCTTATCTCCGCCGTAAAACGGAGTGTTTTCCAATACAGATAATTGTCTGCTTCTGCATATCTCGTCAGAAACTCTTCGAAGTTCCTTATGGTCGCCGATTTTGTTACGGTATTTCTTACCGTCCTTAAAAGAAGTACTGTTTATGACAAAGTGATTATGAAGCTTGTCGGTATTCAGATGGGTAGTAACCACAACCTGAAATCTGTCGCCCCACATTCGCCTTGCTGTTTCTAAGCCGATTTCGTGTGCCTCCTGCGGCGTAACCTCTCCTTCACGAAAGCTTTGATATCCGTGATAAGCAACAACAGAGCCACGCTCACCGTAACGCTTTTTAACAGCGCACATTTCCTCATAAGCACGGTACTTTGAACAGTTGATACCCGATACATACATCTGCTCGTCAGTCTTTTCGCTGTTAGAAGCATATTTCAGCGTAGCATATAAGTCCTCATCAAGAAATTTCTGCTCTATGGTTTTATCGGGATTTTCCGCATAAGTCAAGACATCCTTTAACCGTCCTCTGACTGGCCAGAAGCCTGTGGTTGCCACGTCATCACCTCCTTGCTTGGTCTAACAAGCGAATATTCTATCTCTGCAAGTATTGATAACGCCTTCTGGTTAACCTCTGCCGAAAACGGCTCTTCGCACAGCACATCCAATTTTTTGCAGAAATGATAAAAGGCGTCGGGTGGCACCGCTTTCGGTGCAAAGCCCAACGCCCTTTGACGGATATATTCACTTTGATTCAAGCCGCAGCTTTCAGCATTCCGCTTAATCCTGCGCTTCTCTTTTTCTGTAACCGTGAAATATATCCCCGGTTGCTTTTTCTTTTCCATAAATTTACCTCCTAAAATGAAAATAGAGCCGACAGGGTTTACCCATCGGCTCTGTGTGTTGATGTTATCTTTCTAAATTATCTTTGCTTTTACGCTTTTTGTTTTGTGTTTATGTTTGTTTTGCCCTTAAGCTTTGAAGCACGCTGTGAACATTTTCCGTTTTTAACACATCAGGATAGTTTTCGTTGAAATCGGTAAGCTGCTTTTTCGCTTCCTTTTCATTATCCCTAGTTACGGTGTAGAGCTCTTCAAAGTTTCCGTTTGCAAATGCATCCTTTATAAAGGTGATTGCAGTTTCATCAAAATCCTCCCAACCGCCGTATAGATTTTTAACGGCAGTATCAACCTGTTCATAGGTAATGGGATTACCCTTCTTTTGATGCTCACTGAGAATACCGACAATATCGGAAAGGTCGTTCTTGTATTCTCTGCCTGCCCTTAACTTCATAGCAATCAGATATTCAGAAGTCACCGTTCTGATATTCAATACCTGATTAAAGGTCTTGTAAGGAACGCAGTATTGATACAGCTTTGGGCTGTATGACGCAGTTTTCTTAAAATCATCATTCAGCCAACCGTTTGGCAGACCGTATTTGTCGCCTACAATATTAATTGCTTCTTTCAAAGCAGAGGATGAATTGTAAATAGCGTCAACATCGGTTGTCATATCACGAAAGCCGTAGTTTTCAATAATGGCGGCACCGCCTGTCAATATGATTTCAACAACCGTTTTTCTGCCTGCCAGTTTTTTATATGCTTTAGATAACTCGTTAAGATAATTATCAAGATTGTTTTTGTTAATGATATTTGTATTATCAGTTGACATTTCTTACCTCGCTTTCTACGATATTGAATCGCATAAATTCGGGAATGGCATTATTTAATGCATTTTCTTTGATGCTATTGTTTTTGGATACAGCCGCCGCAGTTAATACGCTTGAAGGATAAATCGTATCATTTAGTTTTAACTTACGATATTGATTGTATTCCTCACAAAGCGGTACATCATTTTCACGGCTGATATAGTCCACCATTGCAAGCAGATACAGGCATTCGGGATACCAGCTTCTGTTATAGTAAGTGATAATATCCTCACTTTCAATTGTATCAATCAAAAACTGAATATCGCCGAGTGCTTTCAGCTTGTGGCACACGTTGCTCTTGAACAATTCAAACGCAGGGCGAGGCAGCATATACGGCTCCAGCAATTCCTCCATAGACACGCCAAGTTCTTTTGATAATTTGTATATCGTTTTGGCGTTGCAATCTGCAAGGTTAGCTTTGCCGGAGCAAATATCATTAATTGTCATATACGGAATGCCGCTGTTTTTAGCCAGACGGTATTTCGATATATGATTGTTTTCAATAATATTATTAATTGTCATTTCGTTCACCTGCCTTACTAACATTATAACGGCTGACCGTTATATTGTCAATACTTGTTTATATTTTACACGATACTGATATATATTTCTATAGTATTGTGCAAATATTAAACAAACTGCGTTATTTAATACACTCAATGAGTGCATTAGTCAAGAATCAATTTTGAATTGCAAAGGGTTTTAGGGAAAGGATTTCCCTAAAGAAATGCACGGGGCTCTGCGGCGTGCGGCAAAAATATATATTTTTGCCCTGCTTGATAAAGTATGAGACACAGACACGAAGTGGCTGTGCAACCCTTCTTCTGTGCCTCAAACTTTTCTCTTTTTTGCTCTGCATATAGTTTGTGCCATAACGGCACAAATCTGTCTTTGCAATCGAAATTATGGTGCCAGAGTGGCTCAATCAAACATATCCAAATCCTCTATGACATTCTGAATGTTCTCTGCCTGCTCTTCTTCGGTCAGGAATTTAGCATTTGTTGTATCATTACCAGCCAAAACAAAGGATACCGCCTTCAATTCTTCTTTGAAGATACTCCGAATATCGTCTATTGTCAGCGCTTTTGCATTTCGCTTTTCAATATATGATAATACAGCATCAATGATGAATTGATTACGGGATATGCCTTGTAGGGATTGCAGATATTCTGACGCTTGTTTTTCTTTCGGATTGTCCAATCGAAACCGCAAATTGAGCCTGTAATCATTCTGCATGTGCTTGTTCGCTTTCAGCTTAATCTCGGCAATATACTCATATCCTTTGGCGGCAGCACAAATGTCATCAATGAATTCAACCCTGTCAGGATTAATATTCCCAAAATGCTTGATAAGACAACCGCCACCGCCTGAAACAATAAGCTTCATTGTGTTCTCATCGTAACCGTGCTCACGGAGCCTACGAAAAATATCAGCAACATATTCTTCAGCGATTCTTTTAATGATGTTCAAATCGCTGATGGGAATATCCGCTGTACCGTTGCAAAGCACCTCATCAATAATGATGTCGTTCAGCTCTCGGCGTGTTTCACGCATAAAACCTTCTCGGATAGCGAGCGTGCATTGATAGGTGCCGAATTTCTCCGTGAACATCTGTCCGCTTTGCGGTCTGCCGTTCACAAGGTACAAGGTGTTCATCGTGCCGTTGCCAATATCAGCAAGAACAGATAAGCCGTGAAGCGCAGAAGCAAACGGAGCAATTGCAGAATAGCCCTGCGGATATACCTTAACATCAACAATGTGGATATGATATGAGATATCTTGATACACATATTCAACATAGTCCTTCTGCCTCAGGTATTCTGCAAACGCTTTCTTTTGTCCGCTGGTCCAAGTCAACGGGAGACCGGCAGCAATGACAACATCTGCTTCCGTTAAGCCTTCGGTTTTTAACTCCTTTGCGATAGCAACAAGGGTAAGGCAATAATAGTCATTATCAAAATGCTTTTCTGCCAAGAATTCCTTGTGTCCTTCGCCGATAAGGTAGTATCTGCCGTCATAAACAAGCATATCCTTTGTAAAAAGCGGCTCGGAATCATAACCGACAATGCCCGTTTTGAAGCAGTGGTTAGCGGTCTTAATATTACCGTAACCATGATCAATTCCGATGATTTTCAAATTGTTAAATGCTTTCATTTTTCAACCTCCTAAATAATATTTTTTGATACATTTAACGATAGTTTGTAGCATCGCTACATAAGGTTCAACCCTCCTTTCAATAGAGATATACTGCTAAAAGCACAAATTTGTGGGAGCAGTATTCACTTGTTGAAAGTTGTTGTGTTTTGTGTTACTATACATATATAAAGGAGTTTTATCTATGAAACACAAGGTTTATGAGCTGTCTGCTCGTATGATAATGCGTAATGCTAAACTGAACGAGGACGGCGTTTATCGTTTTTACCTATCTGAAAATGCAACAAAAAAGTGTATCAACCCTGCCTCCCCTCCGCAGGATGATTGCGCTCTTTTCTATCAAATACAGCAGGTCATTGAAAATGACGATAGCATTATCGGAGGAAAAGCAAACAAGCTATGTAATGTTTTAATATATGTTGATTTCTCCCGTGTGTTTGACAGACAGCCTACGCAGAAGAAATATATCGACTGGCAAAAAATGTCTGATGATATGTTCCGTCCTGAAGGTATCAGCTTGGATTTCGGCTATGGCTCCGACAGATATATTGCTTTTGAACGTTCCGCCAGTATGAGCAGAAATGCAAGATTATCCTTTATCCGTGAGGATTTGTATGAGCCTGTCCGAAAAAGAATAATGCTCGATATGCAAATCGGTATGTGTCAGCTTTCAAAGCTGTATGCCTACAATGGCTTAATGTTGACTGACGGTTTCCGTGTAGATGATATGAACATTTGGAACAGTGACAGAATTATCGTTGTTGATAATCCCATTACTACTGTTCACGGTGTAGATATCATTACCGTAGAGGATGACGGTACTGATAACGCTATGCGCAAATACAAGCGTGTTCAAAAATTAGCAGATGTTGACGTAACAGAATTTGACGGCGAGGGCTTAATCTCATTCCAATATGCAAATGAGATTGACCAAATCTATCCCGTTAAAGAAGCGCACACCTCTTTCCAAATTCGTATGCCATATATTAAAGGTGTACTGCATAAGGTTGATTTTAAAAGTTTTCTTGACGAATTTCATATAAAGAAAATCAAAGATATGTGGGGCATATATCATCCGCTTGAAAAGGTAGATATTATCCTGACAAAAAGTATGTTCAAGGGCTGCGGCTGGATGGAACAGAACAATATGACTTGGGCTAACTATTTAGCCAAGTGCAAGGAATACAAGCATTCCTTGTATATATCCGAGGTCAGCCAAGTGAAAACCTCGGCGTTTACTGAAATGAATTATCAGTTTTTAGTTACTGCTACCATAAATCCTGATGAATTCCGTCCTTCTGATTTACCGCTCGGTTGGGATAACAGTCCTTCATATGATAAAAGGGATTGGATCACAAAAGCAACTGAACAGCGTTACTATGATTTAGTCGCTAATGAAAAGTTCCGTTCTGATTACATTAAGGAGAAAAATCCGGATTGGGCACAAATATTAAAACTAAATCCGAACTTCATTAATGAACCGCATTTTACAAAGCAACTTGATAATCAAGCAAAAAAAGTATTAGAGCAATATGCTATTGGCAGGTTAATTGCTACAGGCGACAACCGTTATCTTTCCGGCGATTTAATCTATTTCATAAAGCATATTATTAAAGCATCGAGCGATGTCAGCACTATTGTGTTAGAACAAGAACGCCTGCGTGAAGGCGAGTTCTACGCTCCCTGTGCTGAATACGACGAGAATGATACCTATGTATTACTCCGCAACCCGCATATTGCAAGGAATGAAGAAGCAGTAGCAAGACCGATGGAGGAGGTTGGATATTACAGGCAGAAATACTTATCCCACCTTAACTATGTCATTATGGTGGATTCCTCCACGCTTATGCCGGAACGATTAGGCGGTGCTGATTTTGACGGCGATATGATAAAAACGATAGCAGAGCCGTCAATGAATGAGTGCGTAGCACGAAACTATGGTGGTGGCGGTGGAGCCGTTGACCGCTATACTGCACAATACCCTGTATTAAAGATACCTTCAGCAGAACCGCTAATGCGTGACGCGAACGATTGGCGCGCTCGTATGGAAATGGTAAAGAATACTTTTAACGCAAGAATCGGTCAAATTTGCAATGCTGCCTTTGACAGAAGCATTATTGCCTATGATGAAAGCAAAAGCGAAGCAGAACGAAAACAATGCCGTGAAGAAACGGAGTTACTTGAAATCTTAACAGGCTTAGAAATTGATTCTGCTAAAAGCGGCGTTAAGCCTGACCTATCCGAATATCTGAATCGCAAATCAGTAGAGCGTAGCCGTTTCCTTCAATACAAGAACATTGTAAACAGCGCTGACAGTCATCAATGGTATGAAGAAACGAAAAGAGAAAAGCTCAATAAATTCTTTGCCGGAACTGATTGGAATACGGTTACTTCTAATGTGGAAAAGCTTCCGTATTTTGCAAGAATGTTAAAAAAGCATACGCCAAAGCTGAAACCAATTCCTGCAAGTGACGAGGAGTTATTCCCGTTTGCAAGAGAAAAAGGATGGCAAGACAAGCTGAACGCTGCTGATTTAGAGTTAATGAAATCCGTTATTGCGGATTATGAGGAAGCATACAGGCGCGTCAGAATCAGTCGTATTGCAACAAGTGATATGAAACGCAGAAGTGATGTGGAGCGTATTCTGTTTGTCAGAGGGCAAGAGGAGGAATACACCGCTGATGAGCTTTATGGTTTGTTTGCAGGTATGGATGCAGATAAAATTGCCAAAGCACGGAAAATGCTAACGGAACTGCAATTCCACTTAATGAGTAAAGAGCAGCGACTTCAGTTTATTTACAATCCGGTTTTCAGCAGTGTATATTATATCGTTGATTATGCGGATGTTCTTACAGATTTTCGCTACAACGGTTATCGTCTGTTAGGTGACATTATCTGTGATTATGACGACAGAAACCAAGCGCAGCAACAAAAAGAAAACGCTCTCCGTAACAATACGGAAAGCGATCTATTAAATAGTCTTATGTACTCCTACAAAAGCGCAAATGGGATAGATTATGAGAAAGAATTTAGCTTTTGTGTAAGGCGTTATTTAAGAGATAGGGTACGAAAAAGCGACGCATTAAAATGTGCGATTGCTCTCGGCAAGAGGCAGTTCGCTTATGATGTGCTGCTCTATGAGATTGAATATGAATTAAAGGAAGATAAAAATGCTAAACGAAATAGAGGAATTCAACGCTTACACAGGAAGCATTGATTACAAAACGGCTGATAAGCACACCTATCTCGGCAGGTTTATTTTTGATATGCTGACAAAGTTTATCGGGTTAACCCGTGTGCTGACGATTGTTGCACGTAGGTATATGTTTCAAGACGGCGAGGCAGATATTGACCGTGCAAGGCAGGCGCTTCGTGCGTGGTGCAGCGTGCCAAATAAAAAAGCTAACCAACCGAAACGGAACGGTCAAAGTGAAACGGATTACAGACACTTACACGAGCAGTTTCCGGAGCTTGTTGACAGCAACGGTAACGGCTGGTTTTATACCTTTGTGCAGAACACGATTAAGTTTGTTAAGGATAATCCCGACAAGGTTTCAAAAAACGATTTGAAAAAGCCGGAGCAATTAAAAGGATTCGCAAATGCTTGGCGAAAAAAGGTAATGCAATATCAAGTGCCGTTATATTCATCAAAAACACAGGGTAGCTTTCTCATTCATTTTGATGACATCCTTGCCGATGCATTAGAGCAGGGCGAGCTGCAAAACAAGGATTTTGAGTTATCGCCCGAATTAACAGAGCAGTTAATATTATCGACTCCAAAAGGTGTAAAGACGGAAGTATTGATAACGCTTTACAAGTATTATATAGCAAACAAGCAGGACAACACCGATTGGGTTATCCTGCCTGTGACTAACTTTGATGCATATTTCGGCACTACTGCTTTTGGGCGAAGATATCTGCAACTACTGAAAGAGACAAATATTATTGAAACCGAAACGAGTTATGGGGTTTGTAGGTATAAAGTGAATCGTTTATTTTCGCGGACATGCTGAAAATATATCATTTTTTTCGGTTGAAAGAACTAGTAATAGAGAAATATTATGAAACACCTAATATCACGAGAAGACATTTCAAACAATATTAAATTACTGAAAATAGTATGTACAAAAAAAGCTTGAACTATGCTAACTGTGGATGTATTGATATCGTTCTAAATATAGTTGTCTCATAAAATGTGTGTCAACGCTATTGTTGTGTGAATTAGTATTTATGTACTAGTTCCTTTATTAATTTTTGTTGACAACGATGGATAAGATGCGGTAATTGCACTTTGAATTTCGCCAATATCTAACAAGCTCAATTCTTTGTCTAATTTGTTAGTCAAACTCCTTGTGTTGTCTTCATTCATAATATGATGTATGATTTCAAGTATTTCGTTTTCAAAATTTGTATGAGCTACTAAATTATGGATATCTATAGATAAATCTTTAAAATGCTTGCAATTTTTATTTCTCCATAATTTATCAAAGGCTTTCTTGTGTAGCATTATCTGATCTTTATCAAAGCAATATCCATTTGGAGTAGCATCATTTTTTTGTATAAATACACAATGTGTTCCCCATACGCCCATTTCATCAGAGATATGAGATTCTCTATTAATGTTTTTATATGCGGTTGAACTAATAAATTTGAAATCAAAATCACAATAGTTATCTTTATGATCAATCTGTATTTTATTATGTAGATGAGCAAGAAAATATAAAACGGGGTTGTCCAAATCGTATTTATTATATATGAATATTCTTCTGAATTGTGTTATTTCTTTTGACTGACATTTTGTATTCAAAAGCGGAAGAAATTCACCTGCCAAATTATATTCGTCAAAAAACCAATTAATACTGTTTTTCGAACATTCTGCAGTAGCATAGAAATAATCGTTTTCTGCATTTCCTGAAAAGTAAGACATCAGCCGAGAACATACAGATTTATACAAATCCATATTAGGCTTATATGAACACTTATATATTAACGAACTACAACTTTCGTTAATACTTCTGGTTATTTCTTTTGTTTCGGTGAGGTATAACTCATAGGTTTCTTTGTTTGTTTCTTTTAATTTCAATAGTGCATCTTCTAATTCATGCGTTATTTCAACGGATTTACCTTTGATTTGAAAGGGTGTGAAAACAACATATGGGAGCATAAAACCAACAAATGCATCTGCCAAAAAATTCGTACTTCCAAAATGATTTCCAAATAAAGCCGTGACAACAGAAACCACAAGGCTTATAATTATTTCAAACCACTTAAATCCTTTTTTATTTGTAAAATCTCTATCTTTCATTTTACTCTCCTTTTTTGCTTCCTTTTAAACAACAAATTTCGTAGTATGATGTTTCATTCATTTCTCCTGGAGTATCATTTATATTTGTTGTACCATCAATCACTAACCCATTTCTTTCAAATATTTCTTTAATGTTTTTTTCATTTCCTAGGTCATGACTTACCATATTTGTAATATATTTTTCTACCATATCCTTAAACTCACTTAATGTTATATCAAAATAACCTTCCCATTTTTGAAATCTGTTAACACATTCTAAAATATATTTCTCTTTTAATGATCGATTAGTGGTTAAAGTATTATTGTCTCTAATTCTAACCGTTGTAATAATCATGCCGTTTTCATTCAATACATCATACCAGTTTTTAACAACTTTATTTGCATCTTCTTTTGAAAATCTAGTTAGAAATGCATCAGAACAAATCATGTCATATTTGTTATCTAATGATGAAAGATTTAACACATTATTGTGTATAACATTAATATTGAATCCTTGTTTATCCGCATACCACTTACACATCTTTAAGGGTGTTTGACAAGTGTCAAGTACAAAAATATCGGCATTCTTTTTGGAGATAGATAAAGAATGATAAAAATATGCCAATAAGGAATAGTCAGCAGTTCCAGAGATAAGAATTTTTGGATGGCTATTATTTTTAATTAGCTTTGAAAAGCATTTTTCATAAAACGAAGCATGCCACTCAGGACAAGAAACTTTATCTATTATTCTTAAGTATTGCCAAACAGAGTGATACCATCGACAATCTCCCGTGCTCATTATTCCATTATTACAGTGATTTATAGCAGTTTTATAATTGATATCTGCACTTTCTGATAATGGTTCATAAATTCTAAATATATTCTCTTGGCGAAAACTTTCTTCCTTAAGTCTTGACAAAAGGTTTTGCATTCTCTTTATTTTTTTATGACTTTCTTTAATTTCAAAAAAATGATATTTGGTAAGATTTTGACTTTTTTCATCGGTTTCTGCTGTAACACAGAACGAATTATTAATTATAACAAAATCATCTAATTCAAAACTAATATTTGATTCAATATTTGACAAGAATATTGGTTTTACATAAAAATTATTATTTAAGAATGGATCAATAAACTCTTCGTATTGGCTTCTATTAATGTCGTCTTTATTGCGCAATATAACATATAATTTTTTTGAACAATGATGTTTTATAGATGTTGAAAACAAATCAACATTATATTTGAATAATGTTTTATCAGCTTTATAATACTTTGATTCAAACTGTATAACCTGTTCAAAACTTTTAGCATATTCAATAATAAGGCTTTCAATTTCTTCGATGAATCCATCGTAATCTACCGTTTGTTTATATGTGTTCATATTATTTATACTCCTTGCAATGGATTCTTTTTTAGTAAAAATAATGTATGTCGCATAGTTTCGTCATTTTGGTATTCCAAAATAACAAAGCCATTTTTTGAAAACATCCTTTCGCAATATTCTTGACTGTATCGACGGGACTGAAAGCATCTTATTATGGTCCCCTTATTTAGTTGTACATTATCGTATTTATATGGTTCATCTAGCGTATATTCACAAATAACGGTGTGGTTTATTTGATCAAATTTTAAACAATAATTATCAGTTTTAGTGTTTATATTTATTATTCTCAAATACTCTAGTACGGATTCACGAAATAATTCGTTATCATAATTGTCGAGTTCATTAGTTTTATCATTCCAAAATGTTAAGCCGATAAGGAATAAATCATCTTTATTCATTGAGTTATATATGTTTTTCAATACATCATCTTCAGATTCAACATTCCCCAAAGTATTACCGAGAAACATGATAATTTTTTTATTATTTATATCAATTGGTATGCATTTATTTGGTTGTTCTAAATCGTATGGAATGAATTTACAAAGGTCGTTAGGAATCCTTGCACTAATATTTTTTTGACAATCGGAAAGTAATTCGTGACTAAAATCCACAAAGAAATAATTGTTGAAACTAACATTATTGTTTGAGAGATGTTCAATTATCTGCAATGAAATATCACCATCATCTCCGCCAATTTCAAGATAATCATAACGCTCATTTCTTAGATAAGGTATTAATAAGTCATATTTTTTATTTTCAATCTTCACGTTGTCCTTGTAATCTTTAGATTTTGAAAAAATCTTGTGGTATGAGGCGGCAGAAGATGTATATGCATATTTTACAGGTATTATGCATTGTGATATATAGTATTTTAGGTCCTTTTTTGTTTGCATAAATCTTTAACTCCATTTTTCTAATAAAACGATTATATTAATATATTCAATCTTATATATGTATAGGGTTTAGTCAACCCAAAATGCAAAAATGTACAAAAAAACGACAAAAAAAGACATAATTAATTGAAAATTAGGGATTGACAAATCGAAAATGTTTGTTCTCAATAGATAAAACAAGCCTATGCCGAATAAATCAGCATAGGCGGGTTTTGGATATTAATTTTTGTTTAATACAAAATGATATTATGACTTTTTGTTTTGGGACAGAGAACCGTCCCCTGTACCGCTGTACCGTGTCTCACCCTGTCTCACTGCCTCAGTCCTCTGTCTCACTTATGATAGCGTTTGAAATATATACATTATTTCCGTTTATATTTATATATTTTTTGGCAAATTCTAATTTTACTATATCATTAATTTTCAATTCATCAGACGATATCGGCGAATACTCATCAATTGAAGCACTAATGACATTTCCCGAATAAAAATAGCTAATAATATCATATTCATTGACATCAGATGAAACAATCTTTACTTTTATATCATGACCTTTTGATTCTGTAATTATACCTGAAACCGTTTTTGGAGGCATAGAGTTTTTTCCCTGTACAATTGTTGACAATACTATAACACCAACTATAAACAAAATAACTATAATTCCACCAATTAAAATATATTTCATAAGCTTTTTAGATTTGTTCATTATTTCACCTCAAAACTGTAACTTACACCATAACGATAGTAAATATAATCTTTTGGAAATTCAATATAACGTTCTGAATTATGCCAACCATCTGCCACAATTAAAAAGTTATGCTTTTTTTGTGTAGTTTTATTCTTGCAAATACAATACCCTATTACATTTATAGCATGACCAAAAGTTTTACCATCTAAATCTTTAACTTTTAAAGATAGAGTTGACGATAAACCGTCATTAATACTATTCTTAAAAAAGCTAAAATTTGATTTGTTTTTCGTTTTAGTATGAACCTTAATTTTTTTACCATATATTAAAGAATAAATATAGGCATACTCTTTAATTCCGTAAGGAATTAACTTATTTACAGTTTCTCCGTAACAAATCTCAACTTTTCTACCGTTATAATATTTATACTCTCTGTCATATACAATTGTTGAAGTACTATCCCACAACTGATTATATGAATCTTTAGTATTGTTAATTAAATAATTGTTTTGTTTAACAACTTCAGTAAGAGCTACTACAGCACAAGCATAACTGTACGTAGTTGATTCAATAAAACTACTTGAAAACAAGCACCTTTTTTTTAATCGGGTTCGTTGTAATATATTATATTTACTACTAATCGTACTATTATCTAAGAACAATGAATAGGGGTCTACTTTTTTCTTTTTCCCAAATCCCTCACTATCTATGTTATTTACTGGTTTATTGCAACAATAATCAAATAGATTCAAACCATTAGCTTCTTCTTTGTATTCTAGAGCAATCCTCGGTAAATCCGAATTAATAAATCTGCACCAGTCGGACTTATAATATCTGCTTTGTAGATAGTATGCACCAAGACCTTCATCGTAGTAATAACTGCGGTAAAGCATCGGGTTAACACCTGCAAAGTCTGTTGTAAGTGTTGTATTGTCAACCTCGTCAACAACATTACCCCAAGCATCATAGTAATAATCAACAACCGTGTTTCCGCTTCCGTCAATGATACTGATTACATCACCCATTGCATTAGTGATATAGTAGTACATTGCGCTGTTATAATACGCTGAAATCAAGCTGCCGTTATCGTAAATGAAGATTACTTCGTTTTCTTTATTGCCTTGACTATTAAGCTGATACTGAGAAGTAATAACGCCGTTTTCAGTTGTATAATAGGTTGTTACTCCCTGATAGGTTTTTGACGTTCTTATACCGTTATCATCGTATGTGTATTCAAGGATAACGTCATTACCGTTTGAAACAGATTTTAACTGCCTGCCGTTAGTCCATTCAAGCGTGCAATCCTCAAGATTAACAGGGTTACCGTTTTCATCATAGAGAATAGTTTCTGTTGGTGTTGTAACAATTTCGTCAAGCCAAAGCTCATCCTCGTACTCAAATTCCAGTTCATTTGTTTCAAGAGGAGTTCCCGGGTTTTCATTCCTTGTATAAGGATATTCCTTCTTCTTTGTTAAATTACCCCTTATATCATAAGAATAGGTAATCGTTTTTGAATAATTCGAGTAATTAATATCCTCTCTTACAAGCTGGTCTTTATTATCGTAATGATAATACGCAGCATTATTATCCTGATGATATTCTATTATTTTATCGTCTTCATATACATATGATATTTGGGTATTATTAACCGTTAATCCCGTAACATTGTTATCGTTACCATATGTAAAGCTCTTTGAAACAACCGC
>FLNY01002110.1_pt1 | contig 14489 bp, 11 predicted proteins | sample 1140381 | NCBI WGS metagenome assembly FLNY01 (sample SAMEA3878172, study PRJEB12797) | bioreactor metagenome | biome: Moose rumen | place: Sweden | collected 2011-10
GTATTGGCGTGTTTTTTACCTTCCACCTTGACTTAGTTTATAAAAACGGTCTTACCAGCAGGGAGTATGACGAAGCAAAAACGATGCTGCTGTTGATGACCATATCGCTTGCACTTGGTTTTATAACAACTGTTTTTACCAGTTTTATTTCGGCTAAAGAAAAATTTATCTTTTTAAAATCCTTTGGCTTGGCAACCTCTGTGCTAACAGTTGCATTAAACATAATCTGTTTAATGGGCGGGCATGGTGTTGTTGGATTAGTTTTTATTACATTCATTGTCGGAGTTTTTTCGAAGATAGTCTATATTCTTTATGCCTTTAAAGCAGTTAAGATACATTTTGATCTGAATTTAAAAAACATAAAATTATCGTTGTTAAAAGAAATTCTATCATTTTCAGGTCTTATTGCAATTAATATATTTGTTGATAAAATAAATTCAAGTATAGATTCGGTTTTACTCGGCAGGTTTTGCGGAACAGCAGTGGTAGGAGTATATGCAGTTGGTATGAGCATTAGCAATATGAATACTAACTTTTCTACTGCAATATCCGGAATATTTACACCGCGTGTACACAAGCTGGTTAATGAGTATAAAATGGATTCGATTGAACAAAGACAATCCCTTACAAGCTTTTTTACCAGAATCGGCAGAGTTCAGTTTATTCTAATGGCGTTAATTGCCTCTGGATATGTTTTTTTTGGAAAACGCTTTATATATTTATGGGCGGGACCCGGCTATGATGAATCCTATTACGTTGCGTTGATGCTGATTGTACCCAACATTGTTCCTCTTATTCAAAATGTCGGTATTGAGATTCAAAGGGCGGAAAGCAGGCATCATTACCGCTCGTATATTTACGGAGTAATGGCTGTTATAAACTTGGTTCTTACGATTTTCTTATGTCAAAGATGGGGTGCCATAGGTGCTGCATTTGGTACCTTCCTTTCAATACTTATCGCAAATATTATTATTATGAATATCGTTTATCATAAGAAAATTAATATTGATATGTTCGTATTTTGGAAGAGTATCATATCACTATGTAGGGGAATAATTATTCCGATAGTAATAGGCATCCTTATTAACAAATATGCAATTAAGGATTGCGGTATATTATGGTTTGGAGTTTGGGTTATTGTTTATAGTGTCATTTATCTTGCTTCTATGTGGCTGTTCGGAATGAACGAGTATGAAAAGAACGTATTTAAGTCGTTTATCAATTCATTAAAAAATCGTGGAAAGGTAAAAGCGCGTTGAGTTTGAAAGAGAGTTTTTTTCGAGTAATAGATAGCTTTTTATCAAAGTTAAACAAAAAAAAAATCATAGTTTTTCACAGCATCCCGCTTATGACCGATAATACGAAAGCTGTTTACGATGAAATGCTTAGTCGCGGTCTGAATAGAACTTATAAATTTGTATGGTTTTGCGAAAATAATGAAAAATGCGAACCCACAGAGGAGAATACTGTTGTAATTCATAAGCACGGCTCTCTAAAAGAAAGGATTTTAAAGCTGTATTATGAGGATGTCGCTTGTGCCTTTATTGACTGTAACGGTTCTTTGAGGAAGGGCAATATACGGCATCCACAGGTAGAGTTCTATTTGATGCACGGAAGCTCTACTAAGCGCGTGACTCACTATTATACGATGCCTGACGAGGTTGATTATACGATCAGTCTTTCTTCGTTTTTTCAAAAATATGATGCTGAAAACCTGAATTATGATGTTAATAAAGTTGTTCCCTTGGGTTATCCGCGCAGTGATTGGCTTTTTAAAAAATCTGTTAATCTTAAAAAACTGTTTCCGTCATATTCCTTCGAAAAGGTCATTTATTGGATGCCTACGTTCAGGCAGCATCGAGGGGAGGAAAGCTTAAACTTTTCCAGTATTAGTTTTCCAATTATTTATAACAGAGAGATTGCAGAAAAGATTAATGCCTGCGCAAAGGAAAACAATGTTTTGTTAATTGCAAAGCCGCATTTTGTTCAGGATACCGGGAATATTGAAATGTATCAATTCAGCAATATGCTGTTTATTGATGATGAGTTTTTACGGTCAAATCACATTCAGAATTACGAATTGCTTGGATGCGTAGACGCTTTGCTGACAGATTATTCATCTGTATATGTTGACTTTATGTTGTGCGATAAACCTATTGGATTATGCTGGGACGATATTGATGAATTTCGTCAAAAAGAAGGATTCCTTTTTGACATCGATGAGTTCTTCTTTGGAGGAGAAAAAATATATAATGATGATGATTTGTGCTCTTTCATAGAAAGAATCTCTGAAAACAAAGATTTATTAAAAGATGAGCGTAATCGTCTCAAGTATGAAATACATGATTACTTAGAAAATAAAAACGCGGCTCGAATTACAGACTTTATTTTAGAGCAAATAATGAATGGCGGGAGGATAGCGTAATGAAAATTGTTTCTTTTGAAGATATAATGAATTTTAATATCGATTTTAAAGAGGCGTATAATTGGGTCGTTGAGATGTTAAAAAACAAGGAATCAGCATATCTGCCTCCGAAAATTTCTATTAAACCTGATGAAAAGCCCGGCGTTTTTTATAACGTTATGCCGTCTGTACTGCCTAAAGAAAACGCAGCAGGCGTAAAACTGGTTACACGATATCCTGACAGCAGTCCGTCTTTAAATTCGCTTCTGATCCTTTGTGATTACCAGAACGGAAAACCTGTTGCTTTAATGGACGCAAATTTCATTACTGCACTGCGCACTGCTGCAGTAGCGGTTCATTCTATTGACTTGTTTGCTCTAAAAGATTATAAAACCGTAGGATTAATCGGGCTTGGTAACGTTATGAGAGCGACCTTAAAAGTGATGGCAAGCGTTTTTCCCGATAAGGATTTGGATATTAAATTACTGAAATATAAAGACACACATATATCCTTCCAGGAAGAGTTTCGTGATTATGAACATTTCCATTTTAATGTTGTTGATTCGTACGATGCGGTTGTATCGGATTCCGATGTTGTCATTTCAGCTGCAACTTATCTGGGAAAGGACTTATGCGATGACAGCTGCTTTAAAAAGGGCGTTACTGTAATTCCTGTACATACGCTGGGATTTACAAACTGTGATTTGTTTTTCGATAAGGTTTTTGTTGATGATATCGGTCACGTTAAGCATTTTAAATATTTTAACTATTTCAAATCCGTTGCAGAGGTTTCTGATGTTATTAACGGAAGGGCAGAAGGCAGAACAGATGATTCGGAACGAATAATTGTATATAATATTGGTATTTCTTTACATGACATTTTCTATGCTAATAAAATATATCAGAAGTATTGCTCCGAAATTAAAGATATTGAGATGAAAACTCCTGACGCTAAGTATTGGTTTTAAAAGAAGAAAGTGAGGATTTTTATGAATATAAAAAGAAATATACTTTTGAATCCGGGACCTTCCACTACTACGGATACCGTGAAACTCGCTCAGGTTGTTCCTGATATTTGCCCTAGGGAAAGAGAATTTGCAGATATGATGGCAGGGCTGAGGGCAGATTTGCTGAAAATTGTGCATGCAGACCCAAAGAAGTATACGTCTGTTTTATTCTGCGGTTCAGGAACTATCAATATGGATATATGTCTTAATTCCTTGCTTCCTGAGAATAAGAAAATACTGATTATTAATAATGGCGCGTATAGCTCTCGTGCGGCAGAGATTTGTGAATACTACGGTTTGCCGTATATAAATTTGAAATTTTCAGAGGTGGAGCTTCCTGATTTTAATACGATTGAAAACGTAATGAAGGAAAATCCTGACATTACTCTTGTTTATACAACTCATAACGAAACCGGAACCGGAATATGTAATCCTATTCGTGAAATAGGTGCATTAGTTCATAAATATAATTCTGTTTTCGTTGTTGATACTACTTCAACATTGGCTATGCTGCCGATTGATATGGAAAAGGATAATCTTGATTTTTGTATGGCTTCTGCTCAAAAAGGAATTATGAGTATGACCGGATTATCATTTATTATCGGCAACAAGGAGATTATTGAAGCGTCAAAGAATTATCCGAAGCGTTCTTATTATTGTAATCTATACTTACAGTACGACTTCTTTGAAAAAACAGGTGAAATGCATTTTACACCTCCTGTACAGACTATTTATGCAACTCGTCAAGCGCTTAATGAATATTTTGCTGAAGGGGAAATGGATAAATGGCGCAGGCACCAACGCGTGTTTAATGCTATACATCAGGGATTGGAAGAGCTCGGCTTTAAGAACCTAATAAAAAAAGAGTGGCAAAGCGGATTGGTTGTATCAGCTATATATCCTAATGATAAAAACTGGGACTTTACTAAGGTTCATGACTATTGCTATGAACGAGGGTTTACGATATATCCCGGTAAGATTTCTAATACCAACACATTTAGACTATGCGCACTTGGAGCAATAGATGAGAATGATATAAAAGACTTTTTTGTTGTCTTTAAAAATGCGCTTATAGAAAACGGTATTTCAATTCCGGTTAGTTATGAGGTGAAGTAGATGAAAACAGTTTATACATGTTTTTGTACTGATATTATTCATAAAGGACATCTTAATATTATCAATAATGCTAAGAAATACGGAAGGGTTGTTGTCGGTGTTTTATCCGATGCTGCAATGGTATCTTATAACCGTTTTCCGACCGTTAGTTTTGAAGACCGTCTGAACCTGGTTAAAAGCATTGAGGGTGTAGATGAAGTTATTGTCCAGAATACAGTTATGTATGACGACGTAATTGATGAAATACGTCCTGATTATGTCATTCACGGTGACAATTGGCTTGCTCCTCCGCTGAAAGCTATCCGCGACAACGTTGAACGCTGTTTAAATAAATATGGCGGAGAAATCATTGACGTCGCATATACATATGATGAATCTGTCAGACACGAGGATAAAAAAACAATTGAAAAACTCGCAATGCCTGAATTCCGCAGAAAACGATTATCCCAGCTTTTAAAAATGCGCAGAATTGTTAAGGCTTTAGAAGTTCATAGCGGCTTAACCGGGCTTATTGCTGAAAAAACAGTTGTTGAGCACGCTGGTGAGCTTGACCAGTTTGACGCAATGTGGATTAGCTCTCTGTGCGATTCAACAGCAAAAGGAAAGCCGGATATTGAACTTGTAGATATGACGTCAAGATTCAGAACAATTGATGACGTAATGGAGGTTACAACAAAGCCGATTATTTTCGACGGTGACACAGGCGGAATGATTGAGCACTTTGTTTATACTTTGCGTTCATTGGAGAGAATGGGCGTTTCCGCTATTATTATTGAAGATAAGATAGGACTGAAGAAAAATTCACTTTTTGGCACTGAGGTTGAACAAACGCAGGATACTATAGAGCACTTTTGTCAAAAAATTGAAGCCGGAAAACGAGCTCAGTTAACCGATGATTTTATGGTTATTGCCAGAATTGAAAGTCTGATTTTGGAAAAGGGAATGGAAGACGCTTTGACAAGGGCACGTGCTTATGTTGCTGCCGGTGCAGACGGAATTATGATTCACAGCAGAAAAAAAACGCCTGATGAAATACTTGAATTCTGTGATAATTTCAGAAAGGATGATAAGGAAACTCCAATAGTTGTAGTTCCGACATCATTTAATACAATTAAAGAAAGCGAACTGTCCGAGCGTGGTGTGAATATTGTGATTTATGCAAATCAGCTTACGCGAAGCGCCTTCCCTGCCATGCAAAAAACTGCTGAAGATATTTTGAAATATCATCGTGCATATGAGGTGGACGAACGCCTTATGCCTATTAAGGATATTATTACGTTAATTGATGAAATATAGGATAATTTTATGGAAAATGCAATAATTATGGCTTCCGGCTTAGGAACAAGGATGCGTCCGCTGACTCTCACAACGCCCAAGCCTCTAATAAAAGTTAGAGAAACGCCGATGATTGAGACGCTGATAACTACACTGCGAAAAAGGGGCGCAGAAAACATATACGTAGTTGTAGGATATTTAGCGGACCAATTCGATTATTTAAAGAAAAAGTACGGCGTCACTATTATCTACAACGAAGATTATGAAACGGCAAATAATATTTCCTCTTTGTATTATGCGCGCGATGTCTTAACACAGGGTGATTGTTTTATATGTGAAGCCGATTTATATATTGCGGATACCGATTTATTAAATTTACCGCTTTCATATTCAGGTTACTTTGGAGAAATGAAGGCTGGCTATTCAGATGATTGGGTTTTTGAGCTGGACGATAGCGGATATATATCAAGAGTCGGTAAGGGCGGTATTGACTGTTATAACATGGTAGGAATATCATTCTTTAAACAAAAAAACGGCAAGCTATTATCTGAACTAATAGGCAGCGCATATTACGATTTGAACAATCGTTCACTGTTTTGGGATGATATTGTTAATCGTAATTTAAACAATCTGAAGTTACAGATATATCCCATACGTCATCAGCAGATCATAGAGATTGATACAGTAGAGGAATTAAATGCGATAAATCATGCTGTACGATAATGTTGATAATATAAAATTATAAGGAGTTATAATGAAAGTTAACGATTTTGTCCAAATTCTCGGAGCTGACTTCTTCGTTGGAGTTCCGGATTCTCAGTTAAAGCCGCTTTGCAATTATTTAATGTGCACATACGGTATTGACCCAAAACACCATATTATTTCCGCGAATGAAGGAACCTGTACCGCTTTGGCGGCAGGTTACAATATGGCGACGGGTAAGGTTCCTGTTGTTTATATGCAGAATAGCGGCGAAGGTAATATCATTAACCCGGTTGCGTCTCTTCTGAATAAAAAAGTATATGCAATTCCTATGATATTTGTTATTGGCTGGCGAGGAGAACCCGGCGTCAAGGATGAACCTCAGCATATCTATCAGGGGGAAATTACTCTACGTCTACTGGAAGATATGAATATTTCTTACTTTGTGCTTGATAAGGAAACCTCTGTTGAAGATTTTACAAATGTTGTATCAAATTTTAAAACCGTTTTATCTGACGGAGAAAGCGTTGCATTTGTTGTTAAGAAAAACGCGTTATTCTTTGATGAAAACATTGATTATAACAACGAATACAGTATGACGCGTGAAGAGATTATCAAACATGTGATTAATGCTTCCGCAGATGACCCTATTATTTCAACAACAGGTAAGGCAAGCCGAGAACTCTTTGAGCTTCGCGAGGGCAAAAGTCAAGGGCATAAAAGAGACTTCTTAACAGTGGGCTCTATGGGTCACGCATCATCAATCGCTTTAGGCATAGCTTTACAAAAACCGGAAAAGAGAATTTGGTGCATTGACGGCGACGGCGCTATGATTATGCATATGGGCGCAATGGGTATTATCGGAGCCTATAAGCCCAAAAACCTGATACATATAGTTATTAACAACGAGGCTCATGAAACCGTTGGGGGACTTCCGACGGTATCAAAGCATATGGATATGGTATCTCTTGCGCTTTCATGCGGGTATCAGTATGCAGTTTGCGTTTCAACCTATGAAGAACTTGATGAGGTGCTGAAAAACGCAACATCAAAGAACGTTTTAAGCTTTATTGAAGTAAAATCCGCCATAGGTGCGAGAGCTTCACTTGGACGACCGACTACGACGCCGATAGAAAACAAGCTGGAATTTATGAAGTTCCTCAGTGAATAGCTTATATAAGTTAAGTCAGAGTTATCTTTTTATTAACGGATGGAAATATAATGCATGCATATATGATTATCGCTCATAATCAGTTTGAGCTGCTCGAAAAGTTAATATTGGCTCTGGACGATGTGCGTAACGATATATTTATTCATATCGACGCTAAAGTGAAGGACTTCGATTTTGAGCATTTCGGGTCTCTGACAAGTAATTCGCGTGTCATTTTTACCGATGAGCGCGTTAACGTGACGTGGGGTGATTTCAGTCAGGTTAAGACAGAGATGTTATTGCTTAAAACGGCTGTCAAAAGTGAACGCACGGAAAAGCCATATCAATATTATCATTTAATATCGGGCGTTGATTTGCCGATTAAATCCAACGATGAAATACATCGTTTCTTTAATGAAAAAGATGGCAAAGAGTTTGTTCATTTTACACATAATGAACCCAAAGCTATTGATGTTAGCAGGCTGAGATATTATCATTTATTCAGAAAAAGACGTAATACTTTTACTAAAATAGCAGCACAACTCGCTTTGAAAATCCAGCAGTTTATGCACGTTGACCGTCTTAAAAAGACAGGTATTCAGGTGCAGAAGGGCTGTAATTGGTTTAGTATTACAGGAGATTTTGCACACTATATTGTCGAAAATTTACCGCAATATGAAAAGGTATTTAATTATTCCTACTGCGGTGATGAAACCTTTGTACAGACGATGCTTGTAAATTCACCGTTTAAAGATAATTTGTTTATGCCGAATTGTAATAATAATCACGAGGCTTGTATGCGCCTGATTGATTGGGAGAGAGGTAATCCGTATATTTGGCGTTTAGAGGATTTTGATATAATTAGAAATTCCCCATGCATCTTTGCAAGAAAGTTTGATTTAAGTGTAGACGGTGAAATCGTAGATAAAGTTTTAAATACAATTCGATAAAAAAGAAGAAGTGCAATAACATTTTTAGCATTTAATGATTTGAAGATAGAGGAACATAGAATGGACGCCAATATTTCTTTTAAAGATAACGGTAAGCTTAAGCTGCTTATTATAGTCGGGACAAGGCCTGAAATTATAAGACTGTCCGAGGTTATAAAAAAGTGCAGAAGGTATTTCGATACGCTTCTTGCCCATACCGGACAGAACTATGATTATAACCTTAACGGCGTATTTTTTAAGGATTTGGAGCTTGCGGAGCCTGACTGTTACTTGGACGCCGTCGGCACAGACCTCGGCGAAACTATGGGCAATATTATCGCGTCTTCATATAAGCTTATGTGTGAAGTTAAGCCCGACGCCGTTCTCGTCCTCGGCGATACTAACAGTTGCCTCTCGGTTATTGGCGCTAAGCGTCTGCATATTCCTATTTTCCATATGGAAGCGGGGAATCGCTGCAAGGACGAATGTCTGCCCGAGGAGACTAACAGAAGAATAGTTGACATCATTTCGGACGTGAATCTCGCTTATTCCGAGCATGCAAGGCGCTATCTTGCCGAGTGCGGACTGCCAAAGGAGAGAACCTTTGTTACGGGTTCTCCCATGGCGGAGGTACTAAACGCTCATATAGACAAAATAAAAGCATCTGATGTTCATAACAGGCTCGGACTTGAAAAGGGAAAATACATACTTCTTTCTGCGCACAGGGAGGAGAACATTGATACCGAAAAGAATTTCCTCAGCCTTTTTACCGCAGTAAACAAAATGGCTGAAAAGTACGATATGCCCGTTTTGTATTCTTGCCATCCAAGAAGTAAGAAAAGGCTTGAAAGCTCTGGCTTTAAGCTTGATGACAGGGTTATATGCCATGAGCCGCTCGGCTTCATTGATTATAACTGCCTACAGATGAACGCCTTTGCCGTCGTATCCGACAGCGGAACGCTCCCTGAGGAAAGCAGTTATTATACGAGCATAGGCAAAGCGATTCCCGCCGTGTGCATAAGGACAAGCACGGAACGTCCCGAGGCGCTTGATAAGGGCTGCTTCGTACTCGCGGGAATTGAAGGAAACGGACTGATTCAGGCGCTTGAAACCGCTGTTGAAGCTGTAAAGAGTGGCGATAACGGAATTCCCGTTCCCGATTATACCGATGTTAACGTATCCTCAAAGGTTGTTAAGATAATACAGAGCTATACGGGTATAGTTAATAAGACCGTATGGAGAAAAGACTGAATTGCTAAGAGGGAATTATGATTAAGGCTTTTAAGAAAACCTATTTTATATTGCTTCCGCTTGCGGTAACCGTGCTGAGCCTTGCGCTTCATATGACGAGGTTCGTTATCAATGACGATATCGGTCTGCTGCTTATTGCCGAAAGCTTTAAGACTAACGCGCACAGCGAGCAGCTCCTTTTTATGAGCGTGCTTTACGGTTATCTTCTGAAGCTTTTATATAATCTTATTCCTTCTATTAACTGGTTTCTTTTACTTGAGCTCGGCGTACTTAATATTGGCTTTATTTCGCTGTTCAGACTGTCTCAGAAGCTTGAATACAAAATAGTTTCAGCCTCAGCGCTTATTATATCCCAGTTTTTTATTCTTGCAAATCTTACCTTCACCTCTATTTCATTCGTAGTGCTTACTGCGGGAATGCTGTGGTATTTCGTAAACGTAGATAAGCTCAATAAGGAGAGCATAAAGCATATTCTTTTTACTCTCGTATTATTTCTGCTCGGGCTTGGAATGAGGCGTGACGATACCTTCTTGTTTATCTCTTTACTGTTCGCCGCAGTATTCGGAATAACGTTTCTCAAAAAGAAAAAATCTTTTCTTGCCATACTGCTCGTTTTTGCAATTTGCTTTGGCTCAAACTATTTTTTTGGCTTTACACAGAGCTTTTATAATAGTCATCTTGAGGACAATCAGTATTTTTATGAGCTTAATAAGGTCAGGAGCGACGCTAACGACGGCGGCGTGTTTAACTATAAAGCGCACAAGGACGAATTCCTTGAGGTAGGCTTATCAAAAAATGATTATAAGCTTGCTTCTCACTGGCTATATGCCGATAAAAACGTTTTTACCATAGAGGCGTTTAAGAAAATCGGCGAGGTCAGAAGTTTTGACGAGAAGTACAATACAGATATCAAGGCTCTTTATAAAGAGATAACCTCGCAGAATACGCTGCTTTTGTTTGTTGCTATCTTGCTATTAATGCTCATTATTGAGTTTATTCTTCTAAAGAGCGGTAGGCTTGAAGCGGCTGCGGCAATGCTTATGACCCTGTTCGGCGCGTTTTATATCTATTTCAGGCGCAGGGGCGTTGAAAGAGTTGCGTGCCCGATAGTTCTTTGCGGAATTCTTACTCTGCTTTACATATTCCTTGCTAATTTGGGCGGAGTTAAAGAACGCTTTAAGAGGCTTGATAAAAAGCCTGTTAATGCAATTTTTGCGATACTCTGCGCGGTATGTATTGCGCTGAGCTTCGGTTATAATGTTAAAACCGCTAAGACCATTGATAAAAAGGCTGAGCGTGTACAGGGCATAGTCGATTACGTTAACGAAAACGAAGATAAGCTTTTTATCAGCGACGCATACGCAATTGATAAATACAGAGTGTACCACGCTAATAAAAACATCATTAAGCCCTATTCTAACAGTGATTTCAGAATATACTCAATTTTAGGAAACTGGAACATTTACACGGCTTACTATTACGATAATCTTGACAGGCTCGGAATCGGCGAATACTCCGAAGCGCTGATGAAAGTACTGCTCAAGGACGACGTATATTTTATAACTAAGAAATTTAAACCTGAGGACATAGTTAAGTATTTTGACGAAAACTATGACCTTAAGGTTGGATATAAAACAGTAACTGAGTTTGATAATCTTAACACAAAGATTTACGATTTTTATGTGAATGAATAAGAGAGGGATTATGGAAAAGATTTCATTTGTCATTCCGTGCTACGGAAGCGAAAAAACAATTGAGCCCGTTATTGACGAGATTGAAAGGTACGTTTCATTAAGACCTGAATATAATTATGAAATTATCTGCGTAAACGACGCTTCGCCGGATAACGTGCTCTTTGTCTTAAAGGCAATTGCTGTGAAGAATAAAAGAGTAAAGGTAGTAGACCTTGCTAAAAATTTCGGCAAGCATTCTGCCGTTATGGCGGGCTTTTCCATATCTGACGGAGATTACGTTGTCTGCCTTGATGACGACGGGCAGTGTCCTATGGACAGGCTCTGGGATTTGCTTGAGCCGGTAATCAGCGGCGAAGCGGATTATACAATGGCTAAGTACGACCGCAAGAAAGAGTCAGGTTTTAAGAGTCTCGGCAGCAAGGTTAATTCATACGTTGCGCGTGTTTTGATTAATAAGCCGAAGGATATGACCTTCACAAACTTTAAAGCCATTAAGCGCTTTATAGTTGATGAGATGCTTAAATATAATAATCCTTATCCTTATATCGAGGGACTTACGCTCAGAACAACACGAAAAATCGTAACTATTCCAATGGAGGAAAGGGAACGCATTGAGGGTACGGGTAACTTTACCTTGAAAAAATCCATTGCCCTCTTTATGAACGGCTTTACAGCCTTTTCTGTAAAGCCCCTGAGAATTGCAACAGTGCTTGGAATTATCAGCTCGTTAATAGGCTTTATTGCAGGACTTGTAGTAATTATTAAAAAGCTTATTTTCCCGGAGGTGCAGTTAGGTTACAGCTCCACTATGGCGATAATTCTTTTCATAGGCGGTATGCTTATGTTTATGCTCGGTCTTATCGGAGAATATATAGGAAGAATATATATCAGCCTTAATAATTCGCCGCAGTATGTAATCAGAGAAATTGTTAACGAGGACGAATGATGAAGAAGATACTTATTATCGGTGCGGGTGACTTTCAGCTCCCGCTTGTTCAAAAAGCGGCTGAAAAATATGAGGTCTGCCTCGCCGCGCCATCAATTGACGAACGCTTTGAGAAGCACATAAAGTCAAAATGTCTATGCGATGTAAGAGACTATGATACAATCCTTGAATATGCAAATAGCGAGGGAGTTGACGGAGTCATTACCGATCAGACGGATATTCCCGTAAGGACGGTTGCATACGTTGCCGAAAAGTTAAACCTAAGCGGTATCGGTCTGGAATGCGCAAAGCTGTTTACAGATAAGAGTCTGATGCGCAGCAAGCTTGAGGAATGCTCAATTCCCGTATTGCCGTATCTTACCACTGATGATATTGAAGAAGCTAAGGCTTTCTTTAATAATCTTAACTCGGCGGTTATCGTAAAGCCGCTTGATACTCAGGGCAGCAGGGGAGTAATTAAAGCTGAGAATGAAGCTGAGCTTGAAGCGGCATTTGACATATCAAAGAGCTTTTCTACTAACGGAAAAGCCGTTGTTGAGAAGTACGCATCAGGTCCCGAGCTTGTAATAGAGGGTATTACCGTTGACGGCGAAATGATGGCGCAGATTTGCGGCGATACAATTTATTTCAATAATAAGTCTACCTTCTCCGCAAAAAAGAGAATCTTCCCGTCTTTACTCAGTAAGGGAATTGTTGATAAGACTCTTAAACTGAATAAGAAAATCGTTAAGGCGTTTGGACTTAATAACGGTATAACTCACGGCGAGTATATTATTGACGGAGATGAGGTATACCTTATTGAAATCGCAGCAAGGGGCGGCGGAGTTTACATTTCCTCGGATTTAATATCCGACCAGCTCGGCATAGACGTTGAAAGCTTCCTGCTAAGTATCGCAATGGGCGAAAAGCCGCGCCTTGATATAAAAACGCCCGACAGAGTTTCGGGATACAGAGCCTTTTATTTACCAAAGGGTACGGTTAAGGAGATTGTCGGCAGGGATGAGGTTAAGTCCTTTGACTTCATCAGGCACAATCAGCTTGACAATATTAAGCCTGGTATGGAGCTCGGCGAAAATACGAACAAAACCTCACGCTTTGCCATGATTATTTCTGCGCCCGACTACGACAAGTGGAGGGAGTATGAAAAAAAGGTTATAGATACGCTCCACGTGCTGGTTGAATACGACGGTAAAATAAGAGATATTATTTGGGAGTAACAGAATGGTAATTATTAACTTCTTTCAAAAAAAGCTTTTAAACGCGTTAATATTTTTTTATCTTTTAAAGCTTCAGACTAAGACGCCCTTTGATTATAAAAAAGCTAAGAAAACGCAGGAAAAGCGCCTTAAGAGGCTTGTAAAAAGGGCGTACAAGGTGCCGTTTTATAAGGAGAGATTTGACAGCGCAGGCGTTAAGCCCTCCGATATTAAGCACGCAGAGGATTTGGCTAAGCTTCCTGTTCTAACTAAGGATGAGCTCCGCGCGTGGATGAAGGAGGAGGACAAAAACCCGAAATATAAATATTGGTACAGGGATAAGACGAGCGGCTCAACGGGTAACCCGCTTATGTTCCTCGTGTCTCCTCGTGAGAAGGCATATAATATGGCTAACTGGCTTCGCGTGCTTATGCTCAGCGGCTACAATCCGATTTTAGGTAAAACAATGAGTCCCGTTTCCACTCACAGCGAAAGCGCAACTAAAAAAACTCTCCTCAGTAAAGTCGGAATCCTGAGAAGAGAATTTATTAATAACAGCGCTCCCGAGGAGGAAACCATTAAGAGAATTAACGAGTACAAGCCCGATTTCCTCTATACGAACAGAAGTACGTTTATGAAGCTTGCGCTGTATGTAAAGAATAATAATATTGAGCTTCACAGACCTAAGTACATATGCTCAACAAGCGAAATTGTTAATGAAAAGGCGAGGGCGCTTTTTAAAGAGGTATTTTCCGATAATTTCGTTGACGCTTACGGCTCAGCCGAAACGGGCGCACTTTTGACTAAGGTAAACGACAG
>FLNY01004324.1_pt1 | contig 14484 bp, 11 predicted proteins | sample 1140381 | NCBI WGS metagenome assembly FLNY01 (sample SAMEA3878172, study PRJEB12797) | bioreactor metagenome | biome: Moose rumen | place: Sweden | collected 2011-10
CCCCCATGCTCGTAGGCGCCATGATAGGTTCCCTTACCCCGCAGACCGCCATTTCCGACGTGAACGTGGTGCTCTTCCTCGCCATGGGCATATTCGCGGTGGCGTTCGTCATCCTGCTCTTCCTCAACATTCCCGATCCCGAGACCAAGGGCAACGAGGAGGGTGTGAGCCCCATGAAGTTCCAGCACTTCGTTTACGGAGTCATCGCCATCTTCCTCTATGTGGGAGTCGAGGTCGGCATTCCCGGCACCCTCAACTTCTATCTGGCCGACCCTGCCGGCGGCGCGGGCATGGATCCGTCCAATGCGGCCACCATCGCCGGTTTCGTCGCGGGCACCTACTGGTTCCTCATGCTCGTCGGGCGTTTTGTCAGCAGCCTCATCAGCGGCAAGATATCCAGCCGCGTACAGCTCGGAGTCACCAGCGCGGTGGCCATCTGCTTCCTGCTCGTCGGCATGTTCGCATCCCCCGCCACCCGTGCCGTCATGCCCGCCTTCACCGGCCACGGCTTCGGCATGGTCAACGTTCCCCTCACGGCCCTCATGTTCGTACTCTGCGGCATCTGCACTTCCGTAATGTGGGGCGCCATCTTCAACCTCGCGGTGGAGGGTCTCGGCAAGAGCACCGCCCAGGCTTCCGGCATCTTCATGATGATGGTGGTCGGCGGCGGCATAATCCCGCTTCTGCAGAATTTCATCGCCGACAAGGCGACGTACATGACCAGCTACTGGGTGCCCGTGGTAGCGCTCGCATACATCTGCTGGTTCGCATGGATGGGTTCCAGGGTAAAGGCAGCTAAAAAGTAAAGACATATGGCAAAAGATTTCGTAGTAGGAATAGACATCGGCGGCCAGAGCAGCAAGCTCGGCGTGGTCGATGCAAGGGGTGAGGTTCTCGCCCAGAGCGTCATCAAGGCCAATCCCAGTGCCGACGCTTCCGTAATCATAAAGGAACTGGCGCAGGGGGTCATCAAGCTCGTGGCCCAGGCCGGAAAGCACGGCCAGATCCGCGGCATAGGCGTAGGCGCCCCCAACGGCAATTACTATACCGGCAGCATAGCTTTCGCGCCGAACCTCCCGTGGGCCGCGCATGGCTCCGTGGAGTTCGCGAAGCTCCTTTCCGAGGAATGCGGAGGCATCCCCGTCGCCCTCACCAACGACGCCAATGCCGCCGCCCAGGGCGAAATGACTTACGGCGTGGCAAAGGGCATGAAGGACTTCATCATGATAACCCTCGGCACCGGCGTGGGCTCGGGCATCGTCATCGGGGGCCAGGTGGTTTACGGTTCCGACGGCTTCGCCGGAGAGCTCGGACACACCTGCGCCGTGCGCCACAACGGCCGCCTCTGCGGCTGCGGCAAGACCGGCTGCCTCGAGGCCTACTGCTCCGCGATCGGCGTGGCCCGCACGGCCCGCGAATGGCTCGACATGAGCGAGGAGCCCAGCCTGCTGCGCGACATCCAGAACATCACCTCCAAGGATGTGTTCCAGGCGGCGAAGGAAGGCGACAAGCTCGCCAGGCGCGTATTCGACTACACCGGCCGCATCCTGGGCGAAAAGCTGGCCGACTTCGTGGAATTCTCCGCACCCGAGGCCATCGTGCTCTTCGGCGGCCTGGCCAGGGCCAAGGAGTTCCTGTACGAGCCCACTCTGAAGGCCATGAATGAAAACGTCCTTCCTCTCTGGAGAGGCAAGGTCAAGATACTCTTCTCCCAGCTCAAGGAGTCCGACGCCGCGATTCTGGGCGCTTCCTCCCTCGCATGGGAACTGTAAACGAAAACAACAAATCAAGTAATTATCAATCCAAATGAAGACAAACAAAATCTTTGCGGCCCTGCTTATGGGCCTTGCAATGGTCGCCTGCCAGCCCAAGGGCGAAAAGGCGGCGGAAGGGGCGGAAGGCGCAGCCAAGACCGCCAAGGATTATGAGCCCTCCAAGGCTCTCAAGGATTCGGTGGCTTACCTTGTCGGCGTCAACTTCGGTTCCTTCCTGCAGAGCTACGATTTCGGTGAACTCAACTGGAACCAGATCAAGAAGGGCATGGAAGACTTCCTCAAGGCCAAGGGCAATCCCCGTGACGAGGATTTCGGCGCCCAGTTCAAGGTTGATCCCAACAGGATGAACGACATGTTCAACAACTTCCTCGAGATGCGCAGCAACCAGAAGATGCTCGTGAACCAGGAGGCCGGAGAGAAGTTCCTCGCGGCCAACAGGCGCAAGGACGGCGTCGAGGAGACTCCCAGCGGCCTGCAGTACATGATCCTGGATCCGGGCAACGAGCTCGCGAAGGCCGCATCCAGCCAGGATACCGTGTGGGTGCACTACAAGGGCACCCTCCTCGACGGCACCGTGTTCGACGAGGTGAAGGAGGAGGACGAAGCCGTGCATTTCGTGCTCGACCGCGTCATCAAGGGCTGGACCGAAGGCCTCCAGTACGTGGGTGAAGGCGGCAGGATTAAGCTGTTCATCCCCTCCGAGCTCGCCTACGGCGCCCGCGCTCCCCAGAACATCGGCCCCAACCAGACCCTCATCTTCGACGTGACCGTCGATAAGGTTTCCCGTTTCGTGCCATCCGGGGATAAATAAACTCCTCCCGCAGCAAACAAAAGAGCCGGCTAAAAAGCGATTTTTAGCCGGCTTGTCATTCTGAGGCAGGTTTACCTGTCGAAGAATCTATTGTTTAGCCAGCTTCTATTTTTCTGTGATTTCAGCGGCGGAGGCAGCTATCCTTCGGGAGGACTCCGCTTGCGAGCTGTCAGCTCGCTTCGCTCCGTTCGCTCCGGTCCCTCCTATCCTTCGGGAGGACTCCGCTCACTTCGTTCGCTTCGGCCCCTCCCACAATCTCCTTCGTCATCGCTTCGCGATAACTCGTATCTTGCAGGCCCCTCCCCCTGCCCGTGTGTCCGGGGTAGGATCAAGTTTCGGGAAAAATGATCTTAGTCCCAGTTCCAGTTGCTCCGTCCGTGTCGATGCACCCGGTCACCCCCCGTCCGTCCCCAGCCTCCAGCGACGGAACTATGTTGAAAAGCCTCTGCCTCAGCTCCCGCCGCCCGTAGTCGTCGGCCACAGCTGGAGGGAAGAACTGAAGAAGAAGTAGCTTATAGCAAAACTATCCATAAATCCAAGGGATTTCAAGCTTGTAATCCCTTGGATTTGCTCTTTGTTTCGGTTATTTTTGTGAAAAAGACGAATGACGATATGACTAAAATTATTGTTCAAGATACAGAAATCAATGTATCCAAAATTAACGGCGAAGACTACATTTGCCTGACCGACATGATGAAGGCCAAGGACGGAGAATTCTTTGTCACAGACTGGTTGCGTAACCGCAACACTTTGGAATACATAGGTTATTGGGAGAGGGCATATAATCCTTTTTTTAATTATGGCGAATTCGCCACAATTAGAAGTCAGTCCGGTCTTAATCGTTTTAAGATCAGCGTAAAAGAATTTGTCGAAAAGACAAATGCGATTAGTCTTCAGGCGAAAGCAGGACGATATGGTGGCACTTATGCCCACAAGGATATTGCCTTTGAGTTTGCCATGTGGATCAGCCCCGAGTTCAAAGTTTACATCGTAAAAGAGTTTCAGCGGCTGAAAGAAGACGAGCAGAAACAATTGGGCTGGACAGCGAAACGGGAATTGGCGAAGATCAACTATCACATACATACCGACGCCATCAAGCGGCAGTTGATTCCGGAAGAAGTTACCCCCTTGCAGGCGAGTATCATCTATGCCGAAGAAGCGGATGTGCTCAATGTCGCCATGTTCGGCATGACCGCAAAAGAGTGGCGTGATGCGAATCCACCATCAACGAACTCATCTGTCTCTCCAATATGGAAAACATAAACGCCGTGCTTATCAACGATGGGATACCTCAGAATGAAAGACTCATCAAACTAAATCAAATTGCCATTCAGCAGATGAGCGTACTGGAAGGTATCCAAAGCCAGAAGTTGCTCAAGTAAGTGTGACCTTGTCAGTGGTGGTCGGCCACAGCTGGCGATAAGAGCTGGCAAAGTAGCATATAGCAAAAATATCCGCAAATCCAAGGGGATGACAAATAGTCTGGAAGGGAGTCCAGACCGCATATAAAAATAGCTATTCTTTTGAAAATCAATGGCCACCCTTCTCTGCAGACCGGAAGGCGGATGGCAGTATCCTTCGGGAGGCCTGTCCACCCCCGGACAGGGGCAGGGGGATGGGGCCCGCCGGAGACAAGTGGTCGCAGACCACGCAGGAAACGGTGGGAGGGGCCGAAGCGAAGCGAGCTGACAGCTCGCAAGCGGAGTCCTCCCGAAGGATAGCTGCCTCCGCCGCTGAAATCACAGAAAAAGAGAAGCCGGCTAAACAATAGATTCTTCGGCAGGTAAACCTGCCTCAGAATGACAAGCCGGCTAAAAATCGCTTTTTAGCCGGCCGCCTTTTTTATTCCTTTTCGTCGTAAATCACCTCTTCTTCCTCCCTGTCTTCATCGTCCCCGTCGTCTTCATCTTCGTCGTCCAGGTCGAAGGAGTCTTCTTCGCCGGGGGCCAAAGGCGGTTTTCTCCTGTCGTCGGGCAGGTCTTCGAAAGCCACGTAGCCGTTTTCGAACTCTATGGGGAGCGGCCCCTTGCTTTCCAGCAGCGTGGGCAGGCTCGCGCGCGTCTCGCTCTGCCCCTCGAAAGTTATGTTCACGCTCTTGCGTGAGGCCACGTCGTAGAAATAGACGAACTTCACTATGCCGGCCTTCACGGTGTCTTCCATGCTCACCTCGTCCACGGCCTTGAAGCCGAGGTCGATGAGGGCGTAGCGGGCGACGACGTTGCCTGCGGCGTCGTAGGCCTTGAAAAGAATGGGCTGATCCTGAGGGAATTCCAGGTCTGAGCGGAGCTGCTTGTGGAAGGTGTAGAGAGAATTGGTGCTGCTGACGGCATAAAGGCGGAAGAAGCCCTTTATTCCCTCCAGAGTGACGCGATACTTGTAAAACATATTGCGAATATACGAGAAATTTGCTAAATTTGGTTACGCTATGAACGATAAATACACCACTATCTCCGGTCCGGCGCAGGGCCTTTACAAAGACAGGGGCAGCCGTTTTCTCGCATACGCCTACCCCGTGTCTTCCGAAGAAGAAGTGGCTCCGCTCATAAAAGCGCTTGAGGCAGAGCACCATGCGGCCCGCCATCACTGCTACGCCTTCCGTCTCCGCGGGGGGCTCTGGCGTGCCGGCGACGACGGCGAGCCTTCCGGTACGGCCGGCCGTCCCATACTCGGCCAAATCGATTCCGCCGGCCTGGTGGACGTGCTCGTGGTGGTGGTCCGCTATTTCGGCGGGGTGCTGCTGGGGGTGCCCGGGCTCATCAACGCATACCGCAGCGCCGCGGCGGATGCGCTCTCGTCCTCCGTCCGCGTGGAGAAGACCGCTTCCGTGCTGCGCGCCTTCCGCTTTCCTTACGAACAGCAGCCCGCGGTGGAGAAGTTGGTTAAAAATTTTAATTTATCCGTAAAAAAACGTGACTTTTCGGAAGACTGTCGCCTTGAATTGGAAATTCCTTTAAGTCTTGATGCGGATTTTGGTGAACAAATGATAAAATTGAGTATATTTAAAGACAATTAGAACTAATAACTGTTTTTTCAAACGATTTAACAAACAGGATCATGGCAAAAGTACATGTTTTCAACGCCGGTCCGTGCCTCCTCCCGCAGGAGGTTTACGACCACGCCTGCGAGGCCATCAAGGACTTCAAGGGCACAGGTGTATCCCTTCTTTCCATATCCCACCGCACCAAGGAGTGGGAAGCCACCATGGACGAAACCCGCGCGCTCTGGAAGGAACTCCTCGACATTCCGGACAGCTACGAGGTGCTCTTCCTCGGCGGCGGAGCGAGCCTGCAGTTCCTTTATGTGGCAATGAACTACCTCGAGAAAAAGGCCGCCTATCTGGAAACCGGCGTATGGGCCAAAAAGGCCCTCAAGGAAGCGAAAGGGCTCGGCGACGCCTTCGCCATCGCATCCTCCGCGGACAGGAACTATTCGTACATACCCAAGGGCTACGACATCCCCGCAGACCTTGATTACCTTCATATAACCACCAACAACACCATCTACGGCACCGAAATCAAGTACGACATGGACTGCCCGGTGCCGCTCATCGCGGACATGTCCTCGGACATCCTTTCGCGCCGGGTGGACGTCGGCAAGTACGAGATGATTTACGGCGGCGCCCAGAAGAACGCCGGCCCTGCGGGCGTGGCGTTCGTAATAGTCAGGAAAGACAGTCTCGGCAAGGTCTCGCGCTACATCCCCACCATGCTGGACTACCGCACCCACGTTGACAAGGGCAGCATGTTCAACACTCCTCCCGTCTTCAGCATCTATGTCATGAACGAGACGCTGAAGTGGCTCAAGGGCATCGGCGGAGTCGATGCCATCCACGCCATCGACGAGAAGAAGGCGGCCACCCTCTACTCCGAAATAGACCGCAACACCCTCTTCCGCGGCACCGCCGCAGTGGAAGACCGTTCCATCATGAACGTCTGTTTCGTCATGGCGGAGGGCAGGGAAGCCCTTGCGGACGAATTCATGGCGTTCTCCAGGGAGCGCGGCATCGTCGGCATCAAGGGTCACCGCAGCGTGGGCGGCTTCCGCGCCAGCCTCTACAACGCCTGCACACAGGAAGACGTGGAAGTGCTCGTGAAGGCCATGCAGGATTTCGAAACCCTCAAAAAGTAAGCGCGGCATGAAAGTACTCATAGCAACCCAGAAGCCTTTCGCCGCCGTGGCTGTGGCGGGCATCAAGGATATCCTTGCCAAGGCGGGGCACGAGGTGGACACGCTCGAGAAATACGCCGCGCAGTCCGACTTCGTAAATGCAGTGGCCCCATACGACGCCCTCATCATCAGGAGCGACAAAGTCACGGAGGAAGTGCTCGCGGCCGCTCCGAACCTCAAGATAGTCGTGCGCGCCGGCGCCGGCGTGGACAACGTCGATCTCGAGGCCGCCAAGGCCCGCAGGGTGGTGGTCATGAACACCCCGGGCCAGAACTCCAACGCCGTGGCCGAGCTCTGCATCGCCATGATGATATTCATGTCCCGTACGCAGTTCAATCCCTCCACCGGCACGGAAATCATGGGCAAACGCCTCGGCGTGCAGGCCTACGGCCAGGTGGGCCGCCTGGTGGGCAGGAAGGCCGAAGCCCTCGGCATGAAGGTGAGCGCCATCGACCCGTTCATCCCCGCCGACAAGATAAGGGAGCTGGGGGCCGAACCCGCGAAGGACGTGAAAGCCCTTTACGCCGGCAACGACTTCGTCTCCGTCCACATCCCCGCCACCCCCGAAACCATAGGGAGCATAGGCTACGAGCTCATCACAAGCATGCCCGAGGGGGCCTGCCTCGTGAATGCCGCCCGCAAGGAAGTCATTGACGAAGAAGGGCTTGCGCGGGCGCTGGAAGACAGGCCGGACCTCAAGTACGTGACGGACCTCCTCCCCGACAACTACGCCGCCCTCCGCGAGAAGTTCGGCAACCGCATCTTCGCCACTCCCAAGAAGATGGGGGCGCAGACCGCCGAGGCCAACATCAACGCGGGCCTTGCCGCCGCAAGGCAGATAGCGGAGTTCTTCGCCAGCGGCTGCACCCGGTTCCAGGTTAACAGGTGGGAGTAGATTCTTCGCTTCGCTCAGAATGACAAAGAGTCCAGAATGACAAAGAGTCCAGAATGACAAAGAGTCCAGAATGACAAAGAGTCCAGAATGACAAAGAGTTCGAAAATATGGTACGAGTAAAACCATTTGCGGCAATAAGGCCGCCGAAAGACATGGTCACCGAGGTGGCGGCACCTCCTTACGACGTACTCGACTCCCTGGAGGCGAAAGCCATGGCAGGGGAGAAGAGCCTCCTGCACATCACCAAGCCCGAAATCGACTTCGACCCGGTGCTGGAAGACCACGACAGCCGCGTTTACGACCGCGCCGTCAGGAATTTCAGGCTGTGGCAGGAAAAAGGCTGGCTCCGCAGGGACGCCAAAGAGTGCTATTACGTGTATTCGCAGACCATGGAAGGCCGCACCCAGTACGGTCTTGTGCTCTGCGCCCACACCGACGACTACGCCTCAGGCATCATCAAGAAGCACGAGCTCACCCGCAAGGACAAGGAAGACGACCGCATGGTGCACGTCCGCATCCAGAACGCCAACATAGAGCCCGTCTTTTTCGCGTACAAGGATGACGAAGAACTGAACGCCATCGTGGCCGGAGTGGCCGCCGGCACCCCTGAATACGACTTCACCGACGAGAACGGCTTCCGCCACACCCTTTGGCCGGTGACGGACGACGCCCTGACCGGGCGCATAACCGGAATCTTCACCACGAGGGTGGACGCCTTCTATGTGGCCGACGGCCATCACCGCACCGCCGCGGCTGCCCGCGTGGGCGCGGAAAAGCGCGCGCAGAACCCGCATCACACCGGAAACGAAGAATACAACTTCTTCATGGCCGTCTGCTTCCCGGGCAGCCAGCTGAAGATTCTCGACTACAACCGCGTGGTGAAAGACCTTGGCGGTTTCACCGAAGAGCAGTTCGTGGAGGCCCTCGGCAAGGATTTCGTGGTGGAAGACAGGGGTACGGACATCTTCCGGCCCTCGAAACTCCACGAATTCAGCATGTATCTGGGCGGCCGCTGGTATTCCCTGGCCGCCAGGGAGGGGCGCTACGACGATTCCGACCCCATAGGCGTGCTGGATGTCACCATCCTCAGCAACCTGGTGCTCGACGCCCTTCTGGGCATCAAGGACCTTCGCACCGACAAGCGCATCGATTTCGTGGGCGGCATACGCGGCCTGGGAGAACTCCGGCGCAGGGTGGACAGCGGGGAAATGGCCGTGGCGTTCGCACTTTATCCCGTAAGCATGGAGCAGCTCATGGCCATCGCCGACAGCGGGGCCATCATGCCGCCCAAGACCACGTGGTTCGAACCCAAGCTCCGTTCCGGGCTGGCCATTCACAGTTTGGATTAACAAGAAACAAAATTCGGATGCAGGACTATTCGCCGATAATACACAAGACGCTGAAGGATTTCTTCGGCTACGACAACTTCAAGGGAGACCAGGAGAGGGTGATAACCCATCTTCTCTCCGGGGAGGACGCCTTCGTGCTCATGCCCACCGGAGGAGGGAAGTCCTTGTGCTACCAGTTGCCTGCCCTCATCATGGAGGGCACGGCGATAGTCATCTCTCCTCTCATCGCGCTCATGAAGAACCAGGTGGACGTGCTCCGGGGCTTCGTGAGCGGGAGGGGGGAAAGCATCGCGCATTTCCTCAATTCTTCGCTCAGCAAGGCCCAGATGGAGGAAGTCCGCGGCGACCTGCTCACGGGGCGCACGAAAATCCTCTATGTCGCTCCCGAATCCCTCACCAAAGAAGATAACATAAACCTCCTGCGGGAAATCAAAATCTCCTTCTACGCGGTGGACGAAGCCCACTGCATTTCCGAGTGGGGCCACGATTTCCGTCCGGAATACCGGCGCATCCGCGTGCTGGTGGACGAGATAGGCCGCAGGCCCATCATAGCGCTCACCGCCACGGCCACCCCGAAGGTGCAGAGCGACATACTCAAGAACCTCGGCATCCAGGGCGCCGGGGTGTTCAAGTCTTCCTTCAACCGGCCCAACCTCTACTACGAGGTGCGCAGCAAGGAGGACGCCAACCGGGACATCGTGAGGTTCATCCATCAGAATGCGGGAAAGAGCGGCATCATATACTGCCTCTCCCGCAAGGAGGTGGAGGACATGGCGGCCTTCCTCTGCATCAACGGCATCAAGGCGCTGCCCTACCACGCCGGGCTGGAGGCAAAGGTGCGTGCCGAGAACCAGGACAGCTTCCTCATGGAGGAGGCCGATGTCATCGTGGCCACTATTGCCTTCGGCATGGGCATCGACAAGCCGGACGTGCGCTTCGTCATCCACTACGACATCCCCAAGAGCATAGAAAGTTACTACCAGGAGACCGGCCGCGCGGGACGCGACGGCCAGGAAGGCCGCTGCATAGCCTACTATTCCTACAAGGACATCCAGAAGCTGGAGAAGTTCATGCAGGGCAAGCCCATCGCCGAGCAGGAGATAAACCGTCAGCTGCTGGGCGAGGTGGTTGCGTACGCAGAGAGCGGCCAGTGCCGCAGGAAGCTGCTGCTCAATTATTTCGGGGAAGATTACGGCGTGGAGAACTGCGGCTGCTGCGACAATTGCGTGCATCCCCGCCCCACTTTCGACGGCAGGGAGGACATGCTGCTGGTCATGAGGCTCATAAAGAGCCTGCCGGAGCATTTCAAGATGGAGCATCTGGCCCTTATCCTCGCGGGCAAGACGAATGCGCTCATCAAGTCGTACAGGCACGACGAACTGCCCTTCTTCGGAAAGGGCGCCCAGCACAGCGAGAAGTACTGGCTCACGGTTATGCACCAGGGGCTGGTGGCAAGGCTCCTCGGCAAGGAGATAGAAAGCTACGGGCTCATATTCGTCACGGCGGAAGGGGAGAAGTTCTTCGAGTCTCCGTGGAAGATAGAGCTGGTGGAGGACACCCCGTTCGACGAGGCCGAACGCCCCGGTGCGGACGATGACGACGAGGACGCCGCCGCGGACAAGGTGGCCGCCAGGGGCGGAGGCGGCGGGGACGCCGTCCTGCTCTCCATGCTCAAGGACCTCCGGCGCGACCTCTCCCGCAAGCTCGGGCTGCAGCCGTGGATAATCTTCGGGGACCCTGCCCTGGACGACATGTCCATCTTCTATCCCGAGACCTTCGAGGAGCTCCAAAAATGCCAGGGAGTCGGGGAGGGCAAGGCGCACAAATTCGGCGGGGAGTTCATACGCATCATAAAGAAATATGTCGAGGAGAACGACATAGAGAGGCCCGACGATTTCGTGGTGAAGTCAGCCCCGAACAAGAGCGCCAACAAGGTTTTCATCATCCAGAGCATCGACCGCCACATGGACCTGGATGATATCGCTTCCATGAAGAACATGGACATGGAAGACCTGATGAAGGAAATCGAGGCCATCGTCTCCACCGGCACCAAGCTCAACCTGAACTACTACATCAACGAGAACATCGACCAGGACATCGAGGAGGAAATCTACGAATATTTCCGCGACGAGGCCACTTCCGACAGTGTCGAGGATGCGATAAAGGCTCTCGGCGCAGACTGCGAGGAGATGGAAATACGGCTCGTGCGCATCAAATTCCTCTGCGACGTGGCTTCGTAATCTTTGCAAGTTAGCGCAGCAGGCCCCATGATTCCTCAGGAAACAGTACAGCAGATTTTGGACACCGCCCAGATTGTGGACGTGGTGAGCGATTTCGTGGCGCTGAAGCGCCGCGGCGCCAACTGGGTGGCCTGCTGCCCCTTCCACAACGAGAAAACCCCGTCATTCTATGTCTCTCCCGCAAAAGGCCTGTACAAGTGCTTCGGATGCGGGAAGGCGGGCTCGGCCGTGGGCTTCGTCATGGAACATGAGCACTACAGCTACGTGGAAGCGCTGCGCTACCTTGCGCGGAAGTACCACATCGAAATCGTGGAGGAGGAGCTTACGGCGGAGGAGACCGCCCGCCGCCAGCGCAACGAAAGCCTGCTGCTGGTGAGCGAGTTCGCGCAGAAATTCTTCGCGGAGAAGCTGCTTTCCGGCGAGGGGAAGGATGTGGCCATGGCCTACTACAGGTCGAGGGCCCTGGAAGACGAGACCATAAGGAAGTTCGGGCTCGGGTGGGCTCCCTCGGGCAGGGACGAGCTGCTTTCGGCGGCCCGCGCCGCCGGATACAAGGACGAGTACCTGCTCGATGCCGGCCTCGTGGTGAAGAGGGAGGATGGCAGCCTTGCCGACAAGTTCCGCGAGAGGGTGATGTTCCCCATCCACTCGGTCAGCGGACGCGTCATCGGCTTCAGCGGCCGCACCCTGCGGAGCGACAACCCCGCCAAGTACATGAACTCCCCGGACACCCCCATCTACACCAAGAGCAACATCCTCTTCGGCATCTGGTTCGCCAAAGGCGACATCGCCCGCAGGGACAAGGCCATAGTGGTGGAGGGCAACGTCGATCTCGTCATGCTCCACCAGCTCGGAATCACCAACGTGGTGGCTCCCTGCGGCACCTCCTTCACCGTGGAGCAGGTCCGGCTCATAAGGAAGTTCACCGAAAACGTCACCCTGATGTTCGACGGCGATTCCGCCGGCGTCCACGCCGCCCTCCGCGCCATAGACATGGTGCTCTCCGAGGGCATGAACGTGCACGTGGTGCGTCTCCCCTCGGAAGACGACCCGGATTCGTTCGCCCGCAGCCATTCGCTGGAGGAGTTCAATGCCTACATCGGGGAGCATGAACAGGATTTCCTGGACTTCAAGTCCGACATCCTGCTCGCGGACGCCGGAAAGGATCCGCTCCGCCGGGCGAACATGATAAACGAGCTCGCCGACACCGTGGCCCGCATCCCGGACGCCGTGAAGCGCTCCGTCTATGTTCGCGCGGCCGCGGAAAAGTTCGAAGTGGAGGAGCCCATTATCTCCCAGAGAGTGCACTCTACGCGGCTCAAGCTCATGGAGGACGCCCGCAAGGAGCGCGAGCGCGAGCAGCGCATGCTCTCCCGGCAGCAGGACGTTCCCCCCGTCCCCGGGGACTACGTGCCGGAAGCCGACTACGGCGACATCCTGCCCGAGGAGCAGTCTTCCGCGGACGGCTATGTGCCCGAGAACAAGACGCTCGCCCCGGTCGAGGAGGACATCCTCCGCTTCCTGCTCGAATACGGCACCGAGCCCATGGAATTCCCGTCCGACTCGAAGATGGCCGCCCAGCTCGGGAACATGCAGATAACCGTGACGGAGTTCATCAGCGATTACCTCTCCCTGAACTCCCTGCAGCTCGTGAACTCCGGCTACCGTCAGCTTTACGATGCCTACATGGCGGAGTATGACGCCGGGTTCGGCAAGGACGAGATAGTGCGCCGCCTGACGGATTCCCCGCAGAGGCTCGTGGCCCGGCTGGCCGCAGGCTTCTCCACGAAAAAATACCGCCTTACCGTCAAAAACCTCGCGAGCAGCATGACCGCCACCTCCTCGTGGCTGGTCCAGCGTGTGCCGAGGACCATGCACACATACACGCTCAAGCTCTTGGAAAACCGCATAAGGGAGCTTCGCCACGCCCTTCCCTCCATGTCCGGAGAGCAGCTGGACGACGCGCTCATCACTCTCAAGGTGCTCCAGGACAAGCACATGAAGATGAAAAGCAAATTAATGGAAAACTCGTAATAAACATGGACAAGAAATTCAAACGCAATCTCGTCACCTGCGCCCTTCCCTACGCGAACGGGCCCGTGCACATCGGACACCTCGCCGGCGTTTACGTGCCGGCCGACATCTACGTGAGGTACCTCCGCATGCGCGGCGAAGACGTACTTTTCATATGTGGCAGCGACGAACACGGCGTTCCCATCACCATAAAGGCCCGTGCGGAGGGGTGCACCCCGCAGGACATCGTGGACCGTTACCACAAGATTATAAAAGACTCCTTCACGGGGCTCGGAATCAACTTCGACATCTACTCGCGCACCACTTCTCCCGTGCACTGCAGGACTGCGTCGGATTTCTTCCGCAAGCTGTATGACGAAGGCAAGTTCATAACGAAGGAAAGCGAGCAGTACTACGATCCCGAGGCGGGGACTTTCCTGGCCGACCGCTACATAGTGGGCACCTGCCCCAAATGCGGCAACCCCGGGGCCTACGGCGACCAGTGCGAGAAATGCGGCAGCACCCTCAGCCCGGAGGAACTCATCGAACCGCACTCGCGGCTCAGCGGCGCCAAGCCCGAAAAACGCCGGACCACCCACTGGTACCTTCCGCTTGACGAATACCAGCCCTGGCTGGAGAACTGGATACTTGCCGGCCACAAGGAGTGGCGCAGCACGGTTTACGGCCAGTGCAAGAGCTGGCTGGACGGCGGCCTGCAGCCCCGCGCCGTGAGCCGCGACCTCGAATGGGGAGTGCCCGTGCCGGTCGAAGGAGCCGAAGGCAAGGTGCTCTACGTTTGGTTCGACGCCCCCATAGGCTACATCTCCAACACGAAGGAACTGCTCCCCGGCAGCTGGGAGAAATGGTGGAAGGGCTCAGACACCCGGCTCGTGCATTTCATAGGCAAGGACAATATAGTCTTTCACTGCATAGTTTTCCCCAGCATGCTCAAGGCCCACGGCGGATACATCCTGCCCGACAACGTGCCCGCGAACGAGTTCCTCAACCTGGAAGGGGACAAGATATCCACGTCCAGGAACTGGGCGGTATGGGCCCACGAATACCTGCAGGACTTCCCGCTCAAGGCGGACGTCATGCGTTACGTGCTCGCCGCGAACGCTCCGGAAACCAAGGACAACGACTTCAGCTGGAAGGAATTCCAGACACGCAACAACAGCGAGCTGGTGGCCATCTTCGGCAACTTCGTGAACCGCGCCGTGGTGCTCACCCACAA
>FLNY01000060.1_pt1 | contig 14460 bp, 13 predicted proteins | sample 1140381 | NCBI WGS metagenome assembly FLNY01 (sample SAMEA3878172, study PRJEB12797) | bioreactor metagenome | biome: Moose rumen | place: Sweden | collected 2011-10
GTCTCTGTGTCGGGGTCATAGTCATACCAGCACAATATATTCTGTGGCATGACGTGTTGCTCATACAGGCTTACGGCAAAAAAACGGTGTCCGTCTTTCTTGCGCCATACGCAAGCCTCCATCTGATTGATGTCAGTTTCGGATGTAAGGTGAGCATATCCTTGTTTACGATCAACCAATACGCTCCAGTCGTCTGCATCCTGATATGCTTCACCGTCGGGCGTCTGTGTGCCGTGCTTGATAACCTGTTCCACGCTCCATGTGGGCATGGCACCATGGAAAGCCTTTAGCAATGTCATGATGCTCGGTGCCTTGCTGCCACCCTTGATTTTTATCTCGCGCTTGCGCCATTGCGCATCAATAGTGCTGTTATCGAAATAGTTTCCTTCTGCCAAGGCAGTCACGGTGCATAGCACGAGTGCAGCAAGGCAAAAAGTTTTCATTAGTATCGTTCTCATGTTACTTTGTGAATTAAGAATTAGGATTTCTGCTATGATACAAAGCATATTCTGATTTTCTGCAAAATTATACATTTTTTATGGAACATGCAAATTATGGCATGATTATTCTTTTAATTTGGCAGTTTCAGAGGAAAAAGGACAACGTTCAGGCATCTATAAACGGGAAGTAAATTTGCACGAATGAAAAACAATTCGTAACTTTGCAGCGAAAAAAATGAAAAGAAGCGGAATGATAAGATTTATGCTAACAGAAAGACAAAGTATGAAGCGATTGGTATATTTCACCTTAACCATGTTTTTCGTGCTTATAGCACAGGCTGCTGGAAAACAGAATTTCACCATCAGCGGCAAGACGCTGTCAAGTTCGCATAAGGTGGTGGTGTATGATTTTGCCCTGCACGAGCTATTGGAAACCGTCACTGTAAAGGACGGTGCATTTACCTATACTGGCAGTGGATATGCTGGCACATACCTTGAGTTGATAGACGAACACGGAAAGAAGAGTAACCTCATCATCATAGATGGAGAAGAGCTGAGCCTCGATATGGTGAACGACAAAATATCAGGTTCCCCAATTAACGAGGAACTCTACTCTGTGGCACACAAAGCATATGAGTTGCATCACGACAAGAAGGATAGCGAGGCGCGTAGCTACCTGCTTGAAAGAATAGAGGCCAACAAGAACAATATGGCACCCGTTTACTGGATATACCGTTACTACCATATACTGGGACATGAAACCGTGAAAGACCTGATGAAAGGTGCTGGCCGCTACACTCACAGCACTGCAAGAAAGCACGTGGACAGGATAACAGCAAGGATAGATCTTGAGAATGCACTGCTGGGCAAACCGTTCAAGGAATTCACGCTAAAAGACCTTACTGGTGCGAAGCACAAAATGAGCGAGTATGTAGGGAAGGGCAACTACGTTCTTATGGACTACTGGGCTTCGTGGTGCAGTTCGAGCATTTTGGAGATTCCATATATCAAGTCAGCCTATGAGCAGTATCACTCCAGAGGATTCAACGTGGTGGGCATATCTCTGGATGAGGATAAGAAAAAACTGTTGTCTGCCGCTATCAAATATAATTTGCCGTGGGTTACTCTTTGCGATTTTTATAAATGGGACAGTGCTGCGGCATTGGCATACGACGTGCACAGCATACCCTTTAACCTTTTGCTGGATGGCGAAGGAAAGATAATTGCCGTAAACCTGCATGGCAAGGCCTTGGGCAGGAAACTGAAGGAGTTGTATGGCAGGGAAGATGGAAAATAAATAAAAATAAGATAACCGCTGTCTATCAGTCAAGTGAGCTGCTTGCAACGTAGGTACGGAGTACCCAGAGGACTACAGCAATATCGTGTACCAGGCTAAGGTATCGTTGAGCGTGCTGGTATGGTAGGTGTAGTGGCGCACCACATACAGTTCGCATGACATTTTCCATATTTCATAATTTATTTTGTCGTTTCATTAAAAGCATGAGCAAGAAGAAACTTATAAAATACATATTATGGGGCATGTGGATTGTCTATATATGCGTTGGTCTATATAGTTTCATACAGAATGAGAAGAGCAAGGACATCGCCACTACAGACAAAGAAGACGAAAGTCTGTCGGTGACATCAACCACAGACTCTGTTGCTGACAAAAATACGGACGCCCCCAAGAGAACCACCCTCCTGAGATATGATAAGGGCAACACGAGTGAGCATGAAGATAATGATGAGGAAGAGAAAGAGGAAGAAGCATACGAAATGGGCGAAATAGATGGTTATGAAGTGACTAACTTCGACGACCAAGTCCCTGGAGACGAATACGATGAAGAATTTTTAGGCAACCGCCCAGACCCTGAATTGTATCCACAAGACGATGAAGAGAACAAGTAAAAGTGGGAATGCAGTATCTACTGAAAAAAGGGGACGGAGCACTTGAATAACAAGGGAGAATAAATACTGTTTGACCACTGAGCAAGTGCTTACTTGATGCGAGCATCGGCAGCAGTATATTGTTTGCCGTTCTTCACAATCACTACCTTGCCGTTTACTACGAATACACCCTCTGAAGCCTGATTACCGTCAGTAACAGCATTACCATCAATAGTAAAACTGCCACTACCTTTTTGGATACCCTCGCTGTTGGCTCCATCTGCTAATGTCACATGACCAAACGTAACGGACTTCACACTTGCATCAGGGGACGAGAATACAGCCGTTTCCGCAAACGCATTCACTATTCCGAAAATGTTAATACCTGAGTAGCAACTTAAAGACGTAAAAAAGTTAACCAATAGGACTTTATTGTAAATATTTGTTAATTATTTTGTTCGTTCTGAAAAATGACAGTAATTTTGCACCTCATAATGCTACACATAAAACGACATATTTCCGTATGGATTCTGTTGGCGGTGTTCGTGCCAATGCTCATTTTGTCGTCACTTCACGTTCACCACGGAAGTCTGATGGCTGATGAGGAATGTGCCGAGTGTGTGCATCATCATTGTGACGGACACATCACGCAGGGGGGCAACGCCATTCATCACTGTGTACTGTGTCAATTCCTCAGCATCACTTTCTACGCTGCTGCCATTGCAGCAGTGCTATTCTACTGTCATACTGCAAAGACAACCTACGCCCGTCAGCAATGCAACCTGTGCCTTGCCTGCCGAGGCTTCATCAGTCTCAGGGCGCCTCCGTTTGTTTGATTTCTGATGGAAGGCTGCGCTTTCCACGCCAATGCTTTCCACATCATTTGAAAAGCATAAGGTGGGTCCTATCCGTTCCCACCGCAACTGAAATCAAACAAGCAACAAATACGTTTATATGACAAGAAAAATTACTGCTGCGGCGCTGATAGCGTGCGCAGTCATTTGCCGTGCGGCAACGATTAATAATACCACCCCCGATAATTCAGGCATTAACAACCACGACCACAGCGCATGCGTGGACGACAGCATAAACCCACAGAAAGAAGCCATATTGAGCGAGATAACGGTACAGGGACTTACCGGCACTCAGCGCATCAAGGATGCCTCATCGCCTTTTACTGTGATAGCACCAAAGCAACTGCGCGACATGAGTGGCACGAACATAGTTGATGTAATAAGCCGCACACCCGGACTGGCACAGATAAGTACCGGAACGGGCATTGCAAAACCTGTGATAAGAGGCTTGGGATTTAACCGAGTGGTAGTGGTAGAGCAAGGTATCAGGCAGGAAGGCCAGCAGTGGGGCGACGAACACGGACTGGAGGTTGACGGCGAGGGCGTTCACTCTGTAGAGATACTGAAAGGCCCTGCCTCACTGATGTATGGCAGCGATGCCATTGCCGGTGTAATGATACTGCACCCAGAACATAGTCTGCCGGAGAACACCATGCAGGTAAAGACCGGCGGAGAATACCAGTCGAACACCAACCTGGGAAAATACCTGCTGGGCTTCGCCGGCAACGCAGCGGCAGGAAAGGCAACAAACCTGCTGTGGAACTGGCACTATACGGGCAAGTCGGCACAGGATTATGAAAACAGACATGACGGGAAAGTGGGCAACTCATGGTTTGACGAACACAGCCTGCAGGGCATGCTCGGAATAGAAGGCAAGTGGGGACACAGCATGATGCGCCTGTCAAACGTGAATTTCAAGCCGGGTATCGTTGGAGAAGAAGATGCCTACCAGCGCGTGATACATACTAAAGTGGTAAACAATAGCCTGTGGAACATCGGCGAGGGAAAACTGAAGACCATCATCGGCTACCAGCGTAACTTCCGCAGGGAATATGAAGAGGACGAGGTGGCGCTGGCAATGAAGCTGCATACCGTAAACTATGACGTGAAATATGACTTCGCACCGCTGTGGGAAGGCATGCGCATGAGTTACGGCATCGGCGGCATGTGGCAGCAGAATGTAAACGAAGGAGAGGAGACTCTTATTCCTGACTATAAGCTTTTCGACTTCGGAACGTTCCTTACAGCCACCCAGCAGCTGAACAAATGGCATCTGTCTGGTGGCATAAGGTTTGACAACCGAAACTTGTCAGAACTTGACCGCGAGGGAACACGACTGCCTGGCAAGAGCCTGTCGGCAGTGACGGGAAGCATAGGCGCCGTATATAACATAAACGAACGCATGAACATACGTCTGAACATGGCACGAGGATTCCGCGCACCGACCGTCAGCGAGATGTATTCTGACGGCGTGCATGAGGGAAGCGTGCAGTATGAGATAGGCAACACGTCACTGAACCCTGAACATAGTTGGCAGACCGACCTCGGCTTTGACTACACTTCACACATATTCAGCATACAGGCTTCGCTGTTCTATAACCGCATAGACAACTACATCTTCCTTACACGCCTCGCCGACGTGGTGACCGACGGATACGACACATACCAGTACGTACAAGGAGATGCCTCGCTGGCAGGCGGCGAACTGTCAGTTGACGTGCATCCTACGCAGGCACTTCACATCCAGAACTCATTCTGTTTCGTAAGCGGAAGAAAACTTCACAACAGCAACGACGATGACCGTTGGCTGCCAATGATGCCACCTGCACGATGGAATTGTGACATCAGATATAACTTCAAGGATTTTGCAGGCGGACTGTGTCGCAGGTCTTTCATCTGCGCCAACATGGAATACAACCTCAGACAAAATCATTATTATGCAGTTAATGATACGGAAACGGCTACACCTGACTATGCCCTGTTCAATCTGTCGGCAGGAATGGACCTGCACTTGTTCGGACATAACTGCATAGAACTGTCTGTATGTTGCCAGAACCTGTTCAACAAGGTTTACCAAAATCACCTCAGCCGCCTGAAGTATGTCGATACCCCTGACGGACATGGCTATCACGCCATGGGACGAAACTTCTGCATAAAGGCATATATGCCTATAGACATACACTTCTAAGAATCTTAGCCACGCCGTCATTATCAACCGTATCGGTTACGATGTCAGCGTGGCTCTTTACGTCGTCAGAGGCATTGCCCATGGCTACGCCTATAGCAGCGTGTTCAAGCATAGCGATATCGTTGCCACCATCGCCGAAGGTCATCGTCTCTGAAAGGTCTATACCGTAGTATTCGCATATTTTGTTTATTCCAGTAGCTTTGCTCGTACCCTTGGCTATACAGTCGGCAAAGAGCGGATGCCAACGGTTTGCATCACAGCCTTTCAGCACGTCCTGCATGATGCGCGGCTCCTGCTCTTTGTTGAAAAATGCAATAATCTGCATGACGTCAAGTTCAAGGGCTTCGTGAATGTCTGACACCGGAGGCAGTTTTATATCGAGCAACTTGAATATCTCCTGCAGAGCAGGTATGTTTGCATCTACATTACATACCACGGCCTTGTCATTACATGCAAAGGCTATAGGCATCGGATGCGCCTTGCTGTCGGCTATGACACGGCGTATGTCGTCCTTTGGAACGGGATTGCTGTATATTTCTACCCCGTCAGCCGTGGTGCAGTAGGCTCCAGTGACCGACATGATGCCGTCATACTCAAGGCTACCAAGATTGTTAATAAAAGGCAAAGGTCTGCCTGTGGCAATGAAAACCTTTATACCTTTTTGCCTTACCTCACGTATGGCGTCAAGGGTTGACTGCGGTATTTTGTGTGTTTTGAACGATACCAGTGTACCGTCAATGTCTAAGAATATAGCTTTTGTCATTGTGTTCATGCTCAGGGAAATGTCTGGAAGAGTTCCGCTACCTTTTGTTTCGTCTTTGTAGGCTTGGCCATCCATTTTCCCGCATTATTGTTATACTGCAAGTCTGTATTGTATAGAAGTGTGAACGGTAATGACCATTTATGGTAATTATATGTTTCTTTGGCGATACAATATGAATTTCGTATAGTTATCTGTCCGCATCACCATAGGCTATGTGACGACTTTGCAAGGCACTTGCCCAGGCCTGCGATGCTGCTGACAATTTGCCTGTAAGATACTGTTCCATCATAACCGCTCCAATAGGAACACCGAGGTCTGCGCCGAAACCACCGTTCTCTACATATACCGCAATGGCTATCTTCGGGTCGTCCATAGGCGCAAAGCCCATGAATACGGAGTGGTCACGACCACGGTTCTGGGCAGTACCAGTCTTTCCGCAGGCTACGTAAGGATAGCGGCTCAACGCATGGCAAGTGCCACCTGTAGCAGATGCACGCATACCTTTCACTACAACATCGTAGGCAGCACGTGAAGCCTTCGTGTAATGTTTCTGCGTATAAGTGGTATCAAGTTTAGCTCCCTGTATGTGCTTTACTACGTGAGGAGTAATCCAATAACCACGATTAGCTATCGTCGCACCGAGGTTGGCTATCTGCAAAGGGGTGAGGTTAACCTCGCCCTGACCAATGGATATTGAGATAATAGTAAGGCCATTCCATGAGCCTTTGTAGGCATGGTTATAGTATTCTCCATTAGGTATCAGACCACGCTTTTCGCCAGGCAGGTCAATGCCTGTTTTGTAACCGAACCCCATTGATACCATATAGTCGCGCCAAACGTTCATGGCATTGATAGGCTTGCCGTACTTCTTCCTGTTACCAATCATATAGTACAATCCCCAGCAGAAGAAACCGTTGCATGATGTGGATAGGGCAGGAACTACAGGTAGCGGTGCTGCGTGTCCGTGACAGCCTACATGCAGTCCTTTGAATGAGAAACCGTGGGCACAAGGATATGATGTCTCAGGTGTTATGATTCCTTCTGTAAGGAAAGTCAGTGCCTGTGATGTCTTGAAAGTAGAGCCAGGAGGATACTGACCCATGATGCTGCGGTTGAGCAGAGGCTTCCATACGTTGCGTTGCAGTGCAAGATGGTTCTTGCCGCGCTTGCGACCTGTGAGCAAACGCGGGTCGTATGTCGGTGATGAAACCATACATAGTACTTCACCTGTCTTAGGTTCTAAGGCTACAATGGCACCTATCTTTCCTTGCATCATTCGCTCACCCAAAGCCTGTAAGTCAACATCTATAGATAGTGTGAGGTTTCTGCCAGGTACGGGGCGACGGTCAAACTTCCCGTTTTGATAATGCCCCTTAATGCGTCCGTGTGTGTCTCGCAACAGTATCTGGATGCCCTTTTCGCCTCGCAGAAATTTCTCGTAGGAGCGTTCTACACCCAGTTTGCCTATGTAGTCGCCTTTTACGTAGTACTTGTCTTCTTCAATATCCCCCTGAGAAACTTCTGCTACATCACCGAGTACGTGTGCAGCATAGGGATATTGGTATTGGCGAAGAGTACGTTTCTGGATATAGAAACCCGGAAAACGGAATAACTTTTCGCGGAACACAGCGAAATCTTGTTCGTCAAGTTGTGTTATGAATACTTGTTGGGTATAGCGTGAATATCCGGGGTTCTTATTCCTGTCCTTAATGTCGGCCATGCGTTTCTCAAAGTATTCGCGTGTTATGCCGATAGCCTCGCATAGTTCAAGGGTGTCAAGATGTTCGCGAGCCTCGTTCATCACGACCATTACATCGTATGAAGGTTGGTTGAATACTAAGAGTTTTCCGTTACGGTCGAAGATGGCACCGCGTGCTGGATATTCTGTTTGTTTTAGGAAGGCATTGGAGTCAGCGAGTATGCGATAGTCATCGCTCATGATTTGTAGCATAAGCAGTCGCAGCATATAGACGATGACAATAATGATAGCTGCACCTCCGATAATGTATTTTCTCTCTGTATAATCACGTGTCATACGCTCTCTACCTCCTTGCGCTGTCAATGATTAGTATGATGACCAGTGTGAGTGCCAGACTTCCGCCTACTGCTATTATCCATTCCTGCCACCATGCGGCGGTGAAGGCTTCCAGAGAGAAGAATACAAGACAATAGACCGTTATGAGTATGAAGGCATACGTGGAGTATTTCATCCATCCCATCGTATTGATGGCTGGACGCAAATTCGCGTCATCTTCTTTCTTTAGGAATAATTCCAGCACCAAGGGTTGTATAAAACCTACGAGCGTCATTGTAGTAGTGGCAAGTCCTGGAGTGTTTTCAAAGATGTCAACGACAAGCCCCATTATAAAGCACAGTAGTGTTTGCAACCAGCGTGAATAACCTCTTGGAAACAATAATGCCAGATATACATAGAGCAATGGCGTAGCCACACCGAGGATGTGGATGCGTCCAAGCAATAGTGCCTGCACCAATGCAAATATTATTATTAGGAAGAAGTATATCACTGTATTATATAAGAGAGGTTGTGACTATGTGGTTGTTTATGTTTTGTTGACTCTTTACAGATGGATTGTAGCAATTAGCTGTTAACTTACAGTATGTGCCTTATTCACTTTTTCCTTTGTTGGTAGAAAGGGAATCCTGTGCTGCACGTATAAGTTGTAATTGCTCGTGCATTGCTTTGTTGTCGATTACGCTGACGTGACGCAGATTGCCAAAGTCGGTATATAACTGTACTTGCAGTCGGTAAGATAAACCGTCAGGAGAATTGAATACGTGTATTATCTTGCCTACTGGTATGCCAGGTGGGAATATAGCGGAATATCCTGATGTCACCACGCGCTCATAGAGTTTGAAGTGAGCGTGGCGTGGTATCTCATCAACGTAGGCAAGATTGCTATATCCGCCTTCCCATTTGAGATAACCAAAATAATTGGTGCGCTCAATCTTACTGCTTATGCTTGACTTTGATGACAAAATAGGAATGACGACAGAATGATGCTCGCCAGTCAGATAAACAATGCCAACGACACCAGTGCCGCAGACTACGCCCATATCCTTGTGCACGCCATCGGCTTCACCTTTGTTTATGGTAATGAGGTTGTCACGTTTGTCGATACTGCTTTGTACTACCTCGGCTGGTATTATGTTGTAAGGCGTAGGATCATTTATTCCTGGCACATTGACAGTATCTATTCCTTGTCGGTCAAGCTCCTCACGTAGCGTCTGTACTTGGTGCATCAAGTAAAGATTGCGCGACTGTAAGTCTTCGTTTTCTTGTTTGAGATTGAGGAAAGAACGAATGTTAGACTCTCCTTCATATACAAGTCCTGCAACCGTGTTGGCTGAAGAAATCCATGCTGCTCCCTGATAGCTGTTATAAGAAAACAACATTACCAAGCCCGCGGCCTCAAGAATGAGGAACACGAGCCAATGGTAATGTTTTGTTATAAAATCAAGGAGATTTCGCATTATTTATTATCTCACTTAAAGTGGAACCGTATATATAGCTCAACAAGAAACCTTGTTCAGTATATATAGTCCTACGCAGTGATAAGAAAATGTATTATCTCATAAGGAATGAGAATCTGCCAATGTTTTTCAAGGCTATGCCAGTGCCCTTAACTACGCTGTGGAGAGGGTCATCAGCAATATGGATAGGTATTCCTATCTTCGTCTGCAGACGCTTGTCAAGACCACGAAGCAGCGCGCCGCCACCAGTGAGGTATATACCATTCTCTACGATGTCAGCATAGAGTTCAGGTGGAGTGTTCTCCAATGCTGAGAGCACGGCATCCTCAATCTTGCGAATAGTGCCGTCAATGCACTTTGCTATTTCCTGATAGCATACAGGAACCCGCATTGGCAGAGCAGACACACGGTTAGGACCACACACGATATAGTCCTCTGGAGCCTCGTCGCTGAGGTCGGTAAGTGCAGAGCCTACGTTTTTCTTAATGCGCTCAGCCATGCGTTCAGATACCTTTACGTTATGCTGCTGTGACATATAGTTCTGTATGTCGGCAGTAATCTCGTCACCAGCAACGCGAATTGAGTTGTTGCTGACGATGCCGCCGAGTGAGATTACTGCGATTTCAGTAGAACCGCCGCCTATATCTACAATCATGTTGCCCTGTGCGGCCTCTACGTCAATGCCAATGCCCACGGCAGCAGCCATAGGTTCGAAGATCAGGTAAACATCGCGTCCATCAGCATGCTCCGCAGAGTCGCGCACTGCACGCAGCTCTACCTCAGTAGAACCAGAGGGAACGCCGATGACCATGCGTAGCGAAGGAGAAAACAGGTGGTGACCAGTCTGTACCATCTTGATAAGTCCGCGCATCATCATCTCGCATGCAGAGAAGTCGGCAATGACGCCATCACGCAACGGACGCACAGACTTGATGCGCTCGTTAGTCTTCTCATACATTTCCTTGGCCTTCTCGCCTACAGCCTCCATCTGGTTGGTGTCGCGATTGATGGCAACGTAAGAAGGCTGGTCAACGACAATCTTGTCGTCGTATATAATGACGGTATTGGCAGTGCCAAGATCCATCGCTATTTCCTTTGTAAGGTTGAAAAATCCCATTTGTTTTTAAAAGAAATTTAAGTGATTAACTGAAAATAGTATTATCGCGTTTTTTCAACTTTACTTATTTGTTTTCTCAAACCATGCGTGTATGGCAGTGTCATAGTGTGAACTAACGCCAAATGCACGTGTAGCGAACATACGACGGTCTTCAATGTCGGTCTGCGCACCTTTCTTGTTGAGTATGTCGAGCAATACGCTGTACTCAGCCTTTGAAGGAACAATCACAACATCCTTGAAGTTCTTTGCTCCAGCGCGGATAAGTGAAATACCGCCTATGTCAATCTTCTCTATGATATCAGCTTCAGAAGCACCGCTTGCAACCGTCTGCTCAAATGGATACAAGTCAACAATTACGAGGTCTATCTCAGGTATCTCATACTTAGCCATCTGGTCAAGGTCGTCCTGCAGGCCGCGACGTCCGAGTATTCCACCGAAAATCTTTGGATGCAGGGTTTTTACGCGCCCACCGAGTATTGAGGGGTAAGTCGTAACATTCTCTACTGCCTCACAGTCATAACCGAGAGATTCGATGAATTTTTGTGTGCCGCCTGTTGAGAGGAATTTCACGCCCTCAGCGTTGAGCTTTGCGAGTAACTCGTCAAGGCCGTCCTTGTGAAAGACGCTCACTAGAGCAGTCTTAATCTTCTTTGCTTCTGCCATTGCTTTTTACGTAAAAGAGTGTTATAAAAAACCGGTTTGTTAAAATTGATGTGCAAAGTTACAAAAAATCTTTTGTTTCTCAAAATTTTTCTTTATTTATTATGTCACAAACCCGAAAAGTTGATTTATTTATTGCCAAATAGCGTGAAAGATATTACCTTTGCGACTGTTAATTAACATAACCCACCTAAAGAAATGCGAACTTTCCGACTTCTGGCCGGACGTATTGCCGTGGCATTGTCACTATTGCTTTTGACAGTGCCCGCAGTCTATGGCCAATCGAAAAAAACTACACAGTCAAGGGGTAACGCCCAGCAGAAGGTTGCCCCGATACAGCAAAAGGAAGATTCTAAGCAGGAGAGCGAGGCAAAGTCTCAGAACAAGGATGCTCACAAAAACTCTTCGCAGCAGAAGGGAAACGCTCAGCAGAATGTGTCTGCAAAGCAACAGAAGATCACGCAACAGCGTGGTAAGGCTTCTTATTACTCGCGTCGCATTGATGGACATCGCACGAGTAGTGGCGAACGACTAAACAATGATTCGCTTGTCTGTGCTCATCGTACCTACCCGTTTGGCTCGAAACTACTTGTGCGTAACCCTGCCAATGGTAAGGAAGTTGTGGTAAGGGTAATAGACAGAGGACCATTTGTGCGCGGACGAGTTGTTGACCTTTCGTATGAGGCGGCTCGCAGACTTGGTATGCTGAGTGCTGGTATCGCCCTTGTTGAAGTATCGTTGTATGACGATACTGCCATTCCTTACAAGCCGAAAGAATATAAACTGCCGGAACTTGAGCTTGAGTTGAACGACGACGGCGATAGTATGACGCCCGTATGGCAGCGTAAGGAAAAGCCTGAAACCAAGGATAATGCTACGGAAGATGCTAAGCATGAGGCAAATGGCGTTGCTTCAGACAATCAGAAAACTAATCTGTACAAAGGACAACAGCAGGAAATTACGCAGAAGAAGACTACCTCTGCGGTAAAAAAGAAGCGTTCAACAGTTAGGCGCAAGACTTCCGTCAAACGTAGAGGCACAGTAAAGAAAACGACAAAGAGAAAACGATGAAAGAATACACCGACGAGGAACTGGCTCAGATACTCGACCAAGACATATTCCATAAAATCTCTGACGCTGCCGATGAACTTGGCTTGGAGTGCTATGTCGTAGGGGGATACGTGAGGGATATATTCCTTGAGCGCCCGTCTGACGACATAGACTGCGTAGTGGTTAGTCCTGACAAGAGTGTTAAGAGCCCAGGTATAGAGGTCGCTAAACTGCTAAAAAAGAAGTTTGGGCGTGGTGCGTATTTGTCGGTGTTCAAGAACTTTGGTACTGCACAGGTTAAAATCAGTGCTTATCGTAAGTCGCAATCCTCAGACGAATGTACTGATGACGATACACAAACGGAAGCATCCGAAGCGGGAATAGAAGTGGAGTTTGTCGGTGCACGCAAGGAGAGTTACCAGCGTGACTCGCGCAAACCCATAGTGGAAGACGGTACACTTGAAGATGATCAGAACCGCCGTGACTTCACTATCAATGCCATGGCTATCTGTCTCAATAAGCATCGCTTCGGCGAACTTGTCGATCCCTTCGGAGGATTGGATGACCTGTGGGACGGAGTCATACGTACTCCGCTCGACCCCGACATTACATTTTCCGACGATCCACTGCGTATGCTGCGCTGTGTTCGTTTCGCAACGCGACTGAATTTCTACATCGATGACGAGACATTCTCAGCCCTTGAGCGTAATGCAGGGCGCATAAAGATAATCTCTGCCGAGCGCATCAATGAGGAACTGAATAAGATACTGCTGACTAAGCATCCAAGTAAGGGCTTCGTGGATTTGCAACGTTGCGGACTGCTGCCTCTTGTCCTGCCAGAGTTGGCTGCCATGGATATGGTGGAAGAACGCAACGGCAAGGCTCACAAGAACAACTTCTACCATACGCTGGAGGTGCTCGACAATGTGGCAGGGGTGAGTGAAGGGCTGTTCTTGCGCTGGGCAGCATTGCTTCATGACATAGGTAAGCCACGCAGTAAGCGCTGGGACAATCAGCAGGGCTGGACTTTCCATTCCCATGACCATATCGGAGCGAAGATGGTGCCGAAGATATTCAACCGTCTTAAGCTGCCGCAGGATCAGAAAATGAAATACGTGCAGCTACTCGTTGATATGCACATGCGTCCGATAGCCATTGCCGACAGCGAAGTGACTGACAGTGCGGTACGCCGATTGGTAAATGACGCTGGTGATTATATCGATGACCTGATGATACTCTGCGAGGCCGATATTACAAGCAAGAACCGCGTGCGCAAGCAGCACTTCCGCGAGAACTATGTGCTTGTGCGTGAGAAGATAGAGGATCTGAAGCAGCGTGACTATAAGCGCCTGTTGCAACCATGCATCGACGGCAACGAGATAATGAAGATGTTTGGCTTGAAGCCTTCGCGCGAAGTAGGCGAACTGAAGCAGTACCTCAAAGAGGCAGTGCTCGACAATCGCGTGGAAAACGAGCGCGAGCCGCTCATGCAGTTGCTCGTAGGGAAAGCCAAAGAGATGGGACTGCAACGGCAGTAAACGATACTAATTCTAAATTCTTTTGGAAATCAGCGTGTTACCTATATGATAAAAAGGAACAGGTAACACTTTAGAAACGAGAGGACTTACATATTCCTACACGTTTTTCACAAATCCAAAGCGCTCGACCTATGGTCGCTTCGCCTCTGCGAAGAACGCTCATCTTAGTTGCAAAGGTACAAAATTTCTCCCAAACAGCCAAAGAAACTGAGTATTTTTAGAATCTTATATTTTCTTCACCCTGTTTTCTGTATCTGAACTCTATTTATAAATCAATACTGTTATCTCTAATAGCATCATTCAATAAATCTTTAGGGTTTAACAGAATTGTGAAAAAGAAAAATGCTACTGATTATCAAGTGTTTACAATAATCTTTTATCGTTTTCTTTTTTATTTCTTTTCTTTTCTGCCATCACTTAACTCATATCTACGGTATGTCTTACCGCCACTGGTGGTTAATTCCTTTCCGA
>FLNY01004108.1_pt1 | contig 14457 bp, 6 predicted proteins | sample 1140381 | NCBI WGS metagenome assembly FLNY01 (sample SAMEA3878172, study PRJEB12797) | bioreactor metagenome | biome: Moose rumen | place: Sweden | collected 2011-10
TTCAATGCTACATTCTGACATCCAGAAACTCTGCACCGTGATACGGTGAATTGCTCCTTGTCGGCTCTATTATTGGATGACCAGCGAACAGGTCTATCAGAAAGTCTTTCATCCGTTGTTCGTGATCCAATACCGCTTGCTCTATATAGATCCTGTCAGCATAGTGTTTTAGGATGATACGGGAAATACGATATAGCAAACGGCTCAACGCAAGACAGTAGCAGGTTCTGTGCTAAGTTCAATCTGACCAGCCCAGGGATTGATGTCAATACACTGTAGACCAAGATTCTTATAGATTGTCAAATGATGCTCTCCCTGAGTGGCATAGGTGATGTTATCTGGTATTATCAAGGTTAGTGGATGATGGAACAAAGCACTATCGAGTGCCAGGGATGGTACGATAATGGTATTCCCTTCACCTTCATTCACTTCCAGACTGACAGCATCCCGTTCTCTTATGTATGCACATACATCGTGGAACGTACCGACCCAAATACTGTCGCGTTTCGTACATACATAATCCAGGTGCTCCCACAGTATCTGAGGATCCTTAAAAGCATCGTAACCATGACGAATACCATGAGTCATCGTGACACCCCACTCTTGACTGGCAAGCAAACTATCCACCCAATGCTTGAGCCAGGCACTGCTACGACGCGAACCTACATCGACTTGACGAACACGAGTACCCACACGATCTTCAGAACAGAACGCAATTACTTCTTCCGACTTTCGGTTGCCAGGATAGAAATATGTTCGGGGGAAACTGCCCGTATACTGCCAGATGACAGTATCATTGTGTTGTACTTCATAACGCAGTTCCCAAGGTGTCAGTTTCGTCACATTCTTGTGCTGCCAGCCGTGGCTGGTTATCTCCTGACCGTCGGCAGCCATTTCTTTTAGTTGCGACCACGTCATGCAAGGTGTTCCCTTATGATATCCTCCTACCGTGCTGCCAATGACACAGAATGAAGCACGGATTTGGTGAGATTTCAGACGAGGAAACACCTCCGTATAATGTTCCAGAAGGCCATCATCAAATGTATAACTGATTGCAGCCTGACGGTTACCAAAGTATCTGGCTATCCGAATTTCCTGCTGAGCCTGTAGAGACAGGCACAGCAGGAAAAACAAGGTGATCAGGCAACCCTTCTTCTTCATCGGCTATCTTTTGATAATCGTTATACTGCCTTGGTAAGTGTGACCAGACAGCAGCCGGTATTCAGGGTAATTCAGACGACCTTTTTCCGAACGGCCAAGGACGTGGGAAAGGAAGCGGACTTCATCGCTGTCGCTGCTGTCTCGATCGAGATAGCCGTCGCAGTAGATGCGGAGGTCATCAACATCAGCCCAACGCATCTGGCGGGTGCCGCTTACCGCTAATGCACTCCAAAGGCCAAGCACTGGTGCCGTCTGTTTGTTGGGATAAGCCTCTTCCGGCCCTTTGCCAAACCATTGCCTAAGCGACTTGGCCGACTTCATCTTCATTGCCAAGCCCACAATGGGAATGTAGGTGGTCTGAACGGTCGGCGTGATGCTATAGTCGATAGTGAGTGATCCGTCAGCATTCTGAGTGCAGATGTAGCTGGCCTCAAAACGATTGGAATCGTTCACTTCGTAGGAGACCGTGCTACGGCTGACTGTCAATCCGTTCTCTGTAGCCGTCTCTATAGACTTTACGTTGGTAGTATAGTTCTCAAGGTCGATGCCTTTACGATTGCGGATGATCTCATCGCCATCATTCAGCCTGTGCCAAATGGTGGGGCGAAGACCTTGTGGCAAGCCCGTAGTAGCATCTATGGTGACGCGCTGCTTCTTTCCTGCCATCTGCCTCTCTGCCTTGGTCACTATCTCAACGGCTCTCCTACCCATCTCCTGTCCTTGTGCATTCGTGAAAGTCAGCCAGACGTATGGTGTCTGTCCCGCTTTAACGGAGCCTAATTTGGAGGTTGGGATTGTCAGCATTGCCGTAGTGTGAGGCTGACCATCAAGCCGGGTCGTGCCCTTATCCTTCAGTTTTCCATCGACAAACAACTGCCAACCGATGCTGACCGTATTCAGGTCGGTAAAGTCGTACCCATTGTAGATAGGGATGCGGACGTCTTTGTCCATAGCGATGCGTTCCTCAGTAGGGAGGACAGGACAGTAGACGGTCTTTACTTCCCAGTAGTCCTGCATCGGCCGACGATAGGAATCAGTGATGCCATCCCAGCCTTGCCCGTCGATACGCAGGTAGTCATCGTCCTTTGCAATACTGCCGTAAACCTTACGGTCTTTCTTTGTTGGGGTGCAAACACCCTGATCAGCCCACATCCAGACAGCGCCACCAGCCCCTGCCGGATGCTTGGTCAGGCTGCGGAAGCATTCCTCCAATCCTCCGAACCGCTGTTCGCCGTATGCATGAACATATTCCGTCGTGATAATAGGACGCTTTGAGTGGGCTGCCAACGAGTCGTATTCGTGAGAAGTCCAATAGTGAGGAGCCAGGATGTCGATTTCTTCGGGCAACGTGTCATCAGCATTCCATGGGAAGAGTACAGGACGGGTGGGGTCAAGCCCCTTGGCCGTCTTGGCTGCCAAAAGATAGAGTTCCGTGAGTGAGTCTTCATTACCAACCGACCAGTAGATGATCGAAGGATTGTTCAGGTCGCGGACAACCGTCTCCACCGTCCGAAGCATTGTGGGTGCAATGAACGAGCGGTTGTGTATCATCTGCCCTGCACCTCCAAGCGATGCCTCTGCTCCCACATACATACCGATAGAGTCGCACATCTCGATGAAGCCTTTGGCGTGCTGATAGTGACAAGCACGGATGTAGTTGATATTAGCCTCTTTCATCAACTGCAGATCCTTCAGCCAGTGTTCACGGGTTGTGGCACGGCCTACGGTTGGCCATTCGTCATGGCGATTCACGCCACGCAGTTTCACGGGTTGTCCATTAATACGAAATACGCCGTCTTTAGTAGAGATTTCACGGAAGCCGATCTTCTCCGACCGGGTATGAGTCACTATGCCATTCTCCAGAAGTTCCACCTTCAGTTGATAAAGACAGGGCGACTCGGCATTCCACTGGTGGGGTTTGCTGACGTGAATCTTCTCGCAGACCTCCCGCCAAGTGGATATATGAGCGGGGATGTCGAGTACGCGCCTCACGGTCTCGTTACCTTCGGCATCCGTCAGTGTGATCAACAGTTGATAGGGGTCTCCGGGACTGCGGTAGTTTCCCGGCAAAGAATTCTTATGGGCATCGCCCACCATCGCCTTTACCGTCAGGTCGGCATCGGTATAGGACTCATCGAAGTCCGTTATGGCCGTCACGTAGTCAATCCAGCGGCGGCGGGGCATCGATTCCAGTGTCACATCACGGTAGATACCACCCAGCGTCCAGTCATCGTAGGTATCAGTCTGATAGCCAGAATAGACCTGACGTACACGAACCGCCAGCACATTTTCCTCACCGGCCTTAATGGCAGATGTCACATCAAAAGAGAAGGAGGTATAGCCACTGTCGTGACGGCCTATCCACGTGCCGTTAAGCCAGACCTCAGCAGAGTTCCACACGCCGCCGAAATGCAGCAGGACGCGCTTGCCGTCATAAGCATCGGCAAGATGGAATCGTCGGATATAAAAGCCCTCGCTCGCCTCATTATTCTTGAACCCACGATACACCGGCTCCTCATAGCCGAGGATGGCCCAATTGGAGGGGACTGGCGTAGACTTGAATTCCTGAGCCTGATAATCCGTCCGGTAGAAGCCTTCTGCTTCCACCTTGTCTGCCGTGGCAGCATCTTTCGCATAAAAGAACTGCCATTCGCCGTTCAAGTTTGTTACGGCCTGGGCAAACGATGATGATGACATCAGCCCGGCCAATAGCGATAATAATACTAATTTCTTCATAAAAGACAGAAAAAGCCCCGATATAAGATTAACGGTCGTTCTGCCGTCTTTATTATACCGGGGCACATACTAACTAAATATTAATAACTTGCATTCTGCTGATAGAGACCCGGCGTAATTGCCATCTGATTCTGCGGAATCGGATAGAGGTAGCGGCCATCAGCCACATCACTCGTATTAGTTCCAGCCGGGTTGTTATAGCGGGCAAACATGTTGAGGATGTCCTGCTTCCAGGAGCCATAGCGCACCTCATCGAACCAGCGCACGCCCTCACCCATCAACTCGATACGACGCTCACGCTTCACGAGGTCAAGAGCCTCTGAGGCAGAAGAGGCCGATACAGGATCACAGCCGGCGCGACCACGAATCTCATTGACGATAGCAATGGCACCACTGGCATTATTCTCGGCACACATAATCTCTGCCTGGAGCAGCATCATATCCTCGATACGGAGTACAGGGAAGTTGCAAGGCCAGTCGTTGTAGTCCTTCAGGGCACTGTAGTCCATAGTCAGCCCCAGTTCGTCCATCTTGGGCTTTGAGGGAATCGGCTTGTAGAACATCGACTGTGTGTAGACCTGTTCGGTAGAGCCGGGAATCCAACTCACAGTTTCCAAGGAGTTTGAGTAGGCATTGGTATTGGCCTCAGCCTCATAACTGTCGAGCACCGACCATCCCTCACCGCGTAGATCCTTGTTGCCACCGCTATAGACGCGATCGAACTCGTAGCGCAGAGTCTTCTCCACATAGATGTCATTACCGAACAGACGCACACCGACACCAGCAGTATAGGAGGGAGGCATGGACTTCACGATATTGAAGATGCCCGTATTACCCGTGCCACCTGTACGATACTGAATGGCGAAGATGGAGTACTTGTTATTGTAATCGGGTGTCCACTGCTTGCGCCACTCTTCGATAGTTGGTGCCCAATAGTCAGACTTCTTTGCCAGCACCTGGTTCAGATAGGTTTTAGCCTGTGCCGTAGCCGAAGCATCGTTGAAGGGATAGCCTGCCAACGTCATATAGACACGTGCCAGCATGGCAGCGGCAGCCGTCTTGTCGGCACGTCCCTCAGCGGGCACGGCCTTGCCTGTGGCATCCAGCACCTTTCCCCGGTCAGGGAGGTTCAGTGCGGCCTGCAGGTCGGGAATCACCACTTCTGTGATGATGGTCTTGGCATCGCTCTGGGGCATGCCGTTTACTGTTGAGGGCGAAGAGGGTTCTGTCACCATCGGCACATTGCCGAAGAGACGTGCCAGTTCAAAGTAGGCATAGCCACGGAGGAAGTGAGCCTCGTTGAGCAACTGTGCCTGCACATCGGCATTGTCATAACTGGCACCTTCTATTTTCTGTATGGCAGTATTGGCATCATAGATCATCTTATACCACATCTTCCAGGTATTCTCATACATACCGTTTTCTGACCCAGCACGGAAGCAGCCTATATCCGAGTAGTCGCGCTGACCATTGGGCTGTGGGTTCACCCAGGCATTATCAGAACGAACTTCCGACATGTGATAGTAGACATAATCTGTGGCATAGCGCATATCAGCATAGATACCGACAACACCCTGTTCAGCCTGAGCCACTGTCTGATAGAATCCATTGGCGGATAACAGGTTCACGGGAGCCTGGTCGAGGTATTCCTCACACGATGACATAGCAATCAGCATAGCACCGCAATATATGATATTCTTCAGTTTCATAATTCTTAATTCTAAATTCTTAACTCTTAACTTTTAATTAAAATGTGATATTCGCACCGAAGGTGAAGATGCGTGCAGTAGGATAGCCACCGTAGTCAAGGCCAGTTGCCTGAGCACCGCCAGGGGCACCACTTGCACCAGAGTTGGCTATTTCGGGTGAGAAGCCGTTGTAATAATTGTCGAAGCGGAGCAGGTTCTCACAGGATACGAACACACGGGCACGCTGCAGGATGCTGCTCTTCAGAGGCAGTGTATAGCCCAGCGTCAGATTCTTCAGGCTCAGATAATTGCTTGACCATAGCCAGCGCGAGTCAACCTGTCCACCAGTCGTGCTGCTCAGGATATAGGGAGTCTTTCCATCGCCTGGCTCATCCTCGCTCCACCAAGCATTGACCCAGCAGTCCATCACATTGCTTGAAGCACCCATAGAAGGGCGGTCGATGGCGCGACCAATCGTTCCGAGGATCTTACCGCCCAACTGAGCCGTCAACAGGATGCTGGCATCAAAGCCATTCCACTCGAAGGAGTTGGTCATACCGAACATCCACTTTGGTGTAGGCTGACCCAGATAGCCGCGGTCATTATCGAGGTCAATGTTTCCGTCGTGGTTCAGGTCACGGTAGCGGATGTCACCTGGCAGATTGGTCTTGCCCTGGAAAGTCACTTTGTCCACACCACACTCCTTGGCGTAAGCATCGAGTTGAGCCTGAGACTCCCACACGCCAATGGCCTCATACATATAGAAAGCATTCACAGGATGGCCGACGGCCAGGATATTAGAGGCATTGGCACCATCGCCTACACTGCTGAAGCCGGAGTGGATAGGCGTGTCATCCGTACCGAGAGAAATCACTTCATTGGTGTTATAAGATGCATTGAAGGAGGTGTCCCACTTAAACTTACCAGTCAGGTTATGAGTCGTGATCTCAATATCCAGACCCTTATTGGAAATCTCACCAAGGTTACCCCAGATCTGGGAGAAGCCTGAAGCAGCAGCCACGGGCACCTGATAGAGCAGATCCTTTGTGGTTTTGGTGTACCAGTCCAATGAAAGTTGCAAGCGATTATTCAGGAAAGCGAAGTCGAGGGCAACATCCGTGGAGTGGGTCTTTTCCCATCCGAGATCAGCATTACCGAGCGAATTGGCGTTATAGCCTGCGGCACCTGCATAAGTCACGGCAGCCAATGTAGCATAGGCAGCAGTATTGGAGATGTTGTTGTTTCCAGTCACACCATAACTGGCACGCACCTTGAATGTATTCCACCAGTTGAGACCGAGATTCTTCCAGAACGGTTCGCCGCTGACCATCCAACCTGCACTGACGGCAGGGAATACGCCCCACTTGTTGTCGCCGCCAAAGACAGAACCACCATCCCAACGAAGAGAAGCAGACAGCATATAGCGCTCGTCATAGTTGTACTGAGCACGCCCGAAGACCGAAACCAGTTTGTTGGGTGTCTGCTCAGTCACAGTATTGGCATTTGGTGTCACCTGGCTGCCATTGAAAGAACCCGTGATAGCATCGTTGGCAAACGGGGCCTTATAGGTCTGCGAAGTACTGAAACCGACGCTGCTCTCTTCACGAGACGTACCAGCCATCAAGGCTACACCATGCTTGCCGAACTCCTTATCGTAGTTGACCAAGGCCTGTAGCAGTGTAGACCAAACGCGTGATGTAGTATGTCCACCACTCGACTGTGATCCCTCACCTTGTGCCCAGTTGGCAGTCGTGCTGGTGAAATTATAAGTCTGAGCGTCTACATCATAATAGTTGGTGGCCCCAGAGAGTTCCACCTTCAGATCCTCAATCGGGGTGATGCGAAGAAATGCATTGCCGATGAAACGAACTCGATTGCTCTTGTTGATATTCGTTTCCGAACGATAAGAGGGGCTTGATGCACTACCAGCCCAGTTATACTTGGTATTCGGCTGAACATTCGTCATATAGCCGACGCCTGGTTCTGAAACTGGCGTGGATGAAAGAATATTGTGCAAATAGGAATCCTTACCGTTAGCCGTACCAGCACCATTGGCAATAATATAGGTGGGAGCCAGGTTCAGTCCTACCGTGATGTACTTATTGATCTTGCTCTCCACGTTGGCACGCAGGTTAACACGCTGATAGTCAGTGCCGACGACAAGACCATCCTGCTTCATATAGCCGCCCGAAACCAAATATGACAGGCTTTCAGTACCACCGGCGACGCTCACATCATAGTTTTGAATCATAGCATTCTGGAATGCGTGATCCTGCCAGTCCAGCAATGACAACTCACCAGCATTGGGATCGTATGAATGGGCAGCCTGAATCTCAGGACTCAGATACTGGAACCAGCGGTCGTCATTGATATAATTGTAATTAGGAGAAGTCAGGCCTAGTTTCTGAAGACGGGTAGCCGTGTCATCCTTGATACTGGCATCAGTGACGCCCTTGCTGGCTGCCTGGTTCAGATAGCTGCGATCCACCCAGCGCATCTTGAACTCCATCCATTCCGTAGCATTCATAATGTCGAGTTTCTTCTCCGGCTGAGAGAAACCGATGCTGCCATTGAATGTCACGGTCGGCTTGCCACTCTTTCCACGCTTCGTGGTTACGATAACCACACCATTAGAACCACGCGAACCGTAGATAGCGGCAGAGGCGGCATCCTTCAGCACCTCAATGCTCTGGATATCGCTTGGGTTGATGCTGCTGATGGTGGTCATTGGTACACCGTCGACCACATAGAGCGGGTCGCTGCTGGCATTGACTGATGCGGCACCACGTACGCGGATCTGCTGGTCGGCACCAGGCTCACCACTGACAGTGCGCACAGTCACACCAGCCAACTGGCCTTGCAAAGCCTGTTCGGCACGAGCCAATGGACGATCCTTGATACCCTTGTCATCCATTTTGGCAACGGCTGCAGTCAAATTGCGCTTCTTAACAGAACCATAACCGATGACCACTACGTCTTCGAGTGTTGTGGCATCCTCTTTCAGCGTAATGTTCAATTCTGCCTTACCTGCCACAGAGACCGTCTGTGTCTCATAGCCGACATACGAAATCTTAATCGTAGCATTCTCATCCACCTTCAGCGTGAATGCACCATTGAAATCGGTCACCGTACCGGTGCCCTTACCAGTCAGGACACTTGCGCCGATAACCGGCTCACCACTTGTGTCCACCACCGTTCCCTTAATGGTCTTCTGTGCGAAGCCCACCAGACAGAACAGACTCATCAACAAAGTCATCAAGACTCTTCTTTGTTTTAGTTTCATAATTGCACTTATTAGTTTGACATTAATTTATAAATTGTAATACTTCTTATTTCCTTATTCTTTCATTCGTCATCCTTCAACAATCTCTACCTCAGAGAACCAATCCTATCAAATAAACAATATTACTAACCTAACTATATAACTAAATGTACGTGTGTATATGAATCTGCAGTTTGTTTCTTTTCGACTGCAAAAGTAGGGATAATAAGCCTTACAGAGTGCGGTCAATTGTTCATTTGATAGGTTTTTTGTACGAAATAGCAGTTTTTCCCAAATTTATTTGTATTTTTGCACCGCACTAATAACTAATAACTTATGTGGAATCGTATTATCTTGAGTCTTCTCCTCATTGTCTCCTGTGCAAAAGGGATGGCAGCAACAACTATATCAGGCAGGAACCTTACCACCGTAGATGGTCTGGTATCGAACCAAGTACATGCCATCAAACAAGATGATCAAGGATATATCTGGTTCGGTACGCCTAACGGATTAAGCAGGTTCGACGGATACTCATTCGTCAACTATCATACTGTCGGATATGGTGTCGGCAAGACCAATGGCAACGTCGGCACCATATATATAAATAAGGATGATGGGCTGATGTGGATACGCACTACCAGTTTCAACTACGCTTGCTACGACCTGCGGAAAAACATATTCACAGACTTTACCGACACCTGCGATCCCCAAAAGACCTTCAAGCGCTTTGTGACAGAAGATCACGGCATCTGGATGTTTGAGGATAAGACCGGCTGCCGACATGTCACCTATCAAAACGGACAATTCACCTGCACAGACTACACACCAGAGAGTATGGGACTGACAGGCACTAGGATACGACGCGTGATGCCCGACGGACAAGGGGGTATCTGGCTCATTACAGACAACGGCCTATACAGGACTGATGCAAATGGCACCTTGAAAACCATAGAGCATGAAGGCGACTTCCTAATGGGTAATAAATATAATGGGCTGTCATTCTTCCTAAACCGAAATCGTCAGGTGTTCGTTTACGACCAACAGGGCAAGAAAATCAAGGAAACAACGATTCCCTCGATTTTAGGAGACACAGAAGGCGTGAACGGTAACTTTGTGTGGCAAGGGAAGTGGATGATTATGACCCGAACAGCAGTCATTACAATGGACTGCCAAGACTATACTTTCGCCAAGCCAACTGAGTTGCAACTGGAGTATGGCATTGTGCTTGACGAAATGGGAGATAATCACTGGATATCGGACAAAAATACAACGCTCTACTTATTCCCACAGACAGGAACAATCAGGAAATTCCAACTCCTCCGAGATACTGGCTTTGCCATCCAAAGCAAACGCAGGTTTTCCACTGTCCTGAATGCCGACGGCAACTTCTATATCGCCACCTATGGGAACGGTCTCTACGTGTACCATCCTGATACGGAAGAAATAGAGCACTATACTGCCGATGACCAGCATCCACTGCTCTCGACTAATTTCCTAACCACCATTTTTGCCGACCGAAACGGCTGTCTCTGGGTCAGTCAGGAGGATGCTGGAGTCGTATGCCTGTTTGAAAGCCGACAACCTGAGACGGAGCACTATGCCCCAGTACCCGATCAGCGAGGCAGTCTCTCCAACTACATTGAGAAACTGTCGCAAGAAGACCATAGGAAGATTCTGCTCAGAACCAGAAGCCACCAAACATACCAGTTCGACGTAGCAAGCAACAGTTTCACTCACATCGGGAACATAGATATCGATAATGCCAGCATTGACAGTATTACAGACCAGAAAGGAAGAACCTGGATTGCCACCTGGGAAGAAGGTCTCATCGTGAGACACCAAGGAAAGGAAGAGCAATTCCTGACCCGCAACACTTCGGAAAGCCGCATCAATGCACTGACCATCGACAAAGAGCAGAATCTCTGGATTGCCACATACAATGGGCTTTACGTTGTAAACACACAACAGCAGAGCATCAGCAATGAATCGTTCAGGCACTACGGAATGGGTGAAGGTCTTCCAACCAATAACATCATCTGTCTGAAGGCAGCCAGAGACGGCCATCTCTGGCTTGGCGGTGATGGTACAGGTGTCGTAAAATGTACTTTCGGGGCAGATGGAAGACTTTCCATCAGCAGCGTATCAAGCCGTCAGGGATTGTCAGGCACAACCATTCATTCGCTTACAGAAGACAACTCTGGCAACATCTGGGCAGGTACTGATGACGCCATCGCCCTAATAGATACCAAGACGATGCGGGCAAATGTATGGCAAGTAGGCCATACCCTGTTGGGCAATCTGAACTCAGACAACTGCGCCCTGACACTCGCCGACGGCAGGGTGCTGTTCGGCACGCACGACGGTATTACCATTATCACCCCTACAGACAGGCAGGATAGCCTGTCACGGACTTCGACCAATGCTTACATCACAAACATTGACGTCAACGGGACATCAATTTATAACGAGACTGATGACGAAGAGAAAGACCTCCATCAAGCCATCTCCTTTGCACACAACGAGAACTCGCTGACATTCTACTTCTCCTGTTTCGACTACGCTCATCTTTTACAAACCATGTACCAATACTATCTGGAGGGCATCGACCAGGACTGGCGGGAACCAACCACCCAGCACTATGCTGCCTACGGTAATTTGCCGTCAGGTCACTACATTTTCCATATCAGGACTATAGAGGGAAATGAGGAGACCACGCTGGCCGTAACCATCCGTGAGCCCTGGTACAATACATGGTGGGCATGGATTGCCTATCGGTTGTTGGCGACTGCTGCGGGCTATTATGTCTACCGCAGCGGACGAGAACGGTTCAAACTACAACAACAAATGAAAGTAGAGAAACAGGTGGCAGAGTTCCGAATCAACTTCTTCACGCAAGTGGCTCACGAATTTCGTACGCCTCTGGCCATCATCAGTGGGGCCGTGGACAAAATAACTCAAAACGAGCAATCACCCCGCAAGCCGACCCAGACAGCCAAACGAGGTATCAGGCGGCTGACCCAATTGGTAAATCAACTGATGGAGTTCCGCAAGGTAGATACTAATAATCTGCGACTCGCTATTGAAAAAGGCGATATCGTGGATTTTATCCGAAATATCTATCAGGACTTCTGGACTTCTGCCCAACAGAAAGAATTGAGCATCACCTTCACACCATTTGAGAAGAAATATGAAACTGTATTCGACCGCCATATCTTGGATACAATCACTTACAACCTGCTGAGTAATGCCATCAAATATACGCCACAGAAAGGACAGATTGAAGTCAGACTCCAAAAGGTAGACGATCAGTTACTACTGACTGTTGAGGACTCTGGCCCGGGCATTGATGCCGAACGGGAATCCCAACTTTTCAAGCCGTTTATGCACGGCTATGCCTCACAAGGCGGTATGGGTATTGGCCTCTACACAGCCTACAAGATGGCTTTGGCACATAAAGGGAGCCTGACATACCAACATTCCGGCACACTAAACGGCTCAAAGTTCACGTTGGCTATTCCTGCCAATGACAGTCTGTACAAGGCTGATGAGTACAATAGTCTGACAGCCATTGAAACCCCTCAGGAAAAAACAGGATCTACGGAAATAGCGATACGTGAGATGATGCCTCAGGCACTCAACAATTACCGGATTGCCATTATCGAAGATGATCCTGATATGCTGGAACAAATCAAAACGGAGGTAGGCGTATTCTTCCAAGTCAGTGGTTATACTAACGGCAAAACTGCTATCGAAGGGCTTCACGAAGAGGGGGCAGAACTGGTTATCTGCGACGTGATGCTGCCCGATATTAACGGTTATGAAATAGTGAAAACCATCAAAGCCGAAGCAGACCTAAAGGATGTTCCTGTTATCATGCTGACGGCACTCGATGATGAGCGGCATCAAATAAAGGGCTACGAGGCAGGAGCCGATGACTATATGACAAAGCCCTGTAACTACCACATCCTGTTGGCTCGTATCGTACAACTCATTAAATGGAGCCTCGTTGCCACCTCAACCGAGCCCCAACCGTCTACTGACAACACACCAACCAGCCCAGATACACCAATCCTGACGAGTCAGGCAGATAAACGTTTTCTGGATAAAGTCAAGACCATCATTGCGCAGCATATCAGCGATCCCGACTACACCATCGATCATATGGCAGAGCAGATGAAAACTGGACGTACAAAACTCTACGGTAAGGTCAAAGAACTGACAGGTATGTCACCCAACAAACTTTTTAATGCAGAACGTATGCGGCTGGCTGCAGAACTGCTGGAGGAGGGAGAACTGAATGTATCGGAAGTCAGTTACAAAGTGGGAATCTTAGACACCTCTTACTTCAACAAATGCTTTAAAGCCCATTATGGCGTAACGCCAAGCAAATACAGAAAGAGGTGATAGACTCCTTCGATGACAGCATCCAGAAACTCAGCACCGTGATACGGTGAAATGAATCAGGCCCGCATCTCATCACGGATGCGGGCCTGACCTTATAGAATAAATCTGAAGTCGGATTATTCAGCCTTTGCCTCCTCGGCGGGAGCAGCCTCCTCAGCGGGAGCCTCAGCCTTTGCCTCCTCAGCAGCGGGAGCAGCCTCAGCAGCAGCCTTGCCGCTACCGCGACGGCTACGACGCGTCTTCTTCTTGGTGTCCTTTGCCCAGTCCTCGTTGAAGTCAACGAGTTCGATGAAGCAAACCTGAGCAGCATCGCCCTGGCGGGTGCCGAGTTTGATGATGCGGGTGTAGCCACCGGGGCGGTCGCCTACCTTCTGAGCCACCTCTCCGAAGAGCGTCTTGATGGCTTCCTTATTCTGCAGGTAACTGAACACGACACGGCGTGAGTTGGTAGAGTCGTCCTTAGCCTTTGTGATCAGAGGCTCGACGTACTTCTTCAAGGCCTTAGCCTTGGCAACGGTCGTAGTGATTCTTTTGTGCTCTATCAGCGAGATGGCCATGTTAGCAAGCATGGCACTGCGGTGACTGGCAGTACGACCGAGATGGTTGAATTTCTTATTATGTCTCATTTCTGTTTATTCTTTATCAAGTTTATACTTTGATATGTCGGTTCCAAACGACAGATTCAGACTCTCGAGCAAATCATCAAGCTCCGTGAGCGATTTCTTACCGAAGTTGCGGAACTTCAGGAGGTCGGTCTTATTGTACTGCACGAGATCGCCGAGCGTCTCCACATCGGCAGCCTTCAGACAGTTGAGGGCACGAACCGAGAGGTTCATGTCAACAAGACGTGTCTTCAGCAACTGGCGCATGTGCAGAATCTCCTCATCAAACTCCTGGTTGCTCTCTGACTCAGTATTCTCGAGTGTGATCTTCTCGTCAGAGAACAGCATGAAGTGATAGATAAGGATCTTGGCAGCCTCCTTCAGGGCGTCCTTTGGGTGGATGGAACCGTCCGTCGTGACTTCCATGACGAGCTTGTCGTAGTCGGTCTTCTGTTCAACACGATAAGGCTCAACGGCATACTTCACGTTACGGATGGGGGTGTAAATAGAGTCGATTGCGATTACGTTCACATCGGTGCAGAACTCGCGATTTTCATCAGCGGGTACGTATCCGCGACCTTTGTTGATCGTAAGGTCAATCTGC
>FLNY01004109.1_pt1 | contig 14442 bp, 9 predicted proteins | sample 1140381 | NCBI WGS metagenome assembly FLNY01 (sample SAMEA3878172, study PRJEB12797) | bioreactor metagenome | biome: Moose rumen | place: Sweden | collected 2011-10
CGCTGCCGCTGGTACGCGTACTATTAATGTGAATGGTAACCAATGGGAAGATTGCCCGACAGTGGGTGAAAATGAAGAGGATGATGTTGTGGCTTGGGTCGTAAACCATCATGACAACACGACGGCTCCCTCCGGACTTGAGAACTATTTCGTGACTCAGATCCACAAGGGTACGGAGCAGTATACGAATGCTGGTGGCGGATATGTTGGCGTTGGTAGTGACAAGATGAACAACCTGCACATCGCCATGACCTCGGCAGCCACGATTGCTGATGGTGTGCTGAGCGAAGGCTGGGAGCACATCAATAACTTTAACGCCGGTAACTGTACTGACTGGGCAGGTGGCGATGACGGCCACGGCAATACGCTGGTGGTCAACGGTGGTACCTATAATTTCGCTTACGAGAGTTCAGAAGACAGCAAGTACCACGCTCGCTGGTGTGCTGTAAATGGTTCTGACATTAGCGACGAATATGCTGGTTACTATTACATCTGCTTCGATTTTGAGTCGGATGCTCCTACGACGACAGTATTCCGCATTCAGTTCGCCTATGAGCATGACAATGGCAATGGAGGAACCCAGACTGACAACAAGAACGAGGAGTTCAGACTGGAAGGAACTTATGCAACTGCTGCTGAAATCGTCACCGCAATGGGTGGTAAGTTCACCTACGAGGGTCAGGAATATGATCTGACAGAGGATATGGTTAACAGCATTAACATTGAAGGCGGTAACATGCAGGTGAACCCCAACAGCAGTTATCAGGATTGGATTATCCGTCTCGTAAAGGCCGAGCCTGTTCAAGAGGAGGATCCCGACAATGTATGTATCATCGCTGAGGACCTGAGTGCATCAGAGGATACCGACTTCGACTTCAACGACGTGGTGTTCACCGTGGAATATACAACTGAGACAACTGCTACCGTGACACTGTATGCAGCCGGTGGTACGCTGCCCCTCACTGTGGATGGCCACGAGGTTCACGCAGAGTTCGGCTATCCCGATGCAGATCCTACGACAGGCAAATACAAGATGATCAACACTGGTGCCCTGGCCGACGTGAATGATGTTCCTACCAAGTCGTTCTCCGTATCTGGCATCCAGAAGTCCAGAAGAGGCAATGATATTGAGATCAAGGTCGATAAGGGTACAACAGATGCTGAAGGCGTTCACACACCCAACTGGATCACACTGACCGCTACTGGTGGTAGCCCTGCTGCTAAACTCTGCGTCGGCACAGACTTTGCCACTGGCCACAAGTGGTGCGCTGAGCGTGAGAGCATTAGGGATAGGTATCCTGTCTTCTCGGAGTGGGTACTTAACAATCCCTCACGCATCTGGTGGAGATAATAAACACATCAAATACTTAAATAAACTAAATTAGGGAAGGGGTCTCTGCGTGAGCAGGGATCTCTTTTTAATTCCCACGCGCGCGTGGTAGTTGTCTAAAGCCAAAAAGATCCCGCTCATCCCGCCTATCCCACACGTAAGATTTTTTACTTTCGGTGTGGGATAGGCGGGATGAGCGGGTTAAAAAGTGGATAAGCCAACTATATATGCGCGCGTGCCCATGCGAGGGGTGGGTATCGCTCAATAGCCGGCGACTTTCGCCCAATTCGTGGCGCCGTTTGGAAAATTGGTGGCGCGAATTTCTCAAGCGGCACCGAGTATTTCCAAAACGGCGGCGCGAATTTTCCAAACGGCACCGCGAATTTTCCAAACGGCACCGAGTATTCTGGGATTCTCGGCCTGATTCCTTGGAAACGCAAACGATTTCGTGCGTTTATGCAAAAAAAATACGTAAAAAGTTGTGGAATTCAGATTTTTTTCTTACTTTTGCAGAGTTTTGAAAACAACTATTAATTATAGATTAGTATGAAGAAGTATTTGATGACAGGAATGGTCGCCTTGGCATTCGGCGGCATGATGATCAGTTGCTCCCAAGACATAGAAAACACGGGGGGCGCACAGCAGAAATTCCAGCAGACTTATGAAGAAGCATTCACCACTCGTTTCGGTCAGCCCTCTAAGACTCAGGACTGGGGCTTCGGCGACAATGTGAAGGTCGGCACAAGAGGTATGACTCGCAGTATGGCAGAACCTGCCTGCGCGGACATCACTGCACCCTACGACGAGGATTGGGTGGCTACGTATAACGAGACCGCCAAGGAGCCGAACAGCGAGAACGTGGGCGACAACTACGACAACAGTGTATATCATGAGGGAACACCCGGAACGGCAACATACAAGTGGAACTGGGATGTTATGAATGCAGCAGGATATGATGCCTGGGGACCTGTCTTCACACAATTCAGCTGGGGTGACTATACAAATGCTTCCGAGGAAATTTACAACTACCTCAAGGAGCAAGGCAATGAGGACTGGGTTAACGTTGAAACGACCCCTGGCACAGAAGGCTACTGGGAATATGACGAGACCTTCGTGCTGAACTTCAAGATTACCGGCACATATAGTGGCGGCATCAGCGTCGCAGCCACTGAGGGCCTGACTAACGGCGTGGAGAGCGGCAACCAGCGCACCATCGTCGTCACCGGCACATGGAACATCACCGAGAACCAGCGCATCGGCAGCCTCGGCAAGATTATCATCGCCAACGGCGGTACGGTGAACGTGGCCAGCGGCAAGACGCTGGAAATGGTGAATCAGGCTCGCCTCGTGGTGCTCAGCGGCGGTACGCTGACGGGCGAGGGTAGCGTGACGGTGAACAACGGCAATGCCGTGGGAGAGGAGAACTACAACGCCGGCACCATCGACGTGGCTACGTTCAACAACAACTTCGGCAAGTTCTACAACTACGGCCAGTTCCTTGTCAACGAATACCAGGGCGGTGCCCAGGAGAGCAACTTCTACAACCACTCTCTGGTTGCCATCGACCACACCAGCAGTACAGCCAACGCCCGCATCTTCAACGGTTGCCAGTTCTACGTGAAGAACGACGCACGTCTGCGCAACTACGAGGGTGTCGGTGGCTCTGCCCTCATTGTTGACGGCCAACTGCTCTTCAGCGGCAGCGAGGACGGCACCTCCGATCCCACCTACGTAGGTCTGGCAGCAGGTGCCCTGGTGCAGTGCGGCTCGCTCTACAACAACGGCACCAGTTGGACAGGCCCCACCTCTGGCGGCTATGCCGCCCTGGAGATTGTCAACCAGATTGACCATCTGAACTGGGTGCAGGATTCGCCTCAGACCGCTGGCTATTTCGCCAACAACATCTACGTGAAGTGCGGCACATGGCAGAACGACCCAGAAGGTCAGGGCAAGCACGAGGACGTTGACGATGGCTCTGAGTGGGGACATATCAACTATACTGAGTCACGTGCTGAGTATAAGTTCTGGAGCGTCGCTGCCAACTGCACAGGCAACGGTAACGTGACAAAGGTTGAGGACGGCAACTACGAGGTGATTCCCGCCGATGCCGACTTCGTGAAGGGCGAGGCTGGCTGTACCCCCGGCTTCAAGATCAAGGAGGAGGAAGATCCCGTTGATCCCGTTGATCCCGTTAATCCTACAACTCGCACAGAGACCGAGAGCCTGCGCGTGATCGCTGAGGACCTGACGGTCGATACCAATACCGACTTCGACTTCAACGACGTGGTGTTCGACGTGATCTGGACGAAGAACTATACCGACGAGGAACTGACATCGCAGAGCGTGAAGGTTGTCCTGCAGGCCGCTGGTGGTACGCTGCCCCTGTATGTGGCTCGCCACGAGGTGCATGCAGAGTACGGTGAGGATGTCAGCGTGATGATCAACACTGGAGCAAAGGCAAAGGGATACAGAGGTAATGATGCTGCCGGTACGCGCGAGATTGCACTGACCTCTGATCAGTGGTCAGGTTCGTCCATCGGTGCCATCGCCAACAGCATTGAGGTGTATGTCATCAAGAATAACGTGAATTGCTACCTGTCGGCTCCCGTTGGTGGTATCGCCAGCAAGATCGGTGTGAAGACAAACTTTGAATGGTGTGAGGAGCGTGAGGACATTGACCATAAGTATAGTCTCACCGACGGAACCAGCCTGTTCACCGAGTGGGTGAAGGGCATCTATCCCGCTAACGACTGGTATGAGTACGCCAAGCGTAGCATCGACGATTACAAGGCAGCCCAGGCTGCTCTTAACGCAGAATAATTTTTCATCAAGTACTTAAATACTAATCTTTGAGGGGCGGCTGCGAGAGCAGACGCCCCTTTTTTACACAAAAAGAACCGTCCCTTTTGTGTAATAACGGAAAAAGTTGTAACTTTGCACCCTGTATGGTATTGAATTATATTTGGATCGCGTTTTTCATCATCGCCTTCGTGATCGCGCTGGTGAAACTGGTGTTTCTGGGAGACTTCGAGGTGTTCCCAGCCATGATGGACTCGACATTCGCCTCGTCGAAGACGGCCTTTGAGATCTCCCTGGGTCTGACGGGCGTACTGTCGCTCTGGCTGGGTATTATGAAGATCGGCGAGAAGGGTGGGGTAGTTAATGTGCTGGCGCGCCTGCTGAGACCCGTCTTCACGCGGCTCTTCCCGGAGATTCCTGCGGGTCACCCCGTGACGGGCTCCATCTTCATGAATATCGCGGCCAACATGCTCGGCCTCGACAATGCGGCCACGCCCCTCGGTCTGAAGGCCATGGAGCAGTTGCAGGAACTCAACACCAAGAAGGATACGGCATCGAACCCGATGATCATGTTCCTCGTGCTGAACACCAGCGGACTGACGCTGATACCGATCTCCATCTTGGTGTATCGCGCCCAACTCGGTGCGGCCCAGCCCACGGATATCTTCATCCCCATCCTGCTGGCCACGTTCTTCTCGACGCTGGCGGGCATCATCATCACGAGCCTCTTCCAGAAGATCAACCTGCTGAACCGCACGATGCTGCTCACGCTGGGTGGCATGGCGCTGGCCGTGGCCGCTGTGATCTGGGGCTTCGGACAGATGGACTCCCTTCTGATGAACAAGGTGAGCACCTCGGCGGCGAACATCATGCTGATGACGATCATCGTGGCCTTCATCCTGACTGGCGTGAAGAAGAAGGTGAATGTCTATGACGCCTTCATCGAGGGCGCCAAGGACGGCTTTACGACAGCCGTGAGGATCATCCCCTATCTGGTGGCTATCCTCGTTGGAATCGGTGTTTTCCGTGCCTCGGGAGCGATGGACATGCTCATCGGCGGCATCGAGTGGACGGTGCAGGCCTGTGGCGGTAGTACCGACTTCGTGGGAGCACTGCCTACGGCCCTGATGAAACCGCTCTCGGGCAGTGGGGCGCGCGGCATGATGGTGGATGCGATGACCACCTACGGTGCCGACTCGTTTGTGGGCCGTCTGAGTTGCATCTTCCAGGGCTCTACGGACACCACCTTCTACATCCTGGCCGTCTATTTCGGTAGTGTCGGCATTGTGAAGACGCGCCATGCCGTGACCTGTGGCCTGCTGGCCGATCTCGCTGGCATCATCGCTGCCATCGCCATCGGTTATTTGTTTTTTGGTTAGGGGGATTAGGGTGATTAGGGTAATTAGGGTGATTAGGAGATGGAAGATTATCAGAAGAAACCTGGGAGTTATAAGTCGCTGAAGGCTTATCAGAAGTCGGAGTGCGTATATGATATCACCTATTATTTCGTAGAGCATTTCCTAGATAGGGGGCATGACCGCACGGTTGACCAGATGCAGCAGGCTGCCCGCTCCGGGAAACAGAATATCGTGGAGGGGTATAGTGATGCCGAAGGCTCCTCTGCCTCACATCATAAACTAACCGTCATCGCTAAAGGCAGTCTCGAAGAACTGCTGGAGGACTACGAGGACTATCTCCGCGTCCATAATCTGGAACGCTGGGGCCAGCAGCATCCTAAATACATCGCCTGTATCCCACTTTTCCAAAAACATAACGACAGTGCCTGGTATCGTCGGCAGATAGAAGGCCGCAGCGATGAGGATATAGCCAATATCGCCATCATTGTGATCCATCAGACGCTGGCACTGCTTAGAGGACTTATCGACAGGATCGACAGACTCTTCTACCAGGAAGGAGGCATCAAGGAGCAGCGCTTCCAGGCAAGACTCAACTATCGGAATCAAAATAATCAAAAGGAGATTAGGCTAATTAAGGAATCCCCTACCAACCCTAACCCCCCTAAAACCCCCTAACCCCCCTAACAATGCCCAATCTGAAATCCCTCTTCAAAGATACCGCCATCTACGGCCTATCGAGCATCATAGGCAGGTTTCTGAACTATCTGCTCGTGCCCCTCTACACGCACTATATGCCAAAGGATTCAGGCGACTATGGCATCAGCACCAATATATATGCTTATACGGCGCTGATACTGGTGCTGCTGACCTTCGGTATGGAGACGACACTGTTCCGCTTTGCCAACGACGAGCGGTATAAGCCGGATACCGTATTCTCAACAGCCTTCGCCACCGTTGGCTCGCTGACTGCTGTATTCCTGCTGCTGGTTTTCGGATTAATCAGTCCTATCAGCAATGCCCTTGGCTATGCAGCGCATCCCGACTATCTGCTGATGATGGCTGTGGTTGTGGCCCTCGACGCTATACAGGCCCTGCCTTTCAGTTATCTCAGATACCAGAAGCGGGCCATACGCTTTGCATCGCTGAAACTGCTGTTTATCGCCCTGAACATCACGATGAACCTGTTCTGGTTTGTCGTGCTGGGCAAGACATCGGTATTCTACGTGTTCTTCATCAACCTGCTCTGCACGGGCTTAATCACCTTCTTCTTCCTGCCTGACATGTTCCGCATCCAGTGGAAGTTCGACGGTCAGTTGCTACGTACGATGCTTGGCTACTCATGGCCCATCCTGATACTCGGTATCGCTGGTATCCTGAACCAGGTGGCTGATAAGATTATCTTCCCGCTGGTCTATCCAGATGAGTCACAGGCCAACATCCAACTGGGTATTTATGGCTCGTGCGTGAAGATTGCAATGATTATGGCCATGATCACACAGGCATTCCGTTATGCCTATGAGCCTATCGTGTTCGCCAAGAACAAGGATGCCGACAAGACGGAATACTATGCCTCGGCGATGAAGTTCTTCATCATCTTCACCCTACTGGCCTTCCTCGTTGTGATGGGCTGGATGCCTGTGTTGCAATATATCATTGGTGAAGACTATCGCGAGGGACTGGGTGTAGTGCCCGTCGTGATGATGGCCGAGATATTCATGGGTATCTATTTCAACCTGTCGTTCTGGTACAAACTGATCGACAAGACCATCTATGGAGCCTGGTTCTCACTGACCGGCTGTGCCGTACTCCTGGCCGTGAACATCATCTTTATCCCCAAGATCGGCTACTGGGCCTGCGCCTGGGGAGGACTGGCCGGCTACTGCACAGCGATGCTGATGAGTTATGTCGTTGGCCAGAAGAAGAACCCCATCCCCTACCCGATGAAGAGTATCGTGTTTTACTTTATCTCTGCGATGGCGTTCTTCGGTCTGATGAAATGGGGTGAAAGGGAACTGCCCGCCTGGGCATCGTTCCTCTGGAACAACCTGATGATCGCCGGCTTCACCATCAGGATCATCAAAACCGACATTCCGTTAAACAGCCTACCCGTAATTGGAAAGAAATTCAAAAAATAGCATACCTCCTCGTCGAAGAATCCCCTCCCTCGTCGAAGGACCTTCCCTAACTCCCCTATAGAAAAAGATGATTTAATAAACTCAATAGATATGAAGAAAATACTTCTTACGCTCGTGAGCCTCTTGTTGCTCACTGCCCACGCCGACGAGGGCATGTGGACACTGTACAACCTGCCGAACGCCGTCTATGAGACGATGAAGCAGGAGAACTACGAACTGCCCTATGGGGCCCTGTATGAAGGCGACGATGCCATCAAGAACTGCGTGGTGAACTTCGGCGGCTTCTGCTCTGGTGTGGTCGTGTCGCCCGACGGACTCGTGTTCACCAACCACCACTGCGGTTTCGAGGCCATCCGCTCACACTCCACCGTGGAGCACGACTATATGCTCAACGGCTTCGTGGCGAACTCCTACGAGGAGGAACTGCCCAACAAGGATCTGTTCGTCTCTTTCATGGTGGAACAGAAGGACATCACTGCCTATATGGACTCCCTCGGCGTGATGGACATGACGAACCAGCAGCGCTGGCATTTCGTCGATTCCATCGAGAATGTAATGCTGAAGGAGATCAGCAAACAGGATTCTACGCTGCGCGTGGAGGTGCTCCCCTTCTACGAGGGAAACAGGTACTACCTGACCACCTACCGCGACTACCGCGACGTGCGTCTGGTGTTCGCCCTGCCCAAGTCGATGGGTAAGTTCGGCGGCGAGACCGACAACTGGATGTGGCCGCGCCAGACCTGTGACTTCTCCGTGTTCCGCGTCTATGTCGATCCGAAGACGGGCGGTCCTGCCAAGTATTCGAAGGACAACGTGCCGATGAAACCGAGGAAATGGGCACCAGTATCACTGCAGGGCTATGTACCTGGCTCGTTCTCGATGACCATCGGCTATCCGGGTAGCACGAGCCGCTACCTGTCGAGTTACGGCATCCGTGAGCGTCGCGATGCCCGAAACACACCGATGTACCAGACGCGTGAGGTAAAGCAGGAGATCATGCTCCGTCACATGCGTGCCTCCGAGGCCGTGCGCATCAAGTACGACTCTAAGTACGCCAACAGTTCGAACTACTGGAAGAACTCCATCGGCATGAACAAATGTATCGATTCCATCGGTCTGATTCAGCAGAAGGCCACCTTCGAGGAGAAGATCCGCCAGTGGCAGGACTCTACGGGTTTTCTGAAAGGCAAACTCGACTTTAGCACGCTGGAGCGCCTCTATCAGAAGCGCTTCGCCGCCATCCGTGCCCTGACATACTACCGTGAGACCTTCGGTCGCAGCGACGAGATGACACGCCGTGCCATCCGCGTGCAGAACGGTGCCATCATCAACGCTAAGGAAGGCAAGCCCAAGAGTTACTACATCGAATTCAAAGACAATAGCGAGGAGTGGGACTACGACACGGACCGCGAGATCATCGGTGCCCTGATGAAGAACTACCGCGACCAGGTGGAGATCAAATACCAGCCAGACTTCTACAACGTGATCGACCACGACTACAAGGGCGACTACCAGAAATTTGCCGACTACCTCTACAAGAAGTCGAAACTGATGAAGAGTGACAAGAAGATCTATGTGAACAAGAAGAGTTACCACCGCGATCCAGGCGTGGTCTACGGCGAGAGCCTCGTCAGTACGCTGGCTGAGATCATGGCCGATCTGGAGTCCACCACCGATTCTATCTATACGATGGAGAGTTACCTCTGCGCCGCCAAACTGCGCATGGAGGAGGACCTGCCCAACTACAGCGATGCCAACTTCACGATGCGCCTCAGTTACGGACAGGTGGGTGAGTATCTGCTGGGCGGAAAGCCCTCAGGCTACTATACCGAGGCCAGCAGCATCGTAGAGAAGATGGAGCAGGGTGAGAAGGGAGTCATTGACTACGAGGCAGAGCCCATCATGAAGGAATTGCTCTCGAAGAAGGACTTCGGCAAATATACCGATAAGACTACCGGCAAACTGCACCTCTGCTTCCTGTCGAATAATGATATCACGGGTGGCAATAGTGGTTCGCCGATGTTCAACGGGAAGGGCGAACTCATCGGCCTGGCCTTTGATGGCAACTGGGACTCGCTGTCGAGTGACATCTTCTTCGACTCCCAACTGGCCCGTTGCATCGGCGTGGATATCCGCTACGTACTCTACATGATGGAGACCTGGGGCAAGGCCGACCGCCTGCTGAAGGAAATCAACGCACAGTAAAGAAACAAGGGCTGCAACGTGCAGCCCTTATTTCTTTTTCCTACGGGACTTGCGCAAGGCCCAGCCTTCTTCTGCCGCCGCCATCAAGGCTCGCCAGTCGTCCTTTTTCTGACGCTTGGGGGTGTGCACAGCGGGGTCAGGAACGTTGTGCACTTTTTTCGGTGAGCGCACAGCGTTCTTGGCTCCCTGTGCACTGTCGGCATCGTTGCAGCGGACGGTGCGGCCCTTGTAGCGGATGCCCGTCAACTGGATCATCACCTTCTTGGCATCCTTCTCAGGCACCTCGAAATAGGAGATGGTGTCGAGCAGGTCGATATGGCCCACCTCCTGACGACCGCCCACGAAGCGGTTCAGCGTCTGCATCAGTTCGCCCGGATAGAAACCGTCGCGCTTGCCGAGGTTGATGAAGAGGCGCTTGTAACCCTTTTGCGCCTTGTTCTGGAGTTTCTGCTTGTCGCTCTGGGGTTTGCTGGATTTGCCGGATTTCTCCGGATTAACTGGGGAGAGTTCAGGTGCATCGGCGTAATAAGCCAGGAACTTGCCGAACTCGAGCGAGACGATCTTCTTGATGATCTCCTCCTTGTCGATATACTCGAAATAGCGGTTGATATCCTGCATGAAAGGAGCAATCTCCTCGTCATCGACATCGGTCTTCACGATCTGATCCATCACCTTATAGAGTTGCTTCTTACAGATTTCCTCTGCCGATGGAATGGGCGATTCCACGAACTTCTTACCGATTTCCTTCTCGATATTGCGGATCTTGAACTTCTCGCGCGAGTGGACGATGGAGATCGAAGTACCCTTCTTACCGGCACGGCCCGTACGGCCAGAGCGGTGGGTGTAGTTCTCGATGTCATCGGGCAGTCCGAAGTTGATCACGTGCGTCAGGTCATCGACGTCGAGACCGCGTGCTGCCACATCCGTTGCCACGAGCAACTGCGTCAGGTGCTGGCGGAACTTCTGCATCGTCAGGTCGCGCTGCGGCTGTGAGAGGTCGCCGTGCAGCGACTCGGCATTATAGCCGTCACGGATCAGTTTGTCGGCAATATCCTGCGTCTCTGCTTTCGTGCGGCAGAAGATGATGGCGAAGATGCGAGGGTAATAATCGACGATGCGCTTCAGGGCGAGGTACTTGTCCTTGGCGTTCACCATATAATAGATATGGTTCACGTTCTCGGCCCCCTCGTTGCGCGAGCCCACCACGATTTCCTGATGGTTGTGCAGGTAGGTCTTGGCGATACGCTCCACCTCACGGCTCATCGTGGCCGAGAACATCAGCGTGTGGTGCTCCTCCGGCAGCGACTCGAAGATCTCGTTGATACTGTCCGAGAAACCCATGTTCAGCATCTCGTCGGCCTCGTCGAGCACGATGTTCGTCACCTGCTCCAGATGGGCATACCCACGGTTCTTCAGGTCGATCAGACGGCCCGGCGTCGCCACGATGATGTTCACGCCTTTCTTCAGGGCGCGCATCTGCGGCTCTATCGAGGCACCGCCGTAGACGGCCTCCACGTGCACCCCGTCCATAAATTTGGCGAAGTCGCGGATATCGTCCGTGATCTGCAGGCAGAGTTCTCGCGTCGGCGAGAGCACCAGCGCCTGTGTCTCCCTGCTGCTGGTGTCGATACGTTGCAACAGGGGAATACCGAAGGCTGCCGTCTTACCCGTACCCGTCTGGGCGAGCGCGATCACGTCCTCCCCCTCGGGCGACAACAGATAGGGAATCACCTCCTCCTGCACAGGCATCGGCTGCACAAAACCTAACTCTTCAATGGCGCGGCGAATCTCCTCGCTGACGCCCAATTCTTCAAATGTCTTCATTTCGCTTGCAAAGTTAAGAAAAAAATCGTAACTTTGCAAACATTATGAAGATATGTGTTTTTTGTTCTGCGAATCAGCAGATTGATGCTGAGTTCTTCGCTCTGACGGAGGAACTGGGCAGGTGGGCGGCTGAGAATGGTCACTCGATTGTGTATGGTGGCGTGAACCAGGGACTGATGGAGTGTGTGGCGAAGGCGGCGAAAGAGGCTGGCGGGCGCACCATTGGCGTGGTTCCGATGAAGGTAGAGGAGACTGGGCGCACGAGTGACTACGTGGATGTGGAAATTCCCTGCGATAATCTGACGGACCGCAAGCAGTTGATGATGGATCAGAGCGACGTGTTCATCGCACTGCCTGGGGGAATCGGCACGCTCGACGAGGTGTTTACAGTTGCGGCTTCAGCCACAATCGGCTACCATCAAAGGCCGATTATCCTATATAATATGAAAGGTTTCTGGGACTCGCTCATTGCCCTGCTGGATGACCTACAGGCCAAGGGCATGATTCGTGGTGAGTGGCGGCAGTATATTAAAACGGCTGATTCCCTGGAAGAAATCAGCCGCCTGATATAATGATTACTTCAGCAGACTGTCGGCTAACTGCTCTAAGAGTGGCTCGTCGGCAGCCTTCATGCGGGAACGGATGGTGACCATCGGCTCAACGATTTCGCAGTCCTTCAGGGCTTCGATCATCCCGCGCATGGTCTTACCTGCCGAGGGTGCCCAACTGCCGTTCTCGATGATGCCGAAACGACGCTTCTGATAGTTCTTGATCTGCAGGTGGTAGAGGAAGTCGTGCATCACAGGGAACACGCCTGCGTCGTAGCTCGATGCAGCCACAACGACGGTAGGATAACGGAAAGCATCCTCGATGACCTCGGCCATATCGTCGCGGCTCAGGTCGCTCACCACCACTTTTGGTGCTCCCTTCTGACGCAGTATCTCACCCAGACGCTCGGCAGTAGCCGCCGTTCCGCCGTGAATGCTGGCGTAGGCAATCAGGATACCTTCGCTCTCGGGCTCGTACTTGCTCCATGTATCGTATAGTTTGATGGCAGCAGCCAGTTGTTCACCCTCAAGCACAGGACCGTGGAGCGGGCAGATGGCCTGAACATCGAGTGCAGCCAACTTCTTCATTACTGCCTGTACCTGCGAACCATACTTGCCGCAGATATTAAAATAGTAGCGGCGCGCCTCGCAAGCCCAGTCGTCGGTCTCATTGACCAATGCACCGAATTTGCCGAAAGCATCGGCAGAAAAGACCACCTTGTCCAAGGTGTCGTAACTCATGATGACCTCTGGCCAGTGTACCATCGGAGCGCCGATGAACTTCAGTTCATGACTACCAAGCGAGAGAGTATCGCCCTCCTTGACAATCATCACACGACCTTCGAAGTTAAAGCCCTCGAAGAAGTTGGGCAACATTTTCACGGCTGCGGCACTGCATACGAGTTGGAGTCCAGGATAAGTCTCCAGCATCCAGGCAATGAGCGCAGCGTGATCCGGCTCCATGTGGTGAGCCACCAGATAGTCGGGCTGACGGCCATTGAGTGCGGCCTCCAGGTTGGCCTTCCACTCTTCGCCCTTGCGACGGTCGGCAGTATCCAACACCGCAATCTTCTCATCGTCAATGAGATAGGAATTATAACTCATGCCCTCAGGCACCACATACTGACTCTCAAACATATCGATGTCGAGATCGTCAACACCGATGTACTTAATGCTTTCACTCATCATATTAATCATTTTAAATCTCTTCCATTTCCTTTATACAGGCCACCTCTCGCTTCTTCCCATCGGCAAATGCCAGATCGATACTGTTGCTGATGCTCTTGCAGACATTCGCTGAGAACTGCTGGGCCTCGGCGATGGCCTTGTCCCACTGTCCTTCGGAAAGTCCTGCCTCCAACTGCTCGCGCGTGATACCATATTTCATCAGTCCGAACACGAAGCCGGCATTGAAGTTGTCGCCTGCCCCGATGGTACTGACGGTCTCGGCCTGCTGTACGGGGTACTGCTTCTGCCATCCGCCGCCGCCCCTCACCTCCACAGGGTCTGCCCCCTGCGTATAGATAAAGTTCTTGCAGTAGAACGATATCTGGGAGCGATAGACCGCCTCGGCCCCCGTCATGTTGAACATCACCTCGAAGTCTTCCTTGCTGCCACGTACGATATCGGCATACTCCAGATTCTCAAGGATATTCGCACGCAGTTTCATGACTTCGTCACGGTGGGAAGAACGGAAGTTCACATCGTAATAGAGGATGGTCCCGTGACTACGGGCATAGTCGAGGAACGACTGCATCTGCGGACGGATGACGGGATTGACGGCATAGTAGGAGCCGTACATCACGATATCGTCGGGCTGGATGTCGGGAAAGACGAAGTCGAGCCTGTCGTGCGGGTGATCTTTGTAGAAGATGTACTCCGCATCGTTCTGTTCATTGAGGAAAGCCAGTGACACAGGGGACTTTGCCTCGGGATAGACGTTGATGTTGCTGGCATCGACATGGTTGTCCTTCAGGAACTGGATGATGTTCCTGCCCACACGGTCGTTGCCCGTCTCACTGATGAAGGCGGTGCTGATACCAGCCCGTCCTAACGAGATCAGGCCGTTGAACATGGAACCGCCTGGCACCGCCCCTATCGGCTGTTCGTTCTTGAAGATGATATCGAGAATGGTCTCACCTATTCCTATTACTTTTCGCATCATGTTTTAGTTTAATCGGATGCAAAGATAGTAAAAATTTGGCAACCCGCCAAATTTTTACTATCTTTGCACGCGAAATGAC
>FLNY01003816.1_pt1 | contig 14437 bp, 8 predicted proteins | sample 1140381 | NCBI WGS metagenome assembly FLNY01 (sample SAMEA3878172, study PRJEB12797) | bioreactor metagenome | biome: Moose rumen | place: Sweden | collected 2011-10
CGGAGAGAGCCCCGACGTCCGCAAGGATGCCGGGGCTTCTTCTTTTTGGGGGAGGGGAGAGGAGGGGGCCGATTTAGCGGTATTTCGGTATAACGGTATTTCGATATTTCGGCATAATGGGATGTCGTTATATCGTGATTTGCGTGAGATGATCAACTGGATGCGATGCTTTATTTTGCATGGAGCTCATGGATGGCACAGATTTCATGGAATGTTATGCATGAATCATGCTTTAATTACTAAGATTTGGATGTTTCAACAAAATAAAGGGGCGGAAATGATGCGTTCCTTTATTAATTTCGTCTTGTTTAAGATTCTTTAACATGGGGGGTAACGGTACGTTAAATAATTTGGTATATTTGCGGCAACATGGTGTATATTAACTGATATAACGACCGAAAAACGTAAGATATACGATTATTGAAAACTTCTTTTACTTAAACCCTTATAGTTATGAAGACGAATATATTTTCCAACCGATGGATGCCGCCAGGCCTTATGGAAGCGAAAACGATGATATCAAGTCTGAGAGTGAGGAAATTCAGTGTGACATACCTTCGAGGTGTGCTCCTTTTCTTTATGATGATTCTTGGCGTAACAAGTGCTTCAGCGTATGATTCCTATTTTGAATATGAAGGCTGGAGGGAATATGGTTATTATGCATGGTGCGAAGAATGTGGAACAGGGGAGGGATATCTATACACAGATTGCGACATGAGCGATGCCGAATCGGCTTTTGACAGTGAATGTGATGACTGGTTCTGCAGCGGTTGTGGCAATTGTTCAGCAAGCTTTAATGACCAGTGCTACAATCTGCATCATTGTGCAGAATGTGGTACATGCTTAGATTGTGATGATGCTTATGAATTAGAGGGGATGGGTTTAGTATATTGTGATGGATGTATTGAATCTTTAGCGGATCAATATCCACATCAATTCTGTTATTATTGTAAGGGGTTTTTTAAATACAATGCCCAACAGTGCACTTGCACTGATTTGGTAATCTGGCATTGCACCGATTGCTCCGAACTTAAGTGCGAACAGTGTGGCGGATGTATGGTCGTTGACGGAGAAGAGTCTTATCTGGCAGAAGGAGCCTGCATGGAACATGCCATCTGCGGAAATTGTTTAGTGAACGACCTCGGCGAGGACGGCATCCACTGCCCGGAGTGTCATTACTGCGATGGTGAACTTTGCACTGAAGGCTGCGGTTTGTGTGAGAATTGTTACGCCAACGTAGAACACTGCCCTGTCTGCGACTTCTGTTTTGGCTATGAAAACGAATGGGTGCGCTGCATGAGCGACGGCGAGCATTGCTACTTCTGCTGCGAGGAGAACGAATGGCTTTGCGAAAAGTGCGGCGTTTGTACAGAAGGTGCAGGCACGGAGCTCTGTCCCGATTGCGGCTATTGCGAAGAGTGCTGCAAAGAAAACACCGAGGATGACGGTTGCATCCATGACTATTGTTTAGAGTCGGGCGACTACGAAGGGCATCTCTGCCCCGAGTGCCAGACGTGTCCCGAAGACTCGGAGTGCGAGTACTGCGGCTACTGCGATGTCTGCCAGGAGGACGCCCATTGCGAGCACGAACTGTGCTACGAAGATCCCTCGTGGGACGATCACGTCTGCCAGGACTGCGGCGACTGCTTTGACCCCGATGAGCTCTGCGAGTACTGCGGCAAGTGCGAGAGTTGTGCCGACAGCTACCACTGCGAGCACGGCTACTGTCCCGACGGTGATTTTGACGACGGCGACCACTTCGTCTGCGACCAGTGCGGCGAATGCTTCGAGGGCCTGGACCGCTGCGACTACTGCGAGTTGTGCACCACCTGCTGCGAGAGCAACACCCAGGACATGGGCTGCGATCACGACTTCTGCATTGAGAACCCCGACTTTGCCGACCATTGGTGCTACGAGGATGACCAGTGCCTGGAGAAGTGCAACCACAATGCCGACTGCGCCCACACGAACGTGAGTAGCACGTGGAACAGTGACGGCACCGCCCACTGGCACGTGTGCGCTGACTGCGGCGCAGCCGTCGACAAGGCTGTCCACACAGAGGGCGCGCCGGTGACCATCACCGAGCCCGATACAGAGAAGCGCAGGAACGGCACGGCCTCCGTGAGCTGCAACGTCTGCAACACCGGCATGGGCACCGTGAACATTCCCTATGTGCCCATCCCCGAGGACGGCTCGCCATACATCATCATCCAGCCGAAGGACTATGAGGGGAAGGTGAGCACAGTGGATTGGCTGCATGGACCTTCAGAAATTGTCGACCGCTACGCCACGTTCACGGTGCGCGCTGGCGGCAATGACCTGACGTATCAGTGGTATGAGCAGCTGGGAACGGGCACCGCAAAGCCTGTTACCGACGACAACTACCATTGCCAAGGTGGCACGACTGCCAACCTGAAGGCGCTTGTCTATTCCGATGTCTGCCTCGATCCTGGATATCAAAAGTACTATTGCGTGGTAACCAACAGCTCCGGCAGCGCGCAGACGAGGACGGCACTTGTCCTTGCGGAGCATTCGTTCGGCCATTATGTGGACAACGGCGACGGCACGCACAACTATGTATGCAACGGCGAATGCTCCTATGTGAGCAGCACGCGTGCGCACCGCCTGAGCGAATGGGAATTGATACGTCCGGCCACGGACACAGAGACGGGCCTGCTGCGCCAGGAGTGCATGGACTGCGGCGCCAAGAGCGAGAAGGTCATCCCGATGGTGGAGCCGGGGCACGTGCACGCGTACGACCAGCCGCGCTGGAACGCCACCGAGCACTGGTTCGTGTGCCGTTGTGGCATTGTGAGCACGGCTTCTCATGCGTCCCACACCTGGGGCACGCCCGTGGTCACAGAAGAGCCCACTGAGAAGAAAATGGGTTCGCAGGACGTGAGCTGCACCGTCTGCGGCTATACGAAGACCGAGAGGCTTGACAAGCTGCCGCACACCCACGACTGGTGGACGTTTGCAAGCATTCCCGCAAGTAAGATGTGGAGCTCGCAGCCTACAGGCTCAGGCACCTCGACTACAAATATGCCCAACCCTGAATACTGGGGGCACAGCAAAACCAACCACTACTTCCACTGCAAGGACTGCGACCAACTCAATACTGAAGATCACGTATGGAGCAACTGGGCTATACGCAAACTACCGTCTGCCGAAATCAAGGGTGAATTAGCCCGCCAGTGCCAAATCTGCTACTATTTAGAATATGAACGCTTCGAATACGGCACCTGGCCCATCATTATCAACAACGGCACGGCGTCGCCTCGCGCTGCCAAGCCTGGCGACGTGGTAACCATCACCTACGACCACAGCACAACGAAAAGCGTGGGCGAGCCTGTGAAGTTCAAACAGTGGGTAGACAACAAGAGCGAATATGGCGATTACTCCATCTACGACGGCACCCCCGGCGTTTATTTGCAGCCACTGCCTGCCCTGGCCAATGCCTATGCCGAGACAACTACCTTCACGATGCCCAACGGCCCCGTGGCAGTCTACGGCAGCTATCAGACCTGCAACCACACGAACGGCACCGTCATGGGCGAGCGCTTAGAGCCTACCTGCAAGGGATATGGCCACGAGCCCGACGTGCTGTGCAAAGACTGTGGAATGGTGATGACCGAGGGCGCCCGCCTCGAAGCGCTGGGGCACCTGCTGGGTTCTGAACCCATCGAGGGCACGGCTCAGCCGCTATATTGCACCTACCATGTATGGGATGAGCAAACAAACACCAGCTCGGATACTTATCCAACTGGCTATGGCTATGCCGGCGACTTCATCTGCCAGCGGTGCGAAAAGACAGTGAAGGGTAAGCGCACGCCCATCGTCCACCAGATGCATTATACCTGGACTGACAAATATGGTCGCACAAAAACTACCATCTATCCTCATGGCGTTGAATATCCTAACCCCGGGACGGAGCCAACCTGCACAACCTTCGGTTGGGACAGCGACAAGCACTGCGGCGCCTGTCATAAGCTGCTCACGCGCGGCAAGAAGATTTCTCGCCTGGGCCACGAATGGAGCGAATGGACAACGGTGCGCGAAGCCACCACGACGAGCAAGGGTCGTGAGCAGCGCGTGTGCCTGCGCAACGAGGGCCACTCAGAGACGCGCGTGACCGACTACTCCGGTCCCGACTACCGCCTGAAGGTCGACAAGCTGCGCCTCACCTTCGAGTGGACCTACGGCGAGACGCCCGAGCCGCAGACGGTGACCTTCCAGTCGGTAGGGCGTAACCCGGTGACGGGCGTACAGATGGGCAGGACGACGGCGACGCATCCGTTTACATACAGCACCGAAGGCATGCAGCTGACCATCACACCCAGAACGAACATCATTCTCAACGACCCGAGCCAGCGTACTGTTACCTTGTCCAGAGCGGAGATTCTTGAGGGGCTATGGGCGTCATCTGGCTTCACGGCACCGACCATCACCGTCGCGTTCAAGATCAAGAAGGCGCCGACGCAGCTCGGCTTCGGCATCACCTTCCATACGATGCGTCTGGGCGATGAGTTCACTGCGCCGGAGCTCTCGGGCTTAGGCGAGGGGATGACAGCGACGTGGCAGTCGTCGAACAACGCCGTAGCCACCGTCGACCCGGCCACGGGTGCGCTGACCATTAAGGCTCCCGGCCTGACCACCATCACCGCGAAGTATGCCGGCGACGACTTCCACACCTCCGGCCAGGCGTCGTACACCCTGCAGGTGCGCAACCCGAACGTGACGGGCGACGTGAACAAGGACGGCACCATCTCGATAGCCGACGTGACGTCGCTGGTGAACATCGTCCTGGGCAAGGACAACGTGGAGCCGTACCAGTACAACCACTGGGCCGCCGACACGAACCTGGACGGCATGACCTCGATCTCCGACGTGACGTCGCTGGTGAACACCATCCTGGGCAAGACCGCCGTGATGTATGTTGACGACGTGTTCACGATCGGCGGGCGTACCGTGGCCACGGGTACTGTGCTGAACGGCAAGTTCAACACCGGGCAGTCCATACTCCTACGCTCCACGAACGACGCCCTCGGCGACATCCCCACGTCCGTAGCCAGCATCGAGATGTTCCGCCGTATCGTGCAGGAGGCCATCCCGGGCGACGGCGTGGGCATCGTCGTCAATGTGGATAAGGCGAACGTGAGCCGCGGCGACGTGCTGGCCACGGCGAGCACTAACATCGTGCGCAGCAAGACCGTGAAGGGCACGATGTACCTGCTGACCAAGGATGAGGGCGGCCGGCATACGCCGATTAATATAGGCTACTCTCCTTATATGTATGTAGGCGGCAAGGAGTTCAAGGTGAAGATTACCGACCCGGGCACTGTCGACGGGGCTGTACCGTCGATGATTATGCCGGGAACGACGGCCGAAGGCATCGTGTTCGAAGTGCAGGACGAGGGCGTGACCCCCCTCTCGTACGTGGGCCAGCAAGTCATGCTCCGCGAGGGCGGCAAGACCATCGCAAGGCTGACGATAACGGGCCATTGATGCCCCGCCATTGCTGCCGCTGGCCACATACATAAAGGATGCCCCGCCGTATCTCACGATGCAGCGGGGCTGTTGAAGAAAATTTACCAAATACCTATAGGCTTCCTTCTTAATTAACAGCGTTTAGTTATGGTTTCTCATATTCAATGTGTGCGTTGTATTTTACGATGTTCTGCGAGAAGGCGTCGGGCAGATGGCGGCTGAAGGCTTCGATGGCCTTGTCGAAGAGGGTGTGTATGGGTGTGATGTCTTCTACTTGGTAGTGGTAACGTCCTGTGTAGTGCTTGACGTTGGCGTCGGCGAAGTCGGAGCGTAGCTGATTGAGGCGGTCGATGTATTCAGCCGGCCGCTCGGCCAGACTGGCTGAATTTTGGCATAAGGTAGAGAGCTGCGTTAGGTAGTAGCTTACGGTGTTGAGGTTGGCATTCCGTCCGCGTCCGTAACGCTTGATGGCTGAAGCTACGGCGTTGCTTTGCTTGTTGAAGTGCTTGCTGAACTGTTTGGCGGTTGTGATGCCTGGCGTGCCGCGTTCGCCTCCGAGCTGTACGACGGCTTCGGTGAGGTCCGCGTCGGCCAGTGTGCTGTAGCGTTTCTTCTGCAATAGTTGCAAGCGGTTGAGGTATAATGCCTTGCTCTCTTTGTCGCCCAGTTCAGCAACAAGCTGAGCCAGGGTGCTCATCTTGCGGGCTACTGCCGCGTCGAGGAGTGTGCCATCGGCGTGGTAGGCCGTGATGAGGTGGTTGAAGACTCGGTGGATAAACTCATCCGGGGTGCCGTCGCTGTTGAAGAAACTCATACGTCCGTTGTATTCCTCCGATAGTTGTCGGAGCTGTTGCTCGTATTCTTCGTTGGAGGCTTGCAAGGCTTGGCTGTAGTCCGAAGAAATCTTGCGTAGCGCGCTTGCATACTGCTCGTTGATGTTAGTCAGCTGCTTGGCGTAGTCGTCTTTTGGCAACTGCTTCCGGGTCTCCATCAGTCGCTCTAAGGCTTGCTCGCGAGTCCATGTGGCCTCGTTGGTCTGGATTTCCAAATCTTGCTTGAGCCCGGCGTTTGTCTCGCCGAAGAGCTTGGCGTAGGTGCTCATGGCGTTAGCATAGAGCGAGCGTTCGGTATCGAAGCTGTGGGCGCTGCTCTCCAGTTCGCTGCTAAGGGCGTCGAGATCCATGCCCCTGTTGCGCAGTCCGGCAGCGCAGTCGACGCTCGTGCTGATGGTTGATGCGCCTTGCTTGTAGGTGAAGAACTCAGATGATGAGAGCACCTTGCGCAAAGTAGCGAACTCAGGGCTGGCGTCAGCATAGTTTGCTTTCCCTTCGTAGCTGAGCACCAGTTGCTCGCCGTGTGTCCCCGTCAAGGTCTGACTGGAGATGGGTTCTGTGCGGTACTCCGTTAGCGTAGCCGTTCCCTTTTGGGTAGTTTCGCCGATGTGCCAGAGGTAGTCGGGCACGGATTGCTGGATGAACGGGTTGTTGATGACGCCCCCGTTGGGCCTTTCTGTGTTTATTTCCATGAGTTCGCCCACGATGCGCTGGCGAGGCACGTCTGCTTTGTACCAAAGGGCATAGACGTATCGGTTCTCTGGGAAGTCCTCGTCGGCGAAGTAGGCGTAGATGATGTTCCAGTCCGTCTGGCTGCCCAATCCGAGGTTGCCGCCCTGGTTGTCGACGATGATGCTGACGTTCTCGGCTTTCTGCCCTGCGGGTTTGTTCAGGAAGCGGTAGGCGCGGGGCCGTTCGGCCTCGAAGGCTCGGTAGAGAGGCGAGAGGAGTTGGCTTTCGCGTTCGAGGGGGAAGTTGAAGCCCCAGGTGTTGTAGCGTCTGACCCACTGCCCTGTTGCAGCGGCACGTGCCCAGTGCAAGCTGCTTGAGACATTGTTCTGAGGGCTGGACGTGAAGGCGTTAATGGCCGTGAGCAGTGCGCTGTAGGAGGGTGTGGATGGCTGTCGTATGGCTGGGTATTGTGTTGTGGCATCAATAGAGAACAGGTTGACGCGGCCGAAGATGGTCTGCCCGTCAGGCGCCGGTTCCCAGGTCAGCACGTAGTAGAAATAGGCTGTCGGCGTGATGCTGGGGTTAATGAATCCGCCCTGCAGGTAGTTGGTGTAGGCATCCACGGAGGCCTTGAACGTAGTGCCCGGCACCTGAATGGGAACGGCCCAGGTGTGTGCTGAGTGTGCATCGTCGCGTTCGTACTGCGTACAGTGTTCTTTGTCGGCCTCGAAGGCGGCGTAGAAGTCATCGATGAGCGAGCGTTGTGCCAATGGAATCTGGAAGCCGAAGCCTGCGTGCTTAGTCTGCGCTCCCGTCTGGGCGTCGATGTAGGTTGTCCACTTGAGGCCGTTGGCATCGGGCGAGACCTGGAGCAGAGCATTGTAGGCCCGTTCAACATTTGTGAGCTGCGACCATGCGTATGCCGGAAGGCAAGCTGTCAGGAGCATGATGGCGTAGCGAAGATGATTGAGATGTTTCATAGTTTGATATGAGGTGTAAGAAGATTAGAGGACAAAGGATATAAGAAAGTTTGAGGTTATGAGGGTGAGACGGCGTTCAGGCAAGCGAGTGTGTTCTCCTGCTGCACGGCTATGGTTCGTTCGCGGGCGGCACGTTCCATCTCGAGGATGCGTTGGTGCTCGGCAGCGAGGATTGCAGCGCCGTCGGGGTCTTCGAGGGTGGCCTTTATAGGTTCCTCTTGTGTAGGATGTTGAGTGGCGGCTTGGTCTTGACCTTCGAGCTTGGTGGCGGATTTGCTGAAGGTGGGATGAGCCGTAGCGGCGGGAGTGGTGACGGTCGTGGCAGCGAGCCTGCCGTCGGCCTGTTTGTAGCTCATAGTCTTGCGATTGAGTCGCTTCGGAGGCTGCGCTCCGCTCTCGGCCAAGGTTGTCGAGGTGGCAGGCTCTTCACGGGCAGTAGTGTCCGTAAGGGATTCGCCCGCCAGAGCAATGGTGCTATCTTTCTGTGGTCGGAAGTCTTTCTTAAAGATAAATACGCATACAAGCACGGCGGCGATTGCTGCTACCGCTGTGGATATACGGAGAATGCGCACACGCCAGGGAGTCAAGTGGAGAACTGTGTGTCTCTCTGCAGCAGGGGCTGATAGGGGCGGACTCGCGTATCGGCTGGTCATCAGCTCATCGTAGTCGGTGCTGTGGTCCTCGACCAGCAGTGAGGCATAATCCTCGTCATCGAAGGCGAGGCGAAGGATAGCCATGGCAGCCCGCTCGTCGCGGCTGAGAGGTGTATCCTGTCCTTCGCGTGCCTCGAGGGTATCGAGGAGCTGGCGCTCTTCGTCTGGAGTGGTGAGGCCTTCGATGAAGCGGGCGAGGATCTCAGCGACTGAGTCGCCGAGCGCTGTCGAGGTTTGGGGTGTATGGCTATTCTTTTTCATTGAGCTATCTTGGTTTTTGTTGAGGTAGGTTTTTGTTGCGGTAGCGCCGTCTGAGGTCGATCATGAGTTGGCGCCGGGCTTTGCTAATGAGGGTCTGAACGGAATGAGTGTCTGTGGCGAGGATTTCTGCTATCTGTTCTGTGGTCAGACCTTCTTCCTGTTTCATGCGTAGCACTCGCTGGAGGTATTCGGGCAGTGCCCGCAGGCGGTGTTCGAGCCATACGGCATCCTCGCGTTCCTCGAGTAGGGTCTGTGGATCAGCTCCAGAGCTTTCGACCATAGAGACGTGCCTTCCGCCTGGGATGATGTCCTCGTTGTTTCTCTTCTCGCTGAAGGTGGACGGTATTTCGTGTGAGGATTTTTCTCGCCACATGCTGACGCACACATTCTTTGCTACTTTGGCCACCAGGGGTTCCAGCGGTGATGTCGTTGCTATGTGACTGCGTGCGGCCCAGAGACGGAGGAGGGTGTTCTGCGCCACGTCCTCGGCGTCATCGGCGTTGCCGAAGAACTGCAGCCCGATGTGGAGTGTCAGCGGACGCAGTGGTGGTATGAGCTTTAGGAATTCGTGGTCTTGCATTTCACCTATAACACGCAGAAATGCGATAATCTCAACGTTAAAATAATATAAAAGGCATAGCAGGATGTTTTATGCATTAGCCTTCTAATGGGCAAAGCCCGCCTCACCGAGAAGGTGGAGCGGGCTTTTTTGGAGGCGGTTAAGCGGAACGAGACCATAGTAGAACCCGTCGCTAAATGTTGACGGGGAGGCATCCCCAGCAGTGTCTGAAGTCAGGAACCTCGGGTCCGATTAGCGGGAGAGAATATAATTGACAATCCACTGGCCTACTTCGCGTGTGCCGTAGTGCGCCCCTCCCTCGACTTGTATTTCGGGGGTACGTACGTTGGCTTCGAGGCTGGCATCTACGGCTTGGCGTACGAGGGTCCCCTCGCTGTTGAGCCCGAAATGCTCGAGCAGCATGGCTACGGACAGAATCTGGGCGAGGGGATTGGCGATGTTGAGTCCTTTAGCTTGCGGCCACGAGCCGTGAATGGGTTCGAAGAGAGGAGTGTGCTCGCCTGTAGATGCCGAAGGTAAGAGTCCCATAGAGCCGGTGATGCATGAAGCCTCGTCGGTGAGGATGTCTCCGAAGGTGTTCTCGGTGACGATGACATCGAAGAAGCGTGGCTCTTGAATCATGCGCATGGATGCGTTGTCGACGTACATATAGTCTGTGGTGACATCTGCGTATTGCAGGGATATCTCCTGAGCTACTTTGCGCCATAGACGGCTGCTGGCCAGGATGTTTGCTTTGTCGACCACGGTTACGTGATGGTTTCTGCGTCGGGCATAGGAGTATGCTACATGGAGGATTCGCTCGATCTCGCGGCGTGTGTAGATATTGGTGTCGTAGGCACGTTCGTCATCTTGGTATTTCTCTCCAAAGTATAGTCCTCCGGTCAGCTCGCGGATGCAGATGAAGTCGGCATCGCGTACGATTTCGTCTTTCAGCGGAGAGTTGTGCAGGAGGCAGGGGAAGGTCTGGATGGGGCGTATGTTGGCGAAGAGTCCGAGGCGCTTGCGCATGGCAAGCAGTCCCTGCTCAGGTCTGACGGTGGCCGTAGGGTCGTTGTCGTAGCGTGGGTCTCCGATGGCCGAGAAGAGTACGGCATCGGCTTGCATGCACGTCTGGAAGGATTCTTCAGGGAAGGGGTCGCCAACTTTGTCGATGGCTTCGGCGCCGCAGATGGCATAGTCGTAGGTAACATCATGGCCGAAACGCTTACAGACGGCAGTCAAGACGTCGGTGCCTTGTTTGCTGATTTCTGGGCCAATGCCATCGCCTGGCAGTACTGCAATTCGTAGGTTCATAAGTTTTCAATTATAAATAAGTTTCGGGAGTTATAGGGGAGTTAAAGGGGAGTTTTTTGCAAGCGAAGCGTCCCTACGGGTTGAGCGAAAGGGACGATAGGTTTGGCTGCTGGAAAAACTATCTTCATTCTTCATTTTCCATTTTTCATTTTTCACTCAAATAATAGATTGTAGCATGGCGGCAGCCTGAGCTCTGGTGGTCTCGTCGGCCATGAGCAATGCCTGTAGTGCTGTCGTGAACTGCTTTATGAGAGCGTTGTCAGGGCGTTTTTCTGTCTGAGGAGCAGGAGCCTCTTGCTGGTTAGGTTCCGCAGCAGTCTCGTCATCAATATATTGTTCGAGGTCTGTTAGTAGACTGTCGAATTTGTCGCTGCCGAGGAACACGGCATCTTCGCCGCCGTCGAGCACGCCCTCGAAGAGTGAGGCCTTGAAGCGCAGGCGCGAACGCATGTCATCTTCAATGGTTGCTGCTGCGATCAGGTTAATGACTTCAACTCCTCGCTGCTGTCCGATACGATGGAGCCGCCCGATGCGCTGCTCAACGATGGCCGGATTCCATGGTAGGTCAAGGTTGATGATTATGTTTGCTGCTTGCAGGTTGAGGCCTGCCGAACCGGCATCTGTAGAGAGGAACACCCTGACGGAAGGGTCGCTTTGGAATGTGTCGACGCGTTGCTGGCGCTGTGCTGTAGGTATGTCTCCATGGATATAGACATATTCCACTCCGCTGCGCTCCAGCTCCTGGGCTACAAGTCTTGTCATGCGTTCCCATTGGCTGAAGATGACGACTTTTGGTGGCGTCAGGCTTAAGTCGTCGGCTGTGGCTGCAGCCTCGCCGTCGACGGTGACTCCGGACTCGTTGAGGATGTTCATTGTCTCCTCCACTTTAGTGTCGAAGCGGCTGTGCTCATCAAGCAGGAAGAGGCTGTCGCATACCATGCGCATCTGCTGCAGCGTCAGCAACAACGTGCGGCGGTCTATCTCGGAGAGGAAATGCTGTCGATGCCATTTGCTGACGAGGCGTGCGGCATTCATGCGCAGTTCCTGGTGGGCGGCCGCCTGCTGGGGTGTCATCGGCACAAAGAGGTTCTTGTCGATGCGTGGGGGCAGCTGCAACTCTACATCTTTCTTTGAGCGTCGCAGCATGATGGTGCTCAACCGACGTCGCACATCGCCCAGCGATTGATAACCTACGGTGCGCCCTTCGGCATCCGTGATGATATACTTGTCGCGGAAGAGATAGTAAGGTGCAAGAATGAATTGGTCGACGAGTTCTACAATGCTGTAGAGCTCTTCGAGACGGTTCTCCAAGGGCGTCCCGGAGAGGATGAGCGCGTAGCGCGACGTCACCTGTCTGACGGCCTTCGCCATCTGTGTGTTCCAGTTCTTCAGCCTTTGCACTTCGTCGAGAACAAGCATATCGCACTGAAGCATGTGTCCGGCTTTGACATCGTCGGTAAAAGCGTTGTACGATTGAATTTTGAACTCCGCTTCAACTTTGGCCAGCTCGCGGCGGCGCTCGGGTGAGCCGTCGACGACGACAGCCGAGCGTTCGGTGAACCGCTCTATTTCGCGCTTCCATTGTTGCTTCAGAGTGGCCGGGCAGAGAACGAGGACATTAGTGACGAAGCCTTCGCGCAGCAGCAATTCAGCTGTGGCTATAGCCTGCACAGTCTTACCCAGCCCCATCTCGTCGGCAAGTATGGCTCTGCCGGTTTTGGCTGCAAAGCGCACACCCTCTTTTTGGTAGGGGTAAAGGGTAGTGTTGAGCAGCGAGTCGAGCCGCTGGTCGGTGTATGTCTCGTCAATGACTTTCCGGCGGGCGATAGATTCTCGTTGCTCAAGGACGAAGTCGAGGGCGTCCTGATAGCATCGGAAGTCATCAGACAAGGCTTTAGCCTGGCGCATGAAGTCGCCGAAAACCTCGAAAGCTTCGGGGCGTAGCGTGTCAATCTCATTGAAGAACTTGGCAGCCATCTGCCTGAACTCTTTTGTGGCCGCGCTGCCGATGCGTATCTTCACCTCTCGGACATTGCCTCGGTAGCTCAGGTAGACGCTGGTGTAGGCGGGCAGGTCCCAGTGTATGCGCTTATGGTGGTCAGCAATCCAGAGGCGAGCGGCCTCGACGTGCTTGCATGTGCCCAGCTGTGAGGTCTTGAAGTCCATACAATCGCAGTAGTTCCAAGGGCTCTTGGCTCCTCGGAAGACTACTTTGTAAACGCGCCCCGACGCTTTGCTGCTGACGCGGTACTCGCCCGGGGAGTAGCGCTCGCTGACGCATTCCACGTCCATCTCCTCGCGCCGCGCTTGTTGCATCCGGAGCATCACTTGCCACTCCTCGAGGCTCTTGTCGCGAGGCTTCACGAGATGGCTGAGCTCGTCTTTGGGTAAATCAGCATATTTCATTCGACGTGAAAAGTAAGTTTAACAGCGTAAAGGTACAACAAACTTTTCATTTTCAGCTGTTCACTTACCATTTTTCACTTTTCATTTTTCATTTTTCACTTTTCATTTTTCATTTTTCACTTTTCTTCGTACCTTTGCCACATGAAACGTACTTGTCTACTGCTTATTCTGTGTGCATCGGTAGCTTTTGCCTTCGGGCAGGACAGCTACGACGAGTTGGCGCGTCGCGCCGTCACGGCTATGGAGGACGACAGTCTCCGTCTGGCCGAAGAATTGTTTAAGCAAGCCCTTAAGGCGGAGCCTGCTGCTCAGGGCAACGCCATCATTTGGGGGCATCTGGCGAGCATCGCTGAGCGCACCGGTCGCGAGCACGAGGCTCTGGAGCAGTACAATATAGGAATAGGCCTTGCCCCGCAGTTGCCTGCGCTGCTGCTGGGCAGGGCTTCGTTGTTTATGAAGCTGGGCAACGAGTCGCGAGCACTGGCCGACTACAACGAGGTGCTTGCCATCTACCCCGACCATCCCGAGGCACTGCTCATGAGGGCGTATATCAAGCAGCGGCAGCGTCTGCTTAAAGAAGCCCGTACTGACTTTGAGCACTTGTTGCGCTTGAACCCCGCTCACGAGCAGGCACTGCTCGGACTGGCCTTGGTCAACGATGCCGACCGTCGGCCCCAAGAGGCTCTCGAGACCATAAACAGAGCCATAGACCTCTATCCTGATCACGCTTCGGGCTATGCCATACGGGCTGGGATGGAACTGGACCGCAAGCAATATGAACGTGCCGAGGCAGACTACACCCGGGCCATAGAGCTGGAACCGGAGTCGCCGACCTACCGCTTGGCTCGCGCCCACTTCTTCACTCTGACGAAGAAGAAACGTCAGGCACGCGAGGACGTCCGCGCTGCCGCTCAGCTTGGAGCCTCTGCAGAGGAAGTGGCAGGGGCCGCCGGTTTGAGGCCTTAAGCCTTTTGGCGGAAACCCTTAAGCCTTTTGGCGGAAACCCTTAAGCCTTTTGGCGGAAACCCTTAAGCCTTTTGCCCGAACCCCTTCGCTAAGCGCTTGCGACGCTTCTTCGAGCGAAGCGAGTCTGAAGAAGCCTTTTCCCCGCACATGCGGAAGCAGAGGCCAATTCAAGCGGGTGTGTGAACCAATTCAAGCGGGTGTGTGAGCCGATACATCTGGGTGCGTGAGCCGATTCAACCGGGTTTGTGAGCCATGGCTCGGTGTGGAGTCAAAGGTCAAATTGAATATTATTGCCTAAGATTTTAT